>OCHE01000161.1_pt1 | contig 105708 bp, 95 predicted proteins | sample 1538681 | NCBI WGS metagenome assembly OCHE01 (sample SAMN04571717, study PRJEB22368) | human gut metagenome | biome: human gut; material: stool | host: Homo sapiens | place: Luxembourg | collected 2012-08-17
ACATTTTAATAATCGGCAAAAACGCAGTTTTTGTGCCGCTGTGTTTGCTGTACCCTTTTTTCAAGATTAGATAGTTCTTTTTTGCTGTGTGATATATTAAAGCCCGTGGGCTTCCATATCGAGGGAATCCACGGGCTTTGTTGCGCTTTTTTTACAGCGCCTTTTTGTGTGCGCAAATTATGTGCAATTTTTGTGGGGCGAATTGATATCTTGCGAGCGGTGGGCAATCTTGCGGTAAACGGGCCAACGCTGTTCGCCCCTACAAAAATTTATATTATTATCGTTTTTTATCAATACATTTATGTAGGGGAGCGGCGCAATTTTTTTGTGTAGGGGACGGCGCCCTCGACGTCCCGCCACTCTCGTTCGTTTCAATCACAAACTGTTTTGTTCATTAAACGCTACAAAAAAAGGACGACCCCAAGTCGTCCTTTTTCATATCTATTCCCCTGAAAGGGTCTTTTTCATTGCAATGTGCGGACAGTATTCGTCCTTGTAAACATCACCATATGCCCTGTAGCCAAGCTTCTCGTAAAATTGCTGTACTCTCGTTTGCGCCGATAAGCCGACTTCCTTGTAGCCCACTTTTTCAGCCTGCTTTTCAAGGGCTTCCACTATCATTCTGCCAAGATCTCTGCCACGATATGCCTTTCTCACGCAGATACGTCCAATGTGCGCTTCGCCATTTTCGTCAAACAGCCTGCCTGTTGCAATGGGATATCCTCCTGTGTAGATAACAGCATGATAAGCCTTAGCGTCGATATCGTCAAATTCGTTCACAAAGCCCTGCTCCTCAACGAATACCTGCTGTCTTATGAGCCTGGCGTCTGCGTTGTTTGCAAGCCCTTTTGCGATCTTAATGGTGTAATTATCCATTATATCAGCCCCCAAGACGTATCATTTCGTCGATACATTTTCTTGCAGAGGTTATCTCCTCGTCTGTCATCTTTATCTCAAAACCGCCGCCGTTGCCGATGCCCTCGCAAGTCTTGTAAACGTCCATAAGAGTGGTGAGCTTCATGTTAGGACAAAGTATCTTCTTTGAGAGTATGTAAAACTCCTTCTCAGGGAATCTGTACTGTAAATGCTCCGCAATAGATATCTCAGTGCCTATGATGAACTCCTTTGCGTCAGACTCAGCCGCAAAATTCATTATTCCGGAAGTTGAACCAACATAATCAGCCATTTCGCTTACAGCAGGGATACACTCAGGGTGACAAAGCACCAGTGCATCAGGGTGAGCCGTCTTAGCCGCTATCATGTCAGCCTTTGTTACCGACGCATGAACAGGACATCCGCCCTGCAAAAGCATTATATCCTTTTCAGGACAGGCTTTTTTTACGAATGCACCAAGATTGCAGTCAGGAATGAAAAGTATCTTGTCAGCGTCCATGTTCTTTACTATCTTCACCGCAGACGAGGAAGTAACGCAAACGTCGCAAACCCTCTTGAGTGCGGCTGTGGTGTTTATGTAGCATACTACCTTTCTGTCAGGCTCCTGCGCCTTTATCATTTCTATCATCTCAGGTTCCATTTGCTCTGCCATTGGACAGCCTGCCGATGGATTTGCAAGATATACGTTCTTGTCAGGGTTGAGCATTTTTGCTGCCTCAGCCATAAAATGCACTCCGCACATAAGTATGTTTTTGTTTGAGACCTTCTGCGCCTCAACGCTTAGCTTGTATGAATCACCCGTAATATCTGCTATCTCTACTATCTCCTTAGCCTGATAGCTGTGCGCAAGTATACAAATATCGTTTTCTTTCTTTAACTGAAGAATTTTTTCCTGTACGTCCTTTATCATATCCAGATCATGCCTTTCGACATTTGAAAAGCATATCCTCCTTTCGGTGTTTCGGCGTTTGCCGAAAGATTTATACCATATTATTATAGTATGATATAGACATTTTGTCAAGGGCATTTGTACCATACCGCCCATACCACTTGACAAATTCATCAACAGGGTGTATAATCAACAGTGTTGACAATCAACTGCCTTGACATTTGGAGGAATAACAATGAACGATAAAACAGCCCAGCGTTTTGGAGAAGTTTTCAGACGATTTTTTGAAACAGGATATATGGACGACCTTGCAGAGCTTTTTCAGGGCGAAAGCAAAGTGATAGTCTATCTTAGCACAGCCGAGGGCATAGTCTACCCCTCAGACATAAGCCGTGACCTTATGATATCACGTCAGCGAGCAACGTCAGTGCTCAGCACGATGGAGAAAAAAGGCTTTGTTAGCCTTGTGCGTGACCCTGAGGATAAACGCCGTGTGCAGGTGAAACTCCTCCCAAAAGGTGAAAAATCCATTGAAGAAAAGCAGCAGCGTCTTGAAAAATATTTCAGCGTGTTCGTTGACGCACTGGGTGAGGAAAATCTCAAAAACCTCCTTGACAGCTCCGAAAAAGCTGTCGAGGCACTTGAACATACAATGAAGGGCAACTCTCAGAAAGTCTGAGGTGCGGAAAGGAAACTGCCATGAACATTTATAACGAATTTAGAAAAACGGCAATAAACCGCTATAGCAAGACCGCTCTCGTGATGATGAATGACGAGGGTGAAACAAAGGAATATACATTCGGACAGACTTTGCAGCAGGCTGATATTTTTTGCAGCCTCCTTAAAGCCATGTGCGTCGTGGCAGGGGATAGGGTCTGTATCGCCTCTGAGGGCAGACCTGAGTGGAATATCGCATTTCTCGCCTGTGCAAAGCTAAATGCCACAGCCGTTCTTTTGGATTATTCGCTTCCTGGGGCAGAGCTTGTCGCACTGGTGAAAAAGTCACAGCCTGTGTGCGTTGTCGCCTCTCAAAAGGCGGCAAAGAAGCTTACAAGCGTGAAAAATATGCCTGTTCTCGATATCCAAAACCAGCTCGACAGACTTGACGGTTCAGGGGAAAATATACTCCGCCAAGGTGAAGTAGGCGACCCTGATATCGCAGTGATAATCTTCTCCAGCGGTACGACAAGGACAGCCTCAGGCATCATGCACACCCACGATTCTCAGATAAATTCCTGCAAAATGGTCTGCCAGTGCAACGGAATAACCGATAACGAACGCTATCTCGGAATCCTGCCAAACAGCCATATCTACGGGCTTTTCGCACAGGTCTTAGCCCCTCTCCTCACAGGTGGAACAGTGTGCTTTATAGAGTCCCTCTCCGCAAAGGGTCTTTCCACAGGCTTCCAAAACTTCAAGCCGACAGTTTTCCCAGGTGTGCCAAAGGTCTATGAGCTTTTGAAAACTCAGATAATGCAGCAGATCAACGCAAGCAAAGTATCTTCAGCACTTTTTAAGAAAATGTTTCCTGTTGCACTTCATCAGCGTAAGATCTACGGCATAAACAGCGGCAAAAAGATCTTTGCAAAGATACATAAAGCCTTGGGCGGCGAACTTAGATTTCTCTGTTCCGCAGGCTCGCCAATGTCAAAGGATACATTTGATTTCTTCTACGGCACAGGCTTTAATATGGTGAACAACTACGGTGCGACCGAAACGAGCATACCAACTATCGGCACATATGGCAAGCACGTCTATGCTGACACATGCGGCAAGCCGTATCCTGATATAAAAGTTAAAATCGACCGCAGCGGTGAGCTTCTCATAAAGTCACCTTATATGATGATAGGCTACTATGGCGACAAAAAGTCCACAGATGAAGCTTTCAATCCTGACGGCTGGTTCAAGTCTGGCGACCTTGCAAAGTTCGATAAGCATAAAAATATCGTCATTCTCGGCAGATGTAAAGAAAATATCGTCCTATCCACAGGCAAAAAAGCCGCCCCTGACGATATCGAACAGGTCTATAGGGGCATCGAGAGCGTTGACGAGCTTGTGGTCTGCGGAGTGCCTGCGAAAGAGGGAAGCTATGACGAGGTACACGCCTTTGTGGTCTGTGCTGAGGATAAGCGTGAGCAGACGGAAGAAAAGCTAAAAGAGATAAGCTCCTCCGCAGGTCAGGCAATGAAACTCAGCGGCATACATTTTGTGGATTCTATACCAAGAACAGCTATCGGCAAGCCAAAGCGTTATCTGCTGAAGAAAATGGTCATGGAGGATAACCTTGACAGCCTTACAAAGCAGGCGAAAAATAGTATCGACCCGTCGGATATCCCGTCAATGGTGAGAAACGCCGTGGCAAAAATAGCACACGTTCAGCCGAATGAAGTCAAGCTCAGTACAAAATTTTTGCAGGAGTTCACCATAGACTCCCTCTCAGCTATCGAGCTTGCATTGGAGATAGAGGAGTTCAGTGGTGTGCGTGTTGACGGCTGTATGGATAAGGATATGACCGTGGGCAAGCTTATCGCCCTCGTTCAAAACCCAAACCGCATAAAGCCGCAAACAGTGAAATCAATGCTCTATCCTCTGGATAAGAAAAAGATAGACTATCGTATTTACCGCTTTTACAGAAATCTTGTGACAGCGTTCTATGAAGTCAAGGTCACCAACGAGGAAAATCTACCTGATAAGGACGGTTATATAATCTGTGCAAATCACGTTTCAAATTTTGATTTTATCTTCCTCACCCTGAATTTCAGATACGAGCGTTTTGCGAAATTCTGCTGTATGGCGAAAAAAGAGCTTTTCAACGGCAGTTTAGCCAGCCGACTTATAGTAAGAATAGGCGGTATGGTGCCTGTTGACAGAGGCGGAAGAGTAGACGAAACAATGGCGGCTCTGCGTAAAAAGCTTGGTCAGAAATGGGGTGTGCTGGTTCACCCGGAGGGTACAAGAAGCAAAACTGGTGAAATGGGCAAGTTCAAAAGCGGTGCAGCCGTCCTTGCTATCGAAGCCAATGTACCTATAGTACCAGCCTACATCAAAGGCGGACACGAGATATTCCCACCAGACAGAAAGCTCCCAAGGCTTTTCAACTGGAAGCGTCTTAGCAAATATAAAGTAAAAGTCGTTTACGGTGAGCCTATTTATCCTAATGGCGAAACCCCTGAAGAGCTTATGGCGAAAGTACGTGATTCTGTGCTTGCCTTGAAAAACGAAGAGAACTGATTTAAAGTGAGGAGTGAGGAGTGAGGAATGACAAATGAGGAATTAGGAATGAGGAATGAGGAATTAGCATAGCTGTGGTTTGAGATACTCCAAGAGGTAAGTTAATAAGAACGTTGGTGAGTTAATTGTGCGAACGCAGTTCGCAATGAAAAAATCATCGCCGCAGGCGATACCTTCATTCCTCACTCCTCATTCCTAATTTCTCATTCAACCTCATTCCTCACTAAATTGTTTGACAAGTCGCAAAATATGTAGTATAATGTATTAATACGCTGATACGGTGACGTGTTATCGTAATATTTTGTTAAGGAATGAATATTTATGACTTTTGAGGAAGTAAAAAAGGTCACGGAGATCCTGCTGGAGTTCCTGCCTAATACCCTGAAGCTTTTCGCATGGACCATCGTGCTTTCAATACCTGTGGGAGTGCTTGTGACAATGCTGAAAAAATGCCGCTTTAAGCCTATCTCGTGGCTGACAAATCTCTATATACTTGTCATGCGTGGCACGCCGCTCATGCTTCAGATAATCGCTATCTACTATGCAGTACCGCTTATTATCGCAAGTGCTGCAAAACAGGGTAAAACAGGCGGTGTATATGACGTGCTTACCAATATAAAAAACAACGAGAACTATATGTTTATCGCCCTTGTTACAGCATTTGTCCTTAACTATGCGGCGTATTTCGCAGAGATATTCAGAGGCGGTATCGAGGCTATCCCAAAGGGACAGTACGAAGCGGCTTCAATGCTCGGCATGACAAAAATGCAGACCTTTTTTAGAATAATCCTGCCGCAGGTCACAAAGCGTGTTATCCCTGCCACATCGAATGAGGTCATCGTCCTTGTAAAGGATACCTCTCTCGCAAACGTTATCGCATTCGCTGAGATAACAATGAAGGCAAAACAGCAAATGAACCTGTATAGCTCAATAACACCGCTTTTTATCGCAGGCGCATTCTATTTTGTACTCAACGCTATCGTGACGGTGGCATTTGCCGTTATCGAAAAGAAATTCGACTATTATAAATAAGGAGAACTCATATGGCTATTCTTGAAGTGAAAAATATTTCCAAAAGCTTTGACAGCCTTAAGGTACTCAAAGATATTTCTTTTAACGTTGAGGTGGGCGAGGTAGTCGCAATAATAGGTCCGTCAGGAAGCGGTAAATCAACGCTTCTGCGCTGTATAAACCAGCTTGAAAAAGCAGACGGCGGAGAGATAAACGTTGACGGCGTGAATATGTTCCATACAGAAAATGGCAAGGCAGTGTATGCACCCTCTAAGACCCTCAGGGATATCCGCCTGAAAATAGGTCTTGTGTTCCAGAATTTCAACCTTTTTCCGCACTTTTCTGTAAATCAGAATATAATGGAAGCCCCTCTCCATGTCCTTAAACAGCCAAAAGCCGAGGCAAAAGCCAACTGTGAGGAGCTTTTAAAGAAAATGGGACTTGAGACTAAAGGCAAGTCTTATCCCTGCGAGCTTTCAGGCGGTCAGCAGCAGCGTGTATCTATCGCAAGAGCATTGGCTTTGAAACCGCAGATACTTTTCTTTGACGAGCCGACCTCCGCACTTGACCCTGAGCTTACAGGTGAGATATTAAAGGTAATAAAAGAGCTTGCCAAAGAGAAAATGACCATGGTAATAGTCACCCATGAAATGGCATTTGCCCGTGATGTGGCAAACCATGTTATCTTTATGGACGACGGCTATATCGTGGAGGAGGGTACTCCGGAGGAAGTTTTCGGTCAGACCCAGAACGAAAGAACAAAGCAGTTCTTGCAGAGATTCAATGACAGATAGGACTGACAATTGTTGTAAAAAGCAAAAAATGATAACGTTTTCTGTGATTAATGCACAAAAGAAGTGTGACAATATTGTTAGAAATTTCAACACTTTTTGGAATAAAAAAAGTGAAAACCCCTTGATTTTAGGGAGAAAGTCTGCTATAATAAGACTAGAATTGAATGACAATTCATAAAACTATATTCATATGGAGGAGATTAACGATGAAAATTTCTAAGATTCTCGCTGGTATGTCAGCAGCAGCTATCGTAGCTTCTATGGCAATGATCCCAGCATCAGCAGCAGGCACAAAGCTCAACGTAAGCGATGACCTCGCTAAGATCGGCAGACAGACTCAGGATGACCTTTTTGCTGTATTCTTCAATGGCGATGAGTCAGAGGGTGCTGTAAACAAGGATGCTATCTCTGACCTTGGAGCTGTTTACGGTGCTTCATTCACAATCAAGGTTGACAACAACGATTGGAACACGATCGGCGGTGGCGGATCAATCAACTTCAACTCAAAGTCTGGTGGCTGGAACGCTAAGGACTGGGCTGGCGGCTCATGGGTTGAGGACGATAAGCCAAAGGATACTCTCTGCTACACAACAGAAGAGGAAGGCACATACGTTCTTGAATACCTCGGCGACGCTCCTGTTTTCGCAACAACAGACGGCGATGCTGATAATTACGCAGCAGTTGGTATCAACAACTGGGCAGCAGACCTTAAGGGTATCGACGTTGTAGGTATGAAGGTTCTTGGCGCTGACGGCAACGTTCTCTTCGAGGCTGGTTCTAACAAGGACAAGAAGGAAGTTCAGAAGAAGCCAGTAGCTGAGGAGTCAAGCTCTGGAGCTGATTCAACACCTTCAGGCACAGATTCTAAGAAGGACGATTCTAAGAAGGACGACAAGTCTTCTGCAGCAGCTACATCTTCAACAGCAGCTGGCACAACATCTTCAAAGGCTGGCACAACAACTACAACAGCTACATCTTCCGCAGCAGCTTCTGACAACACAGCAGCTACAGGCGCAACAGCTGGTCTTGCACTTGCTGGCGTAGCACTTGCTGGTGCAGCTATCGTTATTTCTAAGAGAAAGTAATCTCTCTCAGATAACACACTTGAATAAGTGAATTTATACAGAGCTTTCTGTCATTCGGGAAGCTCTGTTTTTTTCGTTTGTGTAACCTGCACTAATTTGTAAACGATTTCTGTGCAAAACATATGAAATCATGTGCTTAAATTGTGCAAATAGTATATTGAAAATATGTGACAATTATGTTATAATACAAAAGTAAATATAGGTCAGGCTATGTGTATAGCATGACAATTAAACGGAGGTTATTAAAATGAAAAAGTTTTTAGCTTGCGCTCTTGCACTTACACTTACAAGTGCTATGTTCGCTTCTTGCGGCAGCTCTGATGATTCTTCATCAAAGGCTGAGGCAAAAACTACTACAACAACAACTACAGCTGCTACAACAACAGAGGCTACTACAACAACAGCCGCTCCTGAGTCAACAGCTGATTCAACAGCCGCTTCCGGCACAGAGTCTGAGGGTGAGGCTGCAAAGGATATTTCCGAAATGCCAGCTACTCTGAAGAACTATGAGGAGGCTTCTGTATATTTCAAGAAGGATATGGACGTTGCTTCTATCGTTGAACCTTTCGCTGAGAAGGATTACGAGAACGATGAGTCTCATGTAAATCTCTCTATTGAGGAGCTTGCAGGTATTCCAATGCTCAAGGTCGAGACTCTCGATCAGGATAATGGCAACTACAAGATCCCTAAGATCAAGTTCCACATGGAGAAGTTCTTCGAGGGTCATGAAGCTGATCTTGAGAAGATCTTCACTATCAAGGCTGACGTAGTTACAAAGGCAGTTGGCGAGTTCACTGGTGACGACGGCACAAAATCACTCGTTCCTGGTAACTTCATGGGTGCATTCGTTACACAGCCTACAACAGGTGAAGGTGAAAACAGTTGGAACGACCTCTATGACTTCGGCGAGGCTGAGTGGACTTCTGAGTGGGGTTCCTATGAGCTTACAATGAGACCTGGTATCAAGGACGGCGCTACATTTGTAAACTCAACTGAACCACAGTATGTTTCACTTATGAGATGGGGCATTCCAAACCAGGCTGATTTCTACATTGCTGACCTTAGATTTGAGGACGAGGATGGTAACGTTATCGCTTGCGCAAACTTTGGTAAATAATTCATTTCCATACATAAGAAAGGTGCAGATTTTTTCTGCACCTTTTTTTATGTGAATTTTACGCTTACCTCACCTGATATCTCCAAGCTTTTTACCTTTCCGCCTTTGATTTTAGCCGAAAAATCCTGCCCTTTTATTTGACCTGTGGCGGTGATATCTCCCTTGTCATTTTTGAGATACGTTACGCCTTTCTGCGAAATAAGCTTGTCAAGCACAGCGGCAGTCATTGTGACAGCGGAGCTTTCGGGTATGTTCCCTCGGTCAGTTTCGTAGGTCAAACCCTTGTATTCAAGTCGTGCGCTTTCTCCTGAGCAGGTTATCACCATACCGCTGACAGTTTCTGGCGCAGTTATCTCACACTCCCACATATCTGCGCCCTCACGGGTGAAGCTTGCGACGTATTCCGTGCCGTCAATGGTGAACTCAGCCGGGGTCTTGTAATCCTCTGCCAACTTTACGGGTTTGACTTCGGTGCTTTCACCGCATGAGCATAAGCCCATTACCGCCAAAATCGTGAGAAAAAATGCCTTTGTTCTTTTCATTTTGCCCTCCATTAAAAAAGACCCTCTTCATAAGAAGAAGGTCTTTGTTTTTAGTACAGCCTAGTCGGCGTTTTCAAGGTCATACAAAAATCGTGGCAAAGCGTCAATAACATCTCTTGCAATGATTCCACGCTCAGATCTTTTGTATCCTGCAAGTAGAGCCGTCGAGCCAAGTGTGAACGACCCAAGTGCCGCCGCATCAAGAGCATCGCACCCCTGAGCCACATAGGAGGAAACAATGCCTGCAAGCATATCCCCTGAGCCACCCTTTGCAAGCGCAGTTGTGCCTTCGGTGCAAAGATAAACTTTTCCACCGTCCACAGCAAAGGTGTCAGCCGACTTCGCAAGCACTGTCACACCATATTTTTCTGACAGCCTATATGCAAACCCAAGTCTGTCCGACATGACCTCGCCCACCGTCACGCCACAAAGCCTTGCAAGCTCCGCAGGGTGAGGGGTGAGGATAACTGTACTTTTCTTCTTCAACAGTACATCTATATTCGGACAAAGTGAATTTATTCCGTCAGCGTCCAAAACTATGGGTATCTCCGCATTTTCAATAAGTTCCGCCACAAGCTTCTCAGTCTGAGCCGTGTGACCAAGTCCACAGCCTATCAGCAAACAGCTTGCCTTTTCGCACTTTTTCAGTATCGTCTCCGCATTTTCAGCCACCATAAAGCCGTCCTTGTCGGTTTTCATTGCCGAGTATGTACATTCATACATACCAGCCGACAGGGAGTTGACTACGCTTTTTGCAGTGCAAAGCTCAAAAAGCCCCACGCCTGTCCGCATTGCCGCCATTGCTGAAAGCCCTGCCGCACCTATATAGCTCTCCGAGCCTGCCACGCTCACCACCTTGCCGAACGTGCCCTTGTGTCCGTCAGCAGGTCTAAAAGGCAGTGCAGCCCTTGCTTTTACCACGTCAAAAGGCGTTATGACAGGGTATAGGGTATTCTCGCAACGCTCGTCAATACCGATATCTTTTACCAGAATTTCACCGCAAAAGTCCACCGCAGGCTGTAAATAAAGACCCAGCTTGCCACGATGAAAGGTCACTGTCACGTCAGCCTTGAACGACAACTTGTCAGCCTGACCATTCCGTGCGTTGACTCCCGACGGCAGGTCGCAGGCTATCTTCATGCCTTCACATTTTTTACAAGCTCTGAACACTGGCAGGATATTTTCACGCAAGCTTCCGTGAAAACCCGTTCCGAAAATGCAGTCCACAAGCACGTCTGCATCCTCGATAAAATCCAGCGCATTTTCAGCTTTCAGCACCTGAACACTCTTATCAAGCCTAGCATACGCTGCCGAGGAGAGGTCAGTGTCAGGCTCGCCACAGCATAGGACCACCGCAGGTTTGAGGCATTGTTCCGCAAGTAAATTTGCCGCCACAAGTCCGTCACCGCCATTGTTTCCCTTGCCAATAAGAAGCACTATCTTTGAAGACGCAGACGAGTTGCTCGCTATGACCTCCGCAAGCTGTGCCGCCGCATTGTCCATGAGCTGAGCGAGGCTCACGCCATATTTTTCAGCCTCATGCTCGCAAAATGTCATTTGCTCCACTGTTAATATCCTATCCATTTTTATCCTCCTTTTCATAAGCTATCACCACTGCCGAAGCGATATCCTTGATGTGGGAAAGTGACACCGCAAAGGTCAGCCCCCTATTTTCAGCCGCCAAAAGCGCATTCCCTGTAAGCTCCAGATAAGGACAGCCAAGCTCGTCACGCAAGCATGACACCTCGTTCAAAGCGAAGCCCTCGACCCCAGTGCCTAAAGCCTTTGCGAAGCTTTCCTTAGCAGCCCAATTCGCCGCCATGGATTCGTATGGGTTTTTCTTCTGTGAAAAAAGGGTCAGCTCCTTTTCGGAGTAAACCCTTTCACAGAAACGTCGGCTCTGACAGCTTTTTTTTATGCGTTCGATCTCAATAAGATCAGTTCCGACAAATATTTTCATTTTTATTTCCTCAGTGTTCTCGGAAGTGCAGGCTTTATAAGTGCCAGCATATCGTCATCAGGTGTGAATATAACAGTTGTAAGTCCGAGATTTTTGTGGTTGAATGTTATGTAGTAGTCTGTAAGGCTATCGTCACAAGCGCAGGCAAGGACTTGTGTTGCGCCCTCAGGTACAGAGAAATTCTCGTCAGCAATGCCGAAATCTGTCGCACTGCCGCAACGGAATGTGATAAGGCGCTTTCTTGAACGCTGAGCCGTTATCTTGTCAACGTCTATTTCTCCGTTTGTGAAAATGTATTCATACTCCACATCAAGTTTTGTTGTAAGATAATAACCGCCATAAAGTGCGGCAGCGGCAAGAAAAATGCCTATTACAGAAAACTGCGTGCCGAAAGGGAAGATAAAGCACAGTGCGGCAAGTGCCACGCTTGCTATCATGATGAAAATTTTCTGTATCTTATCGTTCTTTGTGGGAATCTTGCGAACTATCTGTTCTTTGAAGCTGTCCATTATTTGTCCTCCGTTTATTCAGTGCCGCTGAGAAGCTCTTTCATTACCCAGCCGCTTTTATTGTTGTATTTTACATATACCCATATGTTTCCGTCGCCGTCTGTTCTCTCGCCATAGCCGTTGATAGTCTTGCCGTCAGGTATCTTTTCTATCACGTCATATTTCTTTGACGGACCGTATCTGAGATTAAGATAAGAAGTGTCTGACTTTACAAGAAATGGGATAGAATCAGGGTATTTCACATCATCACCCAAAGGGAAAAGTGCGTCCTTTTTGAACTTTGTGGTGGCGGTCTTTTTAGTCGCCTTTGTTTCGGCAGATGTTGTGGTGGTGGTGGTGGTCGTCCTCTTTGTTGCCGTTGCGATTATGTCAGGGTCGTAGCCTTCGTCAATGCTCACGTCAGGGTTTTCAAGTGTGCCTGCCGTCACAGAAGTGGTGGTGGTGTAGCCCTCGTAATCCTCATCGTCCTCATCATAATCGTCGCCCATTGTGGCGGTCTTTGTGGTCTCTATAACTCTCTGGGCGGCAGTACCTGTGGTGGTCTCCGTTTCGGAGGAGCTTTCTGGAAGCATTGCCCCACATGACGCAAGCCCGAAAACCGCAGAACAAGCCAGCACAGCCGCAAGCAGTTTTGATCTCATTTTTTTATATCCTCTTTTCAGAATTTACACAATTTTATTTTAAGTCAAGAAGTCTTTCTGCGTTGCCACCGAGAATTTTATCTTTGTTATCCTCGGAAATGTTCAAGCGCAGTATCTTTTCTTTTATAAGGTAGGAACTGTCCCAAGGGCAGTCGCTTGCAAAAAGTATCCTGTCAGCCCCATGCTTTTCAACGATAGCCTGCATAAGCTCGTCAGGACACATACTTGTGAAAGCGGTGTCAAAATAAACTTCACCGTCAACTCCTGCCAAAACGTCACGCACTTGCTCCCACATCATGTTTGCACCAAGATGTGCAAGAATGACCTTGAGCTTAGGGTGCTTTTTTATCATGTTCAGCGCCCTCTCAGGTGTGGAGTGGATAAGGTCAGGGGAAACGCAGTCATAGCCGGAATGGAATATAACAGGCAGGTCGGCTCTTTCAATGGCGTCATATATCTTGTCCATGCGCTCATCATCTATCATAAAGCCCTGATAATCAGGGTGAAGCTTTATGCCGTGAAGTCCAAGCTCCTTTATGTGGGCTATCTCCTGCTCATAGTCCTCGGCGTCAGGGTGTATTCCACCGAAGCTTATAAATCTTCCGCCGTCCTGTTGGGCACACCAATCGTTTATAACTCTCTGCTGAGTAGGTTTTGTTGCCACTGATAACAGCACGCCCTTGTCAATGCCCCATTCGTCAAAACGCTGTATGGTTTCCTCCGCAGTGCCTCTTGTGAAAGGAGTTATTCCACTGCAAGCCTGAAGCTTTTCAACAGCCTTTTCCGCTACCTTTGGATTAAAGGCATGAACGTGAAAATCAATTACCATTTAAAACATCTCTTTCTGAAAATACTTTTCCATATGGTATTATACCACACATTCAAGCTTCTTTCAACGAATATCGGCAATTTTCACAGTATTTTCATCTAGGGCTATTCCCAGCTTTTCCACACCTCGGGGCAGAAGCCTACTGTGGCTTTCTTGCCGTTTCTGACGATAGGTGCGGCAAAAAGCTCGGGATAGTCAAGAAGCTTTTCTATCTTCTCCTCGGTACTTCCAAGATATTTTATGAGCATTGCCTGCTCTCCCTTTGCCTTTGGGTCGATAAGCTTGTCTATATCGCCGACAGCCGCAAGCACTGAGTTTAGCTCGCCCTTGCTAAGCCCCTTTGTAGGCAGGTCAACAGATTGGAACTTTATTCCACGCTCTTTGAAATAACGCTCGGCCTTTTTTGTGTCAAAGGATTTTGACTTGCCGAATATCTGTATATTCATGGGATTATCTCTCCGTTTCTGCATTCAAGAATGATAGTAAAAGGACCGTCATTGAGCAGTGAAACTTTCATGTCTGCACCGAAAACGCCCTTTTCTACCTTGCCTGAAATTTTCTCACCGCAGACCTTGCAGAAGTATTCATAAAGTCTGTTGGCTTCATCAGGCTTGCCTGCATAGATAAATGACGGGCGGTTGCCGTGGTGACAATCTGCATAAAGGGTGAACTGAGAAACGCAAAGAATATCTCCGCCAACATCGTTTATAGAAAGATTTGTTTTGTCGTTCTCGTCGGCGAAAATGCGAAGCTTTGATATCTTGTCTGCAAGCTTGTCACAGTCAGCCTCAGTGTCCTCCTGACCTACTCCGAAAAGTATCAGAAAGCCCTTTTCTATCTCGCCTGTGACCTTGCCCTCGACCTCAACTTTTGCACTTGTGACCCTCTGTATTACCGCTCTCATCAGCCCACCTCCACGGTGTAGCTGTAGGTGTAAACAGCATCAGGTGCAAGCTTGATAGCGTGAGGCTTGTTTTCGATATCCTCAAAAGCATCGTCCTCGTAAACAGGCACGCTAGTCCAAGGCTCAAGGCAGATAAACTGAGCGTCAGGGTTGCCTGTGGAAGTCCATACGGCAATGCAGTCAGAATGTGGGAATGACAGCTTTACGAAACCGCCGTCAGACTTTTTCAGGGTGACAGCCTTTGAAGTAGGGTGATCTTTCATGATAACGTCATAGTCGAAAAGCTCTCTGGTGAGAGTGATAGTCTTTTCACCGTCAAGGATAGTCCTCTCGCCGTTTGGGATAGGCTGAACGATATGCTCGTTTTTCTCGTACTCAACTGTGCATTTGCCACCTTGGATATCGCAGATAAAAGCAGGGTGACCGCCGAGATAGAAGTACATAGCCTTTTCATCAGTGTTTTTTACTGTGTTTGTGACGGTGACTTTTGAACCTTTTATGGAGTAGGTGACTTCAAGCTCGAAGTGATAAGGATACTGAGCAAGTGTCACGTCATTATCTTTTAGGAGAAAGCTTACGGAATTTTTTGTGCTTCCAGCGTATGTAAATTCGCTGTCACGGGCGAAGCCGTGGTTTGCAGCCATGTGATATTCCTGACCGCCTGCCTTGTAGGTGCGGTCTTTAGGGGAGCATATGAACGGGAAGAGGATAGGAGCGTAGCGTTTCCAAGCGTCACCGCATTGCCAGAGATATTCTTTGCCGTCCAGTTTGATAGAGTGAAGCTCAGCACCGAAAGTGTCGGCTGAGATAGAGAGTTTATCATTTTTTATTTCATAAAGCATAGATCAGACCTCCGAGAGAAAAATTTTATACCTTATTATTATAGCACATTGTTTGGGAGATGTCAAAACCAAGTGAGCAGTGAGGTTATGAGTTCGGCTGGATATGGGCGAAAACGTTTGAAAAAACTTAAAAGTCTGTTGAAAATTCTGTTCTGATATCAATATTTTAACAGTTAAATTTTATGACTTTGATACAGAATAACTAAAATATTTTCAATTGTTTGTGTAAGCTGACAAAACTTGTGATGACTATTGACTTTAATTTGGAGATAGTCTATAATAAAATGGTAAGATTATTTAATTGTGCAGTGCTTTTTGTTCACAGCTTCAGACTGCACTGAGGAGAAATGATTATGAATATTAAAGAAGCAAAACAACAGATACTTAATGCAATACAAGCCTATCTCATTAAAGACGAATTTGGCGATTACCGAATTAGCATAGAACATCAGAGACCTGTGTTCCTGCTTGGCGCACCTGGTATCGGTAAGACCGCTATCATGGAGCAGATAGCTCAGGAAACTGGCGTAAACCTTGTTACCTACTCGATGTCCCACCACACAAGAGAGTCTGCCCTCGGTCTGCCTGTTATTGTACATAGAAACTACACCGGTGCTGACGTGCAGATATCCGAGTACACGATGAGTGAGATCGTGGCTACTCTTTATGACACTATCGAAGCCACTGGCATCAAAGAGGGTATTCTCTTCCTCGATGAGATCAACTGCGTTTCCGAGTCCCTTGCTCCTGCAATGCTCCAGTTTTTGCAGTATAAGGTTTTCGGACTTCATCAGGTTCCGGCAGGTTGGGTAGTTGTTACAGCAGGTAACCCGCCTGAGTTCAACAAGTCTGTTTCTGAGTTCGATATCGTTACTCTCGACCGTGTTAAGAGGGTCGAGTGTCAGCCTGATTTCGACGTTTGGAAAGAATATGCTTACTATGCAGGCGTTCACCCAGCTATCATATCATATCTTGAGCTTCACCCTGACCATTATTATATGGTAGACGCAAGCGATAAGAACAACTACCGCTTTGTTACTGCCCGTGGCTGGGAGGACCTTTCTGAAATGATGCAGCTTTATGAGGAGAGCGGTATCCTTGTTGACCACGCTCTGGCTGCTCAGTATGTACAGAACCCAGAGTTCTCAAAGGGCTTTGCGGAATATTATGACAGATTCAACTACTACCGTGAGAAATATGACGTTGACGCTATCCTCGAGGGCGGCATAACTGCTCAGAACATTGCTGACGCAAGAGCGGCAGGCACTGAGGAAGCTGTGGCTCTTATGAATCTGCTTATGGACGGCATCACATACACAATGAGAAGTTGTATCCAAATGGAGAAGATGATAAGGCTTATCCACCCAAGAATGGAAGATATCCTTGTGAAGATAAACAATGGTCTTTCATGCCGTCAGATAATCAGTGAACACATCATGGACTGCAACAAGAGCCTTGACAAGGCGGTAAGAGCAAGAAACATCTCGCCGTCTAACAAGAAGATCCAGCACTGGATACTCCACAATCTGGAAGCTTATCTTGATAAGTGTACCAACGAGGGAAGAGATAACAAAAACCGCTGTACTGTTATTTTGCAGAACTCCTTCAACAATCTGCTCCATGGCGCAAACAACGTTACACAGCAGTCTATGAATGGTCTGAAATACGCTTTTGACTTCCTTGAGAATGCTTATGGCGCTGACAGCAATGTTATGAAGAAGTTTATCGAGGAGCTGAAAATAAATTGCCACACCACAAACTTCATCAAGAAGTATGGCTCAGAGCAGTTCTACAGACTTGCAGGTGAGCCTGTTCAGCAGCCTACCTACAACAATCTCTATGACCTTAATCTTACTGATTGCCTTTTAGAGCAGGAATAAGCATAGATAAAAAATGAATATTTACGGGCGAACGCATTTTGCCATACATTGTAATAGTTGCATTGTAGGGGCGAACAGTGTTCGCCCGTTTTAGCTTTATAGGTAGTTTTCAGATACATATTTGTTAATATAAAAAGCTTGTAATTTGCGAAAAAGTGTGATATAATATCTAAGAGTGTACAAACGAGAATCAGTGAGGTTTTTACTATGGGCAAGATTTATGATTTAGGCATAGACGTAGGTTCGACCACGGTCAAGACGGTAATTCTTGACGAGGGCGAGTTTATTTATAACAAATATGAAAGACACTTTTCAAAGGTAAGGGAAACGGTGGCTGAGCAGCTGCGTGCTATCAGAGAGCTTTATCCTGAGGACAAGTTCAGGATAGCCATAACAGGCTCGGCAGGTCTTGGCATCGCTGAGGCAAGCGGTATCTCTTTCGTGCAGGAGGTCTTTTCTGCTTTTATCGCTGTAAACAAGAAGTATCCAAAGGCTGACGTTGTGGTTGAGCTTGGCGGTGAGGACGCTAAGATAATCTTCCTCACAGGGGGCGTTGAACAGCGTATGAACGGCTCTTGCGCAGGTGGCACAGGTGCTTTTATCGACCAAATGGCAGGACTTTTGGGCGTTACACCTGACGAGATGAACGACCTTGCTCTTAAGGCAGAAAAGACTTATCCTATCGCTTCAAGATGTGGCGTTTTCGCAAAGTCTGATATTCAGCCGCTTCTTAATCAGGGCGCAAGAAAAGAGGACATATCTGCGTCTATTTTTCAGGCTGTTGTTGACCAGACAGTTTCGGGTCTGGCACAGGGCAGAAAGATCGGCGGTCAGGTGCTTTTCCTTGGCGGTCCGCTTACATATCTCAGTGCACTGAGAAAGGCTTTCAGGACTACTTTGAACCTTGACGAGGAACACGCTATACTTCCTGAAAATTCTTCATGCTATATGGCTTTCGGTGCGGCACTTCACGCTGACACGCTGGCGGAGGAAATGACTATAGACGAAGCCCTTGAAAAGATAGTGAACGCAAAGGCTACTGACAATATCGTGGTAGGCAAGCCACTGTTTGCAAGCCGTGAGGAATATAATGCTTTCGTGGAAAGACACAAGAAGTCTGACCTTAAATATGAAGACATCAGAACTTACAGGGGCGACGCTTATCTTGGCATAGACGCAGGCTCGACAACCACAAAGCTTGTGCTTATCACACCTGACGGAAAGCTTCTTTATCAGCACTACTGCTCAAACAAGGGTCAGCCGCTGGATATAATCGCTTCAAAGCTTGAGGAGATATACAACCTTGCTACCCCTGAGCTTAACATAAAGGCTTCTGCGGTAACAGGCTACGGTGAGGATCTTATAAAGGCAGGTCTGGGCGTTGACTATGGTATAGTTGAAACTGTTGCGCACTATAAGGCGGCGGCTTATTTCTGTCCTGACGTTGATTTTATCATCGACATCGGCGGACAGGATATAAAGTGCTTCAAGATAAAAAACAACGCTATCGACAGCATTATGCTCAACGAGGCTTGTTCATCAGGCTGTGGCTCGTTTATTCAGACTTTTGCAGGTGCAATGGGATATGACATTGCAGAGTTTGCAAGGCTCGGTCTGTTTGCAAAAGCACCTGTGGAGCTTGGCTCAAGATGTACAGTGTTCATGAACTCATCTGTAAAGCAGGCGCAAAAGGACGGAGCTTCCGTTGAGGATATCTCTGCAGGACTTTCTTCGTCTATCATCAAGAACGCAGTTTACAAGGTAATAAGAGCCAAGTCTATTGACGAGCTTGGCAAGAATATAGTCGTTCAGGGCGGAACGTTCCTTAACGACGCTGTGCTCAGGTCATTTGAAATGGAGCTTGGCAGAAACGTTATAAGACCTGCCATTGCGGGACTTATGGGTGCGTTCGGCTGTGCGCTTTTCGCAAAAGAAAAATCTCAGGGCAGGGACGGCAAGTCAGGCGTTCTTACAAAGGCTCAGCTTGAAGAATTTGCTTACAATTCAAGAGCCGTTCAGTGCGGTGGCTGTGGTGCGCACTGTAACCTTACTATAATAAGATTTAATGACGGCAGAAGATTTACTTCGGGAAACCGCTGTGAAAAGGGTGCAGGCATAAAGATAACCGACAGAACGGAAAACATGATAGAGTATAAGTATAACAAGATACTCTCTTATGCTGACAACAAGCCTGCAAAGCCTATTGCAAAGGTAGGTCTGCCGCTTGCGCTGTCTTATTATGACCTTATGCCGTTTTTCTCAACACTGCTCACAAGCCTTGGATTTGAAGTGGTTCTGTCTGAGGAGTCAACGAGAGATACATATTACAAGGGTCAGCAAACTATTCCGTCTGATACGGTATGTTATCCTGCAAAGCTTTGTCACGGTCATATAGAGAGCCTCCTTGACAAGGGTGTGGACTTTATATTCTATCCTTGCATGAGCTACAATGCTGACGAGGGTCAGTCGGACAATCACTATAACTGTCCTGTTGTTGCTTATTATCCTGAGCTTCTAAAGGCTAACAATGACAAGCTGAATGATGATAATTTCATCATGCCTTATCTTGACATAAACATTAAAAAGCACGTTGCAAAGGCAATGGCAAGGGCGCTTTCAAAGTATAACATCACTGCAAAGCAGGTGCTTGGAGTGCTTAACAAGGCTTATTCTGAGCAGGTGAGATACCATAGGGATATCGAGGCTAAGGCGCAGGAGATAATCGCTGAGGCAAGAGCAAAGGGTCAGAAAATAATCGTTCTGGCAGGCAGACCTTACCACATCGACCCTGAGATAAACCACGGCATACACAAGCTTATCGCTTCTCTTGGCTTTGCTGTTATCACTGAGGACAGCGTGGCGATGAAAGTGGATACACCCGCACTTGACGTACTCAATCAGTGGACTTATCATTCAAGGCTTTACAGAGCGGCAGAGTATGTATGCGAGAATGATGATATGCAGCTCGTTCAGCTTGTATCCTTCGGCTGTGGTATCGACGCTGTTACAACAGACGAGGTGAGAGCTATACTTGAAGAAAAGGGCAAGCTTTACACTCAGCTAAAGATAGACGAGATAACGAATCTCGGTGCGGCTAAGATAAGACTCAGGTCTTTGGCGGCGGCACTGGAGGAAAAAGAAGCCAGCGCAAATGCTGAGAAGAAAATGGACAAGGAGGCAATGTAATGGCTGAAAAAGAGATAAAACACGCAGGCTCGGACAGAGTAAAAAGGTCTTATTTTGACAAGTCAAGACGTGAGGAATACACTATACTTATACCTGATATGCTTCCTATACACTTCAAGCTTATCATGGCAATATACAAAAAATACGGCTATAACATGGAGCTTTTGCAAAACTGCTCACGAAACGTTATAGACGAGGGACTTAAAAACACACATAATGACGCTTGCTATCCTGCGCTTCTTGTTATCGGACAGTTTATGGACGCTCTCAAAAGCGGCAAGTATGACCTTGAACACACGGCTCTGCTTATGTCACAGACGGGCGGCGGCTGTCGTGCTTCAAACTATATCCACCTTATAAGAAAGGCGCTGTCAACGCAGTTCCCTGAAGTACCTGTTCTGTCGCTGAATTTCAGCGGACTTGAAAAGGACGCTTCCATAGATATCACCCCTGCCATTGCAATGAAGCTTATTTATGCTGTGCTTTACGGTGATATGCTCATGCTTTTGTACAATCAGTGCAAGCCTTACGAGATAGAGAAAAATTCTACGGACGAGCTTTTGGCAAGGTGGCAGCACAGGCTTGGAAAGCTGTTTGCTACCCCGAGCAGATATATGCACACAAAGAGCATTTACAATGCTATGCTCAAAGACTTTGCGGCGCTTCCAAGGACAAAGGAGAAGAAGCCTAAGGTCGGTATCGTAGGAGAGATATACGTTAAGTATTCACCTCTTGCGAACAATCACCTGAACGACTTCCTGCTGTCTGAGGGCTGTGAGCCTAACGTGCCTGGACTGTTGGACTTCGTGCTTTACTGTGCGTCGGACGCTATCAATGACGAGAAGCTTTACGACAAGAAAACCAGCCGCACTCTTATGTATGGCATTGGTTATGATGTGCTTTACAAGTTCCAGAAGCAGCAGATAAAGGTCATCAACGAGCAGGGCATTTTCCAGCCGCCTCATGATTTTGAACACCTTAGAAAGTGTGCTGATAAGTATATTAGTCAGGGCGTAAAAATGGGCGAGGGCTGGCTCATCACTGCTGAAATGGCGGCTCTTGCAGAAACAGGCACAAAGAACATAATCTGCACTCAGCCATTCGGCTGTCTGCCTAACCATATTGTTGCGAAGGGTATGTCAAGAACTATCAAGCAGGCTTATCCGGACGCAAATATAGTCGCTATCGACTATGACCCGGGTGCGACAAAGGTCAATCAGGAGAACCGTATCAAGCTTATGCTTGCTAATGCGGTCATGGATTAATAGAGAACCGAAAGATAAAACCCCCTCGGAGCTTGGCTCTGAGGGGGTTATTGTTTGTTCTTTTACACATAGTTAGGGGAGTTGGTTTGTTGCTTCGACGGGCGAACGCTGTTTGAACCTACACAAGTGGCGTATTTAAGCGGTTTGCGTGGCCGATATAATAATTCTAGTAGGCATATGACGTCTGTTCGGGTTCAACAAAGCTTAGGGATTTAAGCTTCTCTGTGACGTTGTCCACTTCGGCATTTGTTACTTCGAAAGAGACGTCGATAAAGTCAAGGTTAGTGTGGTCATCTTTTGAGGTATAAACATCTATTGCTACACCTACAGAATTTGGCGAAATCTCATGCGGCTTGAAGTGGTCGATATAGTCAGCAAAACTCTTTTTGCGGGTATCAAGTGCTTTATTGTATATATATATTATCTGCATGGCTTCGTCTTTTGAGAGTGTGTCGGAAAGATAGTGGAACGTTACGCCGTCGCTTGTTGAATTCATTACACACACACGGTTAGCGTCGCTGAGTCTTGATCCATTTATCTTGCCTGTGAAGCCGTCACAGAAGTATGCGAGAATGTTCACGCCGAATATGACAATCATATACACTGCGAAAATGCCTACCCATTTTACAAAGCGGACTATTGTGAGCTTTCTGTTTGAGGAGAGTATCCGCACAAGGAGATAGCTCAAGAAAAGCGATGGGAGAAGTATCAGATTGCTTGTGTCGGAGAGGACGTAGGTCGTGACAGTGACTACGGCTAGGATAAGGATAATCTCACGGTAGGCGCTGAATACGAATGGCTTGCCTGTGTCTTTGCCGTCACGTTTTTTGTAGAGAAAGTACAGCAGTGTGATGAGCAGTGCTGAGAAAATGGTGCTTCCAATAAGAAGAAGCAGGAGATTTGTGGAGTAGCCGAGGTCCATAAGCTTTGCTGGGAGAGCGCTCCATACAGGGCAGTAGTTAAAGAAGTTTTCCAGGTCATATAGATACTGTACGGTGTATGGGTTAATGGTGGAGTAGTGTATGCAAGCAGGGAGAGCAACCTCGCAGGCTGTTATTATCACCGCTGTGTAGAGCATTTCTGCAAGCCTGCCGCAGCATATCATGCACAAAAGCACCGCAAGTATCACAAAAAGGCTTGTGGAAAGCTGTAAGAACATAAATACGGCGGAATATCTTGCCAACATGTTCAGTGTGATATCCGTTGTGAGGAGTATGGCGATAAACTGAATGATGTTCCAGAATATCACAGGCAGGATATGCAGCTTCAGCAGAGTGAGAAGCTTTGAGAAGAAGCGTTCTTTTGCACCGACTGGGAGAGAATACGCAAGGTCTGCGTGGGGTTTGCTGAAAAGCTCACGGAAAAGGGTGAAAACTGTGAACACTGCGCACAGCGCTATCGCCGCAATACATACATATGCAATGGCATAGCCCTCATAATAGTTCGTTTCGCTTTCGATGTAGTGGGTGATGAACTTTCGTATGGACATCTGCATGATAAAGTTCATGAACAGCACAAGGTTTGTGATGACGAAAAGCAGTTTGTTCACCTTGAAGTCACGGCGTGAGGTCTCTATTATCCTATTCTTCGCTGTTTGCATATCCATGCACCTCCATTTCGTATATGAAGATCTCCTCCAGGGTGAGGGGGACAAGCTCTAAAACGGCAGGGGAGAGGGCGGAAAGCTTGGCGGTGATATCCGCCTTGTCGCCCTTTGTTATCACTGTGGAAACTCTGCCCAAGGTCTTGAAGCTCAGGACTTCTACGCCTGCATTTTCTATAACAGTGCGGTCAAGCTCACCGTCAGGGAGGGCTATCTGCACCTTTTCAAAGTTCTCTCTTACATCGTCGATATCCTTGGCGAAAATGACCTCGCCTTTGTGTAGGAGCATTGCCTTGTCGCAAAGCTCGCCTATTTCGGTAACGTTGTGGGAGGACACGATAAGGGTCGCACCACGGTCGAAAATATCGTCAACTATCATGGTGCGGATAAGTCTGCGCATGGCAGGGTCAAGGCCGTCAAAGGCTTCGTCAAGGAGGATATACTTTGTTCGGCTGGCAAGGGCGCAGGCTACTATCGCCTGCCTTTTCATGCCCTTTGAAAACTGAGACAGCGGTTTCTTCCGCGGCAGGTCAAACTTTGAGATAAGGTCATCGAACACCTTGTCGTCAAAGGTCGGGTAGCTGCTTTGGTAAAAGCTTTTCAGGTCATTCACTGTCAGTCTTGAAAACTGCACCGTTTCGTCGCTCACAAAGAAGATGTTCTCCTTAGCCTGCGGCCGGTCATAGACCTCTGTTTTGTCAATGGTGACGCTGCCGCTGTCGGGGCGGTAGATCCCGCTTATAACACGCAGCAGGGTGGATTTACCTGCACCGTTCGAGCCTACAAAGCCGTATATGCAGCCCTCGGGGATATCCAGGGTGACGGCTTTCAGTGCCTCGTGATCTTCGTCTGCGTTTTTGAATGTAAGTGACAGGTCTTTTATTTCTATCATTCTTTGTCACTCCTTTCTTTCTGTTCCTCCGCCAGTTCTTCAAGGACGGAGGTAAGCGATCCAAGGCTTATGCCTGCCTGCATTGCGGCGGCGGCATGGAGCTTAAATTCTTCCAGCAATTTTTTCTCTATAGAGCCTTTCTGCTTTGCCACAAAGCAGCCTTTTCCTGCCACAGAATAGATTATCTCGTCATGCTCAAGTCTGCTGTAGGCTTTGGCGACTGTGTTTGGATTCAGACCCAGTTCCTTTGCCAACATTCTTGAGCTTGGCAGCTTATCGTTTTCTTTCAGCACGCCTTTTGATATAAGGCTTGAGAACTGGCTGCATATCTGTTCGTAGATAGGTGCTCTTCCTGTAAGATCAAGCGTTATCACCTTGAATACCTCCTTTCGATTTTGTTGTTTCGTTTCATTTGTTCTGCTGTACTAAATGTATTATCTGTTGTAGTACGCTTAGAGTATACAACTATAAGTCTGATTTGTCAAGGAGCGTGGATATTTTTCAGCACTTATCACAATACTGCGTCGTTTTGATAGTTGGAAATGTACAAAAGTTTAGGCCTTGGGGAGGGAAATATTATTAAAATGTAAAAATATATTTAAAATCTTCTTATTCTATTGACATATAGCAAAAACGATGCTATACTTTAATACATAAAAGCTTAAAAGCATAAAATCTTTAAAGTGATAAATTTTATACAGGCGTGATAAGAACCTGCTTTTGGAAAGGAAGTAATCACAATGGCAAATCAGGCAAAGACGATAAATCAGAAAGGTGACCTTATGTCATATCGTCCTGATATAAAGCTTCTGGACGCAACTATCCGTGACGGAGGTCTTGTAAATAATTTTGGATTTTCAGACGAGTTTGTAAAAGAACTCTATAAAACTAACATAAAATCAGGCGTTGAATACATGGAGTTCGGCTACAAAGCTTCTAAGGAGCTTTTTGACGTCAAGGGGTTCGGTAAGTGGAAGTTCTGTGATGAGGAGGATATCAGAGCTATCGTGGGCGAGAATGACAGCCCTCTGAAGCTTTCTGTTATGGCTGATGTTGGCAGATGTGATTTCAAGAAAGATATCCTGCCAAAGAGCGAGAGCGTTATCGACATGATAAGGATTGCAACATATACTCATCAGATGCCTGGTGCGCTGGAGATGATAAACTACTGCCACGATATGGGCTATGAAACTACTATCAACATCATGGCTGTTTCTGCAAGCCGTGAGGACGATATCGCACAGGCTCTTGACCTTGTGGCAAAAAGCCCTGTTGACGTTATCTATCTTGTTGACAGCTACGGTTCACTTTTCCCAGAGCAGGTGAGAAGACTTACTGCGCAGTATTGCGAGGTGGCTGAGGCTAGTGGCAAAAAGGTGGGCGTTCATATGCACAACAATCAGCAGCTCGCTTTTGCAAACACTATCGAGAGCATTTCTCACGGCGCAAGCTTTGCGGACGCCACAATGAGCGGAATGGGCAGAGGTGCAGGAAACTGCTTTATGGAGCAGATGCTCAGTTTCCTGAGAAACCCTAACTACAAGCTTACTCCTACACTGAAATTTGTTGAAAAGTACGTTGCTGAGGAGAGGGCAAAGGGTTCACAGTGGGGCTATGACGTGCCTTATATGCTCACAGGTGCGCTCAACCGTCACCCTCGTGCGGCTATCGCTTTCCTGAAGGATAACAGAACAGATTACAACGAATTGTATATGGATCTTCTTAACGAGTTGTCATAAAATCATTCTTCATATAAACGGCGTTTCCATAGTGATGTGGGACGTCGTTTTTGTGTTGCATAATTTTTTATCATATGTTATAATTATTTTGCGTTTTCATAAAACCTTTTGGCGGACATCTCGTCATTATAGGTGAAAGGACTTTCAATGAAATTAGGTATGCCTTGTGAGGTGTTGCCTAAATGTAAGGGGGCGGAAAAATGGAGGACAGCAGGATAATCGAGCTTTATGAAAACAGAGATCAGCAGGCTATTTCACAATCGGATATGAAATACGGTGGATATTGTTATTCTGTGGGCTACAATATTCTTGGAGTCAGGGAGGACACGGAGGAGTGCGTGAACGAAACTTGGCTCAGGGCATGGAACTCCATTCCGCCACAGAAACCCAGAATGCTGTCGGCATTTTTCGGGCGGATAACAAGAAATATCGCATTTGACAGATATCGTGCGTCAAAGACCGCAAAGCGTGGAAAAGGTGAGATAGCGGCGGTCTTGGAGGAGCTTGACGAGTGCATACCTGACAAGGACACCACCGAGAGTCTTTGCGACGGCAGACATCTTGAGGGGCTTATAAACGAATTTCTTGGCGAGTTGCAGGAGAGAGACAGAAATATATTTCTCCAGCGATATTGGTTTGCAACGCCTATAAAAGAGATATCAAAAAAGTATGCTATGAACCTGAACACAGTTAAGGCGAGCCTTTTCAGAAGCAGAAATAAGTTAAAGGCTTTGCTTGAAAAGGAGGGAGTTCTTTTATGAAAACAACAGGAGAGGATATTTTCAAGGCTTTGGAAAATGCTGACGAGCATTACATTGAAGAATGCAGACAGAGCGGCAGCGGCATAAAGATAAAAACCATATGGACAAAGTGGGTGGCTGTGGCGGCTTGCGGAGTTATCGCTACTGTGACGGGCGTTATGATGTTTGCAGGCAGGTCGGACAAAGATATAAAAGTGGGCGCAGGTCAGCAGGCGAGCGGCGAGGAAGACACACTGGCGTGTAAAGTTCCTTGGAACGAATATGCAATGAACGGCAAGTATGAGACCTTTGAATATAACGATGTGAAATATGTTTCAATGGGACCTGTGGATAAGTCTTTTCTTGACAGCAAGCTCACCACCATGACCCTTGAAACGGAAAATTATGAGACAAACCAAAAGGAAACAACAAAAGCGGATATTTATTCAATAAAGGACTTGTCACCAAGCGTTTATCTGGCAGTGGTCTTTGATGACGGCTCTGTGGCGTGGTATGACGATTGGGAATACTCACCTGATTACAAAGCCGATATGACCCTTGATGACATTATAAATGACGTAAGTCTTGAAAAAACGGCTCGTGTGGACTATGCTTACAATGACGCAGGAATGGGCAGGCTCAGAAAGTATACTAATATCGACCTCTCAAAGCTGCTTGACCTGTTAAAGGACGATAATGGTTCATACAATGCGGTCTATGAGGGAGACGCTTATGAGAGCGACCCTGATATTAATTTGTCGGTAACAAATGATGATGAATATTACATTGAGGGCGGAATAACAATAAGCTTCTATGTAGAAAGACTTGACGTCAACGGTACGGCTTATTTTACTGCTAACGGAGATCTGTATGTTCAGCTTTTTGCAGGAGATGTATTAAAATTTGATATAGGCGGTGAAAAGGCAGAAAAGCTTGAAAACTGGCTCAATGAGAACTGCGAATACACTGACGTAAAGAAAAACGCTGAGGTCGCTGGCGATGTTGACCCTAGTGAGAAAGCAGTGACTTCTGTCGCCAAGGACGATTCTGATATGGCTGACGAAGTTGATATTGGATATATCGACTATTTTGAGGACGTTGGGGACAATACCTTTACAACAAAGGACGGCAGGCTCACGGCGAAATACTCCTATGAGGTAAGCGGAGGCGAGTTCATAAGCCATATTACCTACACAAACAACTGGGACAAGGACATGGCGCTTGACTTCACGACTGACCAGTATATCACCACAGAGGACAGTAAGGGCAATTCCACGAGCTATGGCGAAAATGGCGACAGAAACACCATGAACACTTTGCTCAAAGCCGGAGAGAGCTACACGTATGACTACAAGACGGATATTGGTGCCGACTATGTGAAAGGCACGGCAAAGATAACGCTTATCGCAAACACTGCAAGCGATAAAAACTGCAATGGAGTAAACTATGTGACGCTAAAAGATATAGAGATAGATTTTCAGTAATGAAATAGTTTAATGTGTAGTGGAGAACTGAGTTTTTTCGATAAAAAGATAAAAGCCTGTCGTATCGGACTGATACGGCAGGCTTGATTTTATTTGTGCTTGTAGACCACACGCTCTTTTACGTCTATCTGCTTGTAGGATATTTTGAAGCCTATCCATGTGGCAAATGGATAGAGTAGTGGGAATATGGCGGTCATGATGAAAACAAATGGGGACATATCTTTCACGTCGGCAGAGTGGGCAGCCCAATCTATAAGAGGATAGAAGCAGGCGTCGAGAAGCTTATAGGCAGGCATGAAGTTGAACGAACCGCTGAATTTTGATATCATCAGCAGTATCATTGTTATGTAGCATGGTATGCTTGCAATAAGACCAAGTGTGAAGCCATAGTTAGGGCAATCCTTTTCACCGTGGAATGTGACCTTATTTCTGGCTTCCTCTCCCTGTTTCAGACCAAAGTCAGCCATAAGGCAGACCACTGTGAGAAGTCCTGTAAGACCGAAAATTATATTTGCCAATGCACCGAAAGGCTTTGCAACTGCGATAAAAAAGAGAAATACGAAAATTCCGAAGAACTCTGTTTCAACCCATTTCAGCAGTGCAGTGAGTATGGCTTTTTGTTTGTTGTATTTTTCCATTTTAATACTCCCGATAAAAATAGTATAAGATGATTATACCACGTTATCGTGATATTTTCAACCATTATGCAGATTTTTCATCTGATAATCACAAAAGCTTCGGGCAGGATAATAACATAAAAAGGAGAGTGATAGCCATGAAAAAGCGTGACAAGAGCCGTTTTCCGCAGGCTTCAGACGGCACAAAGGTATACAAGCCCCATGACGTTATCTCGGCAGGACAGGAATATGTTGTGACGGACAATTACACTGCGCCAAACGGCAGAGTATACAATCATCAGGAGCAGAATGCAGGCTGGGCGAGAAAATGGGTAGACGAGAACGAAAAGTAGCCGTTGAAAAACCTCCGCAGGTGTGATATAATTACAGTATATCATAATCTGTGGGGGTATTTTTATGAAAAAGACAGCATTGGTAACAGGTGGCTCTGGTGGGATAGGCTCGGAGATATGCAGGGCGCTTGCTGAGGACGGCTGGCAGGTGGCTGTATGCTACAAGAATGGCAGGGCTGCGGCGGAAGCTTTGGTATCTGAGCTTAAAGAGCGTGGCTTATGTGCAGAGGTTTTTTACTGCGACATTGGCGACAAGGACAGTATAGATAAATGCGTGGCGGAAGTCAGGGACAGTTTGGGCTTTGTTACGCTTCTTGTAAACAACGCAGGCACAGCGGATATAGAGCTTTTCACTGACATGACTGACGAGAAGCTATGCGAGATGATGAACGTGAATCTGCTTGGCGCAATGCGTATGAGCAGGGCGGTGCTTCCTGAGATGATAAGGGAACACAGTGGAAATGTGATAAATATAACCTCTGTATGGGGCGAAAAGGGAGCTTCCTGCGAGGTTGCATACTCGGCGGCAAAGGCTGGGCTTATAGGATTTACGAAGGCGTTGGCGAGGGAAGTTGCCATAAGCGGTATAAGGGTGAACTGCGTATCATGCGGAATGATAGACACGAAAATGAACGGCGAGCTGACGGAGGAAGATGTTCGTGTGATAGTTGATGACATACCGGCAGGCAGGATAGGCAAGCCGAGAGATGTGGCGAATGTTGTGCGTTTTCTCAGTGGAGAGGGAGCAGATTACATTCACGGGCAGGTCGTCAGAGTTGACGGTTGCTGGATATAGGTCACTCGCCGTGACGGGCATTTTACGCTGCAATTTGTGATATGATGTAATTTTGCACCGCTTTTTGAAATGTGTAGGGGAGCGATGCCGTGGTTGCCATATCCTTGATGCCAAATTATTTCGGGTGACATAGTGTGATATTAATCAACAATTCAACAGGCGAGAAATATCGGGCTGTCGCATTTCGGTGAAACCGAAATTGAGCCAAGCCCCTACAATTTCGAAATTTTTACAAGTTCTGAGAACGGGCGAACGATGTTCGCCCCTACAGATTATTCTGGCAGGTTTGTTGTGCCGCAAAATCGCTACGCTTGGTGCTTGTGCACAACTTTGGTCAGCTATGCTAATTCCTCACTCCTTACTCCTCATTTAGCTTCGCCGTGTATACTCTCCGCACACATCTGCATATACTAAGTTAAAACATTTCTCCCCATCAGGACAAGGAGGTCAGTATATGGATTATCTTATGCTTGTGGATAAATTCAATCCCATAGATATGGGATTTTACGATCGTGTGGAGTTGACAGAGGTAAACGGCAAGTTTATGGAATCTCAGGCAGGAAACAGGCTCAGGCTTCTGCTCAAAAAGGCGGAAGCTGACGGCATAAAGCTGAAAATTATTTCCGCCTATCGCTCTTTTGAATATCAGCAGATGCTTTGGGAGCGTGAAGTATCTCACGAAATGTGGGGCGGTCTGAGTTATGAAAAGGCTGTGGAAAAGGTGGGCAGAACTCTCGCTCTCCCCGGGTCAAGCGAACACAACACCGGGCTTGCTGTGGATCTCGGCAGAGAGGGTGACAATGATGTGAGCGACGATTTTTACAAGACGCCTGAATCACGGTGGCTTTGTGCAAATGCCGCAGATTTCGGCTTTATCCTCCGCTATCCTCGCCTTAAAGAGCAGATGACCGGCATTGATTTTGAACCGTGGCATTATCGTTATGTGGGCGTTGAAGCCGCTCGTATCATTGCCGCAGGCGGGCTTTGCCTTGAGGAGTTTCTGCACTTTTACTCGGAAAAATATATCTGAAAATCCTGTGAAAATAATTGACAGAAAGAGCATTGTGTAGTATAATTATAGCAAAGCTATGAGCGATAGCCGCAAGTTTTTGTATGCTATTGCGAAAGAAAGGAAGTTTTGTTATGTCAAACTATTCAAGAAAAAAGTCGTTCTGGACTTTAATGGGTGCGATGATACTTGTTGTTGCGTCAACTGCGCTTTTTGTATACAAATATTTTGAGGATAAGGAGCATGCCGAAAAGTGGAAAGACTATGAGGAGTGCGGTATACAGTAAATAACAGACAGCTTTAAAGGCACTGCTTTTTGTGAGCAGTGCCTTTGTATATCAACACAATTCATTGATGTAAAGTTTATCAAAATCGCTGAAAAAGCGTGCTTGCACTTGAAATGCGGTTTGAAATGTGATATAATAGTCGTAATGACCTGATGACAAACTTGTTCTAGGGAGGGACGTTATAATGCAGATAAGAGAATCAGCTGAAAATTATCTCGAAACGATACTTATTCTCAGCCAGCGCAAGGGCAAAGGCGAGGTAAGAAGCATAGATATAGTAAACGAACTTGAGTTTTCAAAGCCGAGCGTAAGTGTGGCAATGAAAAATCTCCGTGAGAACGGCTATATAACTGTTGACAAGGACGGTTATATTCGTTTGACAGACAAGGGCTTGGAGATAGCCGAGAAAATGTATGAGCGTCATACGTTGCTTTCACAGTGGCTCATAAAGCTTGGTGTTGACGAGAAAGTTGCAGTAGAGGACGCTTGCCGTATGGAACACGTTATCAGTGCGGAGTCCTTTGCGGCTATCAAAAAGCACACAGGTATGGCTTGATAAGATGATAATTGCCGTGGGTCTTCTTGCGGCATTTTTTATTGCAAACAAAAAAGGAGAACAGCTTGTGCCGTTCTCCTTTTTCTGTTATTTGAATTTGTCTTTGAGCTTGTCAAAGAATGTTTTGCGCTTTGCGTAGTTCTTTTCACCGAGGGACTTTTCGTAGTCACGGAGCTTTTCTTTCTGCTCTTTGGTCAGATTGCGTGGAACTTCAACTGTTACACGAACGTAGTGGTCGCCGTGGTCGTTTCTGTTTACCTTCTTTATGCCCTTGCCTCTCAGGCGGAACACTGTGCCTGTCTGTGTACCCTCTGGCACTGTGTATTTTACCTTGCCGTCAACTGTAGGAACTGTTATCTCGTCACCGAGAGTAGCCTGTGCATAAGTAAGCGGTATCTCTGTCCACACGTCATAGCCGTCACGCTCGAAAATAGGGTCAGGTCGAACTGTAATGTTGATGTGCAGGTCGCCGTTAGGACCTCCGTTTATACCGCAGTTGCCCTCACCGCCTACTCTAAGTGTCTGACCATCGTCGATGCCAGCAGGAACGTTTATCTCCTTTTCAGATACCTTCTTTACTCTGCCCTGACCGTTGCAGGTATGACAAGGGTTGTCGATTATCTGACCCTTACCGCCACAGCGACTGCAAGTCGTGGTCTGAGCGATGTTTCCGAAAGGCGTTCTCTGTGTTATCCTTACTGTACCAGTGCCGTGGCAGTCAGGACAGGTCTTAGGCGAAGAACCTGCGGCTGCGCCTGTGCCGTGACAGTCAGGACATTTTTCGGCTCTGTTTATGCGAATTTTCACAGTCTTGCCCTTGCAGGCTTCCATGAAGTCAAGAACAACGTTCGCTCTTATATCCTCGCCACGTCTTGGTGCGTTAGGGTTAGCAGAACGTCCGCCACCGAAGCCACCGCCAAATCCACCGAAAATGGAATCGAAAATATCGCCCATATCGCCAAATCCGCCGAAGCCTCCTGCACCTGCTCCACCGCCTGCGCCGTAGTTCGGGTCTACGCCTGCGTGACCAAACTGGTCATATCTTGCTCTTTTATCTTTATCTGAAAGCACCTCATAAGCTTCATTTACTTCCTTGAACTTCTCCTCGCACTCTTTGTCGCCAGGGTGAAGGTCAGGGTGATACTGCTTTGCAAGCTTACGGAATGCCTTTTTTAATTCATCGTCTGTGGCAGTTTTAGAAACGCCAAGCACTTCATAGTAATCTCTTTTTTCAGCCATATAAACGCCCATGCTCTGTAAGCTGCAGATCGTGAAAGTCTTGGGGCATGGGCTTGCCTCCTTTTTGTAAGTATAGTCCTTTCACGCTTTTCACACAGCCTTTTAATACGGCAATAGCCCCTGCTCGAAAAATCGGAGCAGAGGCAGCCGTTATAATTTATTCTGCGTCAGTAAATTCAGCGTCTATAACGTCGTCGCCACCGTTGTTTGAAGCGCCGCCGTTGTTGCCACCATTTGCTCCGCCCATGTTGTTAGGGTCAAAGCCTGCGGCACCGCCTGCTGCCTGCTGTGCCTGTGCAGCCTGCTGATATACCTTAGTTGCAACGCCCTGGAATGTTTCCTCAAGCTCCTTGTGCTTAGCCTTGATAGCCTCGATATCAGTACCCTTGAGGGCTTCCTTAAGAGCGTCTATCTTAGCCTGACAAGCTGACTTGTCAGCAGCGTCTACCTTGTCGCCGAACTCGCCCAGTGACTTTTCAGCCTGGAAGCAAAGCTGGTCAGCAGCGTTTCTTGCGTCAACGTCCTCTTTCTTCTTAGCGTCCTCTGCTGCATATGCCTCAGCTTCCTTGACAGCCTTATCTATATCGTCCTTAGACATATTTGTTGAAGAAGTGATCGTGATGTTCTGCTCCTTGCCTGTGCCAAGATCCTTAGCGGAAACGTGTACGATACCGTTAGCGTCGATATCGAATGTTACCTCGATCTGTGGAACGCCTCTTGGAGCAGGAGCGATTCCGTCAAGTCTGAACATACCGAGCTGTTTGTTGTCCTTAGCGAACTCACGCTCACCCTGAAGTACGTTGATATCAACGGCTGACTGATTATCAGCGGCAGTTGAGAATATCTGTGACTTCTTTGTAGGTATAGTTGTGTTTCTCTCGATGATCTTTGTGCAGATACCGCCCATTGTTTCAAGACCAAGTGACAGTGGAGTTACATCGAGGAGGAGCAGACCGTCCTTAACGTCGCCTGCGAGAACGCCGCCCTGATATGCAGCGCCAAGTGCTACGCACTCATCTGGGTTGATGCCCTTGAATGGCTCTTTGCCAAGGAATTTCTTAACAGCTTCCTGAACGGCTGGTATTCTTGAAGAACCGCCGACCATAAGGACTTTCTGAAGCTCGTTAGCTGACAGACCTGAGTCTGAAAGTGCCTGACGAACTGGTCCCATTGTTGACTCAACAAGGTCTGCTGTCATTTCGTTGAACTTAGCCTGTGTAAGTGTCATTTCAAGATGCTTTGGACCTGTAGCGTCTGCTGTGATGAATGGGAGAGAGATAGTTGATGAAGCAGTAGAAGAAAGCTCTATCTTAGCCTTTTCAGCAGCTTCCTTGAGTCTCTGCATTGCCATTTTATCACCTGAGAGGTCAACGCCCTCAGTCTTCTTGAACTCTGCAATCATCCAGTCGATAATTCTCTGGTCGAAGTCGTCGCCGCCCAGGTGGTTGTTACCTGCTGTAGCAAGAACTTCTGTAACACCGTCGCCCATTTCGATGATAGATACATCGAATGTACCGCCGCCCAGGTCGTAAACCATGACCTTCTGATCCTCTTCCTTATCAATACCGTAAGAAAGTGCAGCGGCTGTTGGCTCATTGATGATTCTCTTAACTGTCAGACCTGCGATCTGACCTGCGTCCTTAGTAGCCTGTCTTTGTGCGTCTGTGAAGTAAGCAGGAACTGTGATAACAGCCTCTGTTACCTTTTCGCCCAGATAAGCCTCAGCGTCAGCCTTCAGCTTCTGAAGTATCATAGCTGAAATTTCCTGTGGAGTGTAATCCTTGCCGCCCATGTGAGCCTTGTAGTCAGAGCCCATATGTCTCTTGATAGAAATTACAGTGTTGTCATAGTTTGTAACAGCCTGTCTTTTTGCTACCTGACCGATAAGTCTGTCGCCGTTCTTTGAAACGCCAACTACTGACGGAGTTGTTCTTGCACCCTCGCTGTTAGGGATAACAACGGCTTCGCCGCCCTCCATAACTGCTACACAAGAGTTTGTTGTACCTAAATCTATACCGATGATTTTGCTCATAAGATCAAGTCCTTTCAAAATTTACTTAATTTATATCAAGACCTTAAGTCCCGATGTCTTTGTTTATGGGTTTGCTACTATTACCATTGCGTGTCTTATTACCTTGCCGCCTATGGTGTAGCCGTTTTGAAGCACCTGCGCCACAATATTTTCACCGAGGTCAGGGTCGTCAACTGTGCTTACAGCCGTTGCAACGTTCGGGTCAAATTCCTTGCCCGCAAGCTCCATGACCTCAACGTTGAGTTTTTTCAGAGCGTCGCTGAACTGATTGAAGATCATTTCAACACCCTGTTTATAAACTGCGTCCTGAGTTTCTGTGCCTAACGCTCTTTCAAAGTTGTCAAACACCGGCAGGAAGCCGTTTATCACATTTCCCTTTGCTGTGTCTGTAAGCTCCAGTCTTTCCTTTGCGCTTCTTTTTCTGAAGTTATCATATTCAGCCATAAGTCTGAGATACTTGTCATTTGCTTCGGCAAGCTCTTTTTTCAGCTTTTCTGTTTCGCTCTCCTCTGCCTTTTTCTCTGTATCCTCAGTGGCATTTTCTGCGGTATCCGCCGCTTCTTTCACTTCTTCGCTTTCAGCAGAGGTGTTTTCCTCTTTTTCAAGCTCAGTGTCCTTTTCAGTTTCCTTACTCAATTTACGCCGCCTGCCTTTCTTTTTATTCGTTTTCGTCATCTTCTTTGTTTTGCTCTTGTGGCTTTTCGGATATCATTTCCGATATCTTTCCTGTGAAATACTCGAGATATGGGATAAACTTCGCATAGTCGAGCCTCATAGGTCCTATAAGCCCCAGAGCACCTGCTGTTTTGCCGTCCTTTGAGAACGGAGCTGTTATAATAGAGGAGTTGTGGATAACAAACCCGTCACGCTCAGGGGAGAACATAACGTGAAGCCCTGAGAACGTTTCGTCAATAAATCCTTTAAGCTCCTTCTGATTATCGAGAAAGCTTATTATCTCATTTTGGTTGAAGTCCTTGCAGGTGAGAAGATTACTCTGACCTTTGATAGACACGCTGCTCATTTCCTTTGTCATCTTCATTATCTCGGAAACAAGCGGTGAAAGGGTCATCATGTACGTTCCCATTGCTTCTGTGAGCTTTTCAAGATAAGCGTCCGAAAGACTGTCGATAGGCACGCCGTTGAGATTTTCCTTTACGAAGTTATCAAAAAACTCAAGCTGATCCTGACTGAGGTCGAACTCCAATCGGCAAACCTTATTCTTAATAGAGCCGTTGGACGTTATCATCAAAATAACGTACATTCTCTTTCCTGTAGGTATTACCTCTACCTTTGAGATAAGCGAGAACTTTGGCGTTGCATTTGCGACCACCGCCGCACATTTCGTAAGATCCGCCAATGCCATTGAAGCCTTGTTCACAAGGTCTTCCTCTGTGACATATTCCTGCGGTATCATTGAATCCAGCATCTTCTTTTCATTTGCTGTCAGCTGGTTTTGCTCCATGAGCTGGTCAACATAAAGCCTGTAGCCCTTATATGTTGGTATTCTGCCTGCGGAGGTGTGTGGCTGTTCGAGATAGCCTTGCTTCTCAAGCTCTGCCATTTCATTTCTTATGGTCGCTGAGGACGCTTTGACGTGAGCCATTATCGCCTTTGAGCCTACAGGCTCGCCTGTTACGATATATTCATTGACTACCGCTGAAAGTATTTTCAGCTTGCGGTCGTCCATTTGCTCACCACCCGTTCTTCTTGTTAGCACTTATTGTATTTAAGTGTTAGCACTCTTTCTTCTCGAGTGCTAAGTATAGTTTATACCCTTTTGACGAATTTGTCAAGGGGTTTAAGACTATTTTTCTCACAAATTTCAAAAATATTTGAACCTCTTTTCCGTCATATTGCACAACGCTTTGCTGGAAATGCAAAAAGCGGGCAGACCGCAGTGGTCTGTCCGCCCGATGTTGGAAAAAGATCAGATAAAATTATTCTTTTGTATAAGCAGAAAGATCAGGAACAGCAAGCAGGCTGTCGTCTGCTTCGCCCATGGAATCTACAGTGAAGTAAACTGCGCTTGATTCGTCAGCACCCTCTGGGAGCAGAACTACCTGCTTAAGGTCATATGTAGCACCGTCAAAGCCGTAAACTATCTGACCCTCACCGCCTGAAACACTGCTGTCGAGGTTATAATACTCGTGAACAACGTTTGTTGTTTTGTCAATATATGCGTGGTCGAAATCGAGGGTCGCACCGAAAAGAATGTCGGCTGACTTCCACTGATTTCCGTCGTCGTCCTCAATGCTGTAGGTGGTCGTGCCTTCTGAAACGTTGTAAAGCTTTCCGTCGCCAGGGCAAACTGTGTATGACTTCATGCCCTGAACTGTGAGTGCCTGATAAGCCTTGCCGTCCTTTATGCAGATAGTATACTTTGTGCCGTTGTTTGACATCTGACCTGTAAGGTTAGCAAGATAGTTGCCGTCATACTTGTCTTTCATCTGCTCGAAAGCTCTGAAATCACCGTCAACGTCATAATCCGTTGTGCCTGCGTTTGTGGAAGTGCTGTCAGCTGTGCTTTCGTCTGCTGTGCTTTCAGCAGGAGCGGCAGACTCTGCGGCAGCCGTTGTTGTAGTAGTTGTTTCAGCCTTTGAAGAGCTTGCAGTATCGCTCTTAGTGCAGCCTGCCATTGCTGTACACATTGCCAAAGCTGCAATAATAGTTACCATTTTCTTGTTCATAATATTTTGCCTCCGAAAAATGACAAGAATTACTCGGCTGACTCAGCGCCTGACTCAACATTGAGTTCAGCGTCATAAGGGATATCTTCAGTGTCCTTATCGAAAGACTGCTCTGTCCAACTGTCAAAATCGTCAGGGAGCTTGACTTCAACGTTTTCAGTTGTGAATGAGTTTACTGTAACAGTAGTCGTTGAGCCGTCAGAGATAGTTTCTATCTTAACAATATCCTTTGTGTCAGCATTGAAGTAATACTTGAATGTTGTTGTGAAAGAATAATCGTCAGAATCGCTTGTGTCGAGAGTTACGCCTGATTCAAGCTCCATATCAGGATCTTCTGTGCTTTCAAAAGTTTCGCAGATAAGACCGTCGTCAGTTGTTTCAGAGCTTATGAACTTGTAGCTGTCGTTAATGCCGTAGCCTATCTCGCTCTTGAAGTCGTCGATAGATTCTTCCATATCAACAGTGTAATACGTTTTTGACTCGCTGTCAAGTGTGTACATAACTCCGTCGATATTATAGATGTCCATATCCACGCCCATAAAGTTCATTTTCATGTGCATATTGCCGCCTGATATCTCAACAACGGCTGATGAATTGTCATATTCGCTTGCCACTGTCATGTCGATAGCAAGGCTCTCGCCCTGTATCTTCTTTGTATACTGCGCTGTGAGAGTATCCTCGAGATCTGTGGCTGTGCCTGCTTCTGAAGCAGTTGACTCGTCAGCGGCTGCGCTTGTTTCTGCCTTTGATGTGCTGTCTGCTTTTGATGAGCTTGAAGAACTGCTGTCAGAACAGCTTGCCATTACTGCGCATGACATTATAAGTGAAACGAGAAGTGCAGTTATTTTTTTCATTATAAATACCTCTTTCTAAAATTTTAATAAATTATTATTGTTATATAACCTATACTCAAAACTATAACATATTTCACAAATAACGTCAATAGATTTTGTGAAATATTTTTCCCTTTTCGTATCGAACCACAAATCAGCAAAGCTAAGAAAGCATGATTTAGGTATTTATAATCAAACATATTTGTGGTATAATGTGAATAGTAAGAATAAAAGGAGCGAATTATGAGATACGATAATATACATAAAGGCAAATTTCTATCAAGACCGAACAGGTTTATCGCCAACGTTGAGATAGACGGTAAAGCCGAGGTCTGCCATGTGAAAAATACGGGCAGATGCAAAGAGCTTTTGATCGAGGGGTGTACAGTTTGGCTTGAACATTCAGACAGTGCTTCAAGAAAGACCGCTTTTGACCTTGTTGCAGTGGAAAAAGGTGACAGGCTCATAAACATGGACAGCCAAGCTCCGAATAAGGCGGTAGGGGAGTGGCTGAGAGAAAAAATGCCTTTTGGCGAGGGCTTCTCGGTCTATCCCGAAAAGAAATACGGCAATTCACGCTTTGATTTTTACTTAGAGTCGCAGGATAGGAAGATCTTCATGGAGGTCAAGGGCTGTACGCTGGAGAAAGACGGCGTTGTGCTTTTCCCTGACGCTCCTACCCTCCGTGGGGTGAAGCATATAGAGGAGCTTTCTCACTGCCTTGACGAGGGATATGAGTCTTATATAATGATACTCGTTCAGATGAGCGATGTGAAATATTTCACTCCAAATTATGACACTCACCCTGAGTTCGGAGAGGCTTTGGAGAAAGCTTCCCAAAAGGGCGTGAAGATACTATGCTATGACTGCAACGTGACCCATGACTCTATGACAGTGGGCAAGCCTGTTAAGGTGAAGTTTGGCAGGTAATATGACGGCTCGTCCTGCATATACATTATAATACTAAGATGTATATGGGAGTGACAGCATTGGATATAAAGAAAGTCTGCCTGCGTTGTGTTGCAGTTATAATTGTGGCGTTCGTTATGCCCACGGGGATATGGCTTTATGCAAGATCTGCAAGCAGGTTCGGCAGGGTGGCGGCTGTGGCGGCAGGGGTGGCTATGGGAGAATACAAGCCTTGTTTCGCTATGGAAAGTGAAACGGACACGGCATCAAAGCCTGTGGTATCAAACAAGCTTGAAGCGGCGGTGGTGTCAAAGCACAGCATATGGGATATGGATATGGCGCCACAGGAGAAGCAAACGCCCTCAAAAAGCTCAGAAGTGCCAAGCCCTTTGCCTGCTCAGGACGTGACGGACAAGATACCATATCCTGCAAGCATGGAGGGAAATGACGGTGTTATAGAAAAATACACCTACGGCAGATATGACGGCGAGCAGTATTTCGACCTTGACGGCGGCGGTCAGGTGAGAAACTGCACTGACCTTTCAAATGATGAGCTTTACGAGGAAAGCTCAAAGCCATATGATTTTCAAATAGACGGAAATTCCTCTGAGCCGCAGATACTTATTTATCATACCCACGCCACGGAAAGCTTTGAGCCCACAGACAAAGACCACTATGACAGCTCCTTTTCCTGCAAGACCACCGACCCTGAAATGAATATGCTGTCGGTAGGGGACAAGATATGCGAACAGCTTGACAAAGCAGGCGTTGCGTATATCCACGATACACTTGTGCATGATTATCCCAGCTATGACGGCTCTTACGATTCAAGCCGAATGGCGGTAAAGCAGATATTGGAGGAGTACCCCTCTATAAAGGTATGTCTTGACGTTCACCGTGACGGCATAGAGCGTGAGGACGGCACAAGGCTCGCACCTGTGGCGGAGATAGAGGGCAGGGAAGCGGCTCAGCTTATGATAATATCAGGGTGTGATGACGGCACTATGGGTATGCCTGACTATATGAAGAATTTTCACTTTGCCTGTGCCTTGCAGTCGGCTTTGGAGAGCGATTGGCAGGGACTTACACGGCCTGTACTTTTCGACTATCGCCACTATAATCAGGACTTGACCACCGGCTCGCTTCTTATAGAGGTGGGAAGCCACGGCAATTCTATCACTCAGGCACAGTATACAGGCGAGCTTATAGGAAAGACCTTGGGTGAGATGTTCGGAGGAGAATAGGTGCAATAACGCACAAAATATGTGTGGCGAATTGTCTTAAAATGCCGAAAATACGGCTTTTAGCGGTTGGTTTCTTGACAAGAACGGGGTTTTGCGTTATAATGAAAGGGACTACATAAACGTTACAGCGTGAGAAATATATAATACGCTCATATTTTGGAGAACTGATATTATGAAAAAAATTTACCCCATGAAAAGAATAGCCGCAGGCTGTATGGCTCTGTGTATAGCTTTTGCCGCCTTTGGTTTTTCTGACGGAAGCGTAAGTGATATCGCTTTGGCGGATAACGATACATACAGCAGTCAGCTTGAAGAGCTAAAAAAGCAACAGCAGGAGCTTGACAAGCAGATAGCTGACGCTGACAAAAAGCTTGCCGACGAGCAGGACAACCTTGAGGCTATAAAGAAAAAATATAAATCCATACAGAAAAAGATAGCAAATTCAGAGAAATATTCCTCTGAGCTTGAAGATCAAATGGCAGAGCTTGACGGCAAACAGCTTGACACTCAGCACAGCCTTGACTTGCAGGAAACTGCAATAAACGAGGGCAAGGACGATTTTATGGAGCGTATTCGTGCAATGTATGTTGCAGGAGGAGCAGATTCGTACACGAACGTGCTGATAAATTCATCTGATTTTTATGACATTCTTATGAGAATAGAGCTTGTGACGAGAGTTGCAAAGCACGATAATGACGAGCTTAACGAGCTTTTGGATCAGTATAAAAAGCTTGAAAAGACCAAGGCGGAGCTTGATGAGCAGATAAAACAGCTCAAAGCAAAGGCTGAGGAATATGCCAAGGAGCAGAAAACTTTGGCGGGCGAGCAGGCGGAGCTTCTGAAAATGGAGCAGGAGTCGGGCAAGCTTATCGAGCAGATAAAGAACGATAAGAGCGACCTTGAAAATAAGTCACAGCAGGTGGACAATAAGTATTCGGAGGTGTCCTCAAAGGCGAATACCACCACGACTACGACCACCACCAAGAAAAAGACTACCACCACCAAAAAGAGTGGCAACAGCGGTGAAAAGACCACTACCACGAAGAAGCCGGCTCAGACGGAAAAGCCTGACGAAACTACGGTTCAGACTACCACAACTCCGCAGGAAACAGCTAAGCCAAAGCCTGAAACAAGCAAAAAGACCACTACCACAACAACAGCAGCGCCTGCACCTAAGCCTGATAATTCAAACAGTTCTAAAATAGACACTGTTGTTTCATATGCAAAAAGCATGGTGGGCGGAGCGTATGTATGGGGCGGTTCACAGTTTGGTGCAACGGATTGTTCGGGTCTTGTGATGCTCTCGTTCGCACAGGTGGGAATAAATCTTCCGCACTATGCGGCTTCGCAGGCTTTATACGGCACTACAGTTTCATATAACAACATGAAGAAGGGTGACGTTATCTTCTTTGGCGGAGCGTCGATCTCGAGCATTTACCACGTTGCTATCTATATCGGCGACGGCAAAATGGTACACGCCCAGAACACTGCCACTGGTATCGTTATTTCAAATGTTGAGTATTTTTCAAGATACAACAACATCACTATAATCAAAAGACTTATATAACGTAAAAACGCAGTCTGCAAGGGCTGCGTTTTTTATATCTATAATTATTCAACATAAAACGCCACGAAAATTCATATAAAATTACTTAAATGTGAACATTCATTTTCAAACCTATTGACAAAGCTAAGTATTTGTGATATAATTAAATCAAATAAAGATTGTAGGCTTTGATAACAATTGCTGTGCAAAACAGCAGTAAGGCAGGGGGAAGAATAATGGATAGTCTGAAAACGTGTTTTTTTGGCGGCTATGATAAGCTTGATACATTAAAATATATCGACACCATAACCAGTGAGATCTATATGCTGGAGTCGGCTATCGAAAAGAAAAAGAACGGTGATAACTTTGTTATCCCCGGAGAAACAGGTCAGCGAAAGCTTAAAGGCTCAGCGCTTGGTGGATTTGCAAAGCCTGATGTGGACAGCTACATCTGTGCGCTTCTTGGAAAGGCGGCTGAGCTTCGTGAAAAGCTTTGCAGCTAACGGCTAATAAAGGCAAAAAATATCCGCAGAGGTCATTTTATGTGGCTTCTGCGGTTTTTTTGTCGTATCTTGTCTTAAAAGAGCAATAAAAAAATTAATACCCACTTCCATCGGCTGAAATGAGCATTAATTTTTTATAGAATTATGAAAGGGATTCTTTGGTATTTGGTAAAACCTAAAGACGAGGAAATGTATCAGCGACTTGGGGAATCGCAGAGGGAAAGAAGACAAAAACCTGACTTTAAGTTTTACCAATTACCAAAGCTTTTTTTGTATCTTCTGCTGTGATTATATAATACCAGTTCTGTGTGAACCGAATATGAATTTTCAGGGGATTTCGGAGAGTTTTTTGAAAAAAATAAATGTTAATCACCAGTTCACAATTATAAGCTATAATGTCATTATTGGGGAATTTTTTTTTACGAGGGAGGATATTTTATGTTTCAGATACTTGTGGTGGAGGACGACGCAAGCCTTAGAAAGCTCATGTCTGCCGCACTTAAACAGCATGGCTATGTGACTTTTCTTGCAAATGACGGTCTGGAGGCTTTGGACGTTCTTGAAAAAACGAATATAGACCTTATAATTTCAGATATAATGATGCCGAATATGGACGGCTATGAGCTTACAAGACAGCTCAGAAAGGCTGATTTCAACTTGCCTATACTTATGGTCACCGCAAAGGAGACCTTCGAGGACAAGCAGGAGGGCTTTTCTGCCGGCACAGACGATTATATGGTAAAGCCTATTGATATAAATGAGATGATACTCCGTGTGGGTGCGCTTTTAAGGCGTTCAAAAATGGCGTCGGAACATTCTCTTACTGTGGGAAACTGCGTGCTTGATTATGACGCTATGAGCGTGGCGGTTGACGGCGGAGCGGCGGAAACGATACCGCAAATGGAGTTCAAACTGCTTTTTAAACTGCTCAGCTACCCTGACAAGATATTCACACGCCGTCAGCTCCTTGACGAGCTTTGGGGCATGGATAAGGACGTTGATGAGCGTACTGTTGACGTTCACGTTAAAAGGCTGAGAGAGCGTTACGGAAGCTGTGAGTCATTCGATATTGTCACGGTTCGTGGACTTGGCTATAAGGCTGTGAAAAAGCAGTGACGGATAAGCTTGAGGGGTGAGGGGTTTGGATAAGAAAAAGGCCAAAAATAAAACAAGTTTGCAGTTCAAGCTGACTCTTATGTTTTTCTTTGTGATGCTGGTGTCGGCTTCTATATCGGTGTCAGTGCTTGTAATGGTGTGCAGTCCTGTAATGAAAAGCAATGCCGAACAGCAGTTGGTGGAGCTTTCCATGGCAATGGATCAGCTTGAAGAAAAGGGCGGCTTCACTGTGGACGAGATAGTTTCCATTGTGAACAATTCAGCCTATAGTCTGTCAGTGGTGGATAAAAACGATTCAAGAGTACACGACCATTTTGCAGATATTGTGCATAAGGGATATTATGTGTCCTCAGAGGGTGTTGTGCCTAATGCAACTATAATCTCTCAGGTCTATGATAAGTTCGTTATCATAGACAGCTTTTCAAGCGACAGCGTTTACTGGGTAGTAAACCTTGTTGTCATCATAGCTTTTATGGTCTGTATCGTTATCGGTACCATTATAACAGCGTTCATGAGCCGAAGCATTATACAGCCTATACGAGATCTTAGTGCGGCGGCGGCTGAGATAGCAAAGGGCAATTTTAAGGTAAGAGTAAGAGAGCCGTCTGATCCTGAATACAGCATACTTGCGCAGAACTTTAACAAAATGGCTGAGGAGCTTGCAGGTACGGAAACGCTGAGAGGTGACTTTATCTCAAACGTTTCCCACGAGTTCAAAACGCCTCTGGCTTCCATACAGGGCTTTGCAAAGCTTCTGCAATCTGACGATATAACCGAGCAGGAGCGTGAGGAATACACGCAGATAATAATCGACGAAACATCACGGCTTTCAAAGCTTTCGTCAAATATTTTGAGGCTCACAAAGCTTGAAAATCAGAAAACAGTGGGCAAAAAGACAAGATTTTCTCTTGACGAGCAGATAAGAAAAATACTTCTTGTGCTTGAACCTGAGTGGTCGAAGAAAAAAATCGACCTTGATATCGACCTTGAGGATATCATGTATGTGGGAAGTGAGGAGCTTATGGCGCAGATATGGCAGAATATCATCAACAACGCTATCAAGTTCACCCCGGAGGGCGGAAAGATAAGCGTGAAGCTTTTCCGCAACGAGAAGAATATTTCGGCGGAGATATGGGACAACGGTCCGTCTATAGCCCCTGACGTAAAGGCGAAGATATTTGATAAGTTCTATCAGGGCGACCGCTCCCGTGCAACAGAGGGCAACGGTCTTGGACTTGCACTTGTAAAAAGGATAATCGAGCTTTCCGAGGGCAGCATAGAGGTAGAAAACGATATGAAAAAAGGCGGCGTTTGCTTCCGCATAAGCCTGCCTTATCTTATTGAGGATATGATGTAGTGTAGTGGCAACCTTTGGTCGCCCGCCTATCTCAGCCCATTATACATACGAAGAATTTTTGCAAACAAAAAGGAGCAGTTCATTGCGAATTGCTCCTTTTATCTGTCTGTCATGTTTTAGAACAGACTTGCCACAAAGCCTGCTGCCACACCGAAAGCATAAAGTATTCCCATTATGGCGAAATTCTCTTTCATGTTGTGCTTGTTGGTCTTGAAAAGCACCAGAAGTCCCACTCCTGCTCCTGTGCAAAGTCCTGCGATAAGCGAGCCGAAGCTCACAACGCCCTCGATATAAAGCTGAGTGAGAACAACAGAAGCCGCACAGTTCGGGATAAAGCCTATTATGCCTGCTATGAACGGCTGAACTATGCTGTCAGACATAAGCAGGGTCTTAACTGTGTCCTCTCCTGCAAACTCCATTACCGCACCGAGAATAAGGTTTACCGCAAATATAAAAAGTATTATGCTTACAGTGTGGTGAAGTGCCGAGTGCAAAATACTGTGGTGTTCGCAGTCGCAGTCCTCACAAATCTCCTTGAAAGGCTCTTCGTCCTGTTTTTTGCCCATAAGCTTTAAGATAAGGTCAACAAGCACACCTGCTATTATAGCCACAGCTACCTTTATAAGAATAAGCTGCCAAAGCTTGCCGGCAAATGCAGGGTTTGCTATCATCATTGGTATTGCCTCGTCGCTTGTGGCAAGGTATACCGAAATGAGAGTTCCCATTGTGATCAGCCTTCCTGAGTAAAGGTTGGAAGCCACAACGGAAAATCCGCACTGGGGCACTGCTCCAAGTATGCTTCCTCCTATTGCACCAAAAGGTCCCATTTTTCTAAGAGCCTTTCCAAGCTTGTCGGCAGAACGATGCTCTATATACTCTATAAGCAGATAAACACCGAACAGAAAAGGCAGGATCTTAAGGCTGTCTATTAATGCGTCAAGAAAAACGTCAACTAAAGTTTCAAACATATATCTATCTCCTGTAAATTATCTATGGTTTTAAAACGGTTTTTATGTCAACTCGACTATTATACAATATTTATTCAGCCTTGTCAATCTTATGTTTATATGATAATCTGTTCATTTGTTTACCCTTTTCAGCAACAAAAAAACGGACGAAATTTCTCCGCCCGTTTGATGTTTTTATTCTGTTTTATACAGAACGCTTTGTAAAGCCGTCCCATGCGGTGAGCAGAAACACCACCATGTGTGCTATAAGAACGCCTACGGCAAATGTTACGCTGTGCTGGGCAAATATTGAGTAGCCCTTTGAGATAGAAGCAAGGTCTGTGTTTGCGAACACAAGGAATCTTGCCCAATCCTGTCCAAGCTGACCCAAAAGCTGTGTGACCGTTGAGCCTATGCACATTGTGAATACGCTGACGCCGATAGCAAGGGCTGTGCTTCTTACAAGTGACGAGATAGCGAACGCCAGTGTTGACATTACCACCATTTCAACGCTTTTCATCAGATATTGCTCTGCCGCATAAAGCAGTGTAGGCATTTCCTTTACATCGCCGCCGCTTACATAGATATAAGGCGTTGAGAAGCCGTCAAAGCCGAGCATAAGCCCTGTAATAGGTATCATCACAACGAAAAGTATGCAAAGCATTATGTAACCCACTGTGATGACAGTGAAGTATTTTGACATCAGTATCTTCCAGCGTTTCACAGGGTTTATAAGCAGGAACTTGACAGTTCCCTGTGAAAATTCAGAGGATACAATGCCGCCTGCGATAACGATAGCAAGCAGTGCGACTACCGTTACAAGGGAAGTGCTTGTGAGAAACACTGTCCAGAATGTTATCTGCTCAGGCTCGTCTGTTTCAAACAGCGTCATCTGGTTTGCTGTGTTGTCGAGCTTATCATTGTCAAGCTGATAGAGTGCAAGTTTTATATTATCCTCCAGCTTTGCTCTGCTGTTCTGTCCGTCAGACTTTGCGTCGCCCATGGTCGCAATGGTGTTTTTTGCGTTTGCAACTGTCATGATAAGATCGTTTTTCTTCTCGTTTGACTTGTCAAAGGAAATATCCTTGTCCAACCTGTATTGATATTCCCACTTTTCGCCCTCTGTGAGTATGTCATTATCCAGCCTGTATTGACAGAAGCCACGCCAATCGTTGTCGTCAAGATACTTCTTTATCCCTGACATATCACCAGTGCCGTTTGCGAACACGGCTGACAGTACGTCATATCTCCAATCATCGCTGTCGATATCGTTGTCTATAAGATACTGCCACATTGCGATCTCGTTAGGGTCGCCGTTTGTGTTTTTGAGCCAATCTATGGTTTCCTGATAATCACCAGTTGCGTCATAGCTTGAATAGTTATTGCTCTCCATATTGTGCTTTGCAAAAAGTGCAATGCCTGAAAGTCCAAGCGCACATATTATTATAAGCACGATCATTATTTTTGTGGATAGCTTTTTGAAAACCTTTATGTACTCGTTTTTCACAAGTCTGAAAAATCTAGCCAATCTGTACGCCCCCTTCCTTTCCTCCTGTAAGCTCGATGAATACGTCCTCAAGCTTCTTGTTCTCTCTGCGGTGAACAGTGTAGAGTGAAACTCCGCCCTCGATAAGCGTCTTGTTCACCGAGGCTATCTTTGCCTTCTCTATCTCCACAGGGATAGAAAGGACAACTGCACCTGTTTCCTTGTCGATATGCTTGCCCTCGTCTGCGAGCTTTATAAGACCCATAGCCTTTTGCGGGTCGTCAACTTCAAGTACATATTCAGCAATTGAGCTGTCAGACTGTGAGATAAGCTCCTCCATTGTGTATGAGCCTATCATTTTTCCGTTTGCGATAATGCCCACTCTGTCGCACATCATTTCCATTTCACTCATGAGATGTGACGATACCACAACGCAAGTGCCTTCCTTGTGAGCAAGCTCTTTGAGTATGTCACGAAGCTCCTTTATGCCCTGCGGGTCAAGACCGTTTGTAGGCTCATCAAGGATAAGAAGCTTTGGTCTGTGAAGGATAGCCTGCGCAACGCCAAGACGCTGACGCATACCCAGAGAGTATTTCGACACCTTGTCATTAATGCGGTTTGAAAGCCTTACAAGCTCCACCACCTCTTTGATACGCTCCTCAGTTACTCCCTCTCTCATTCTTGCATACTGACGTAGGTTTTCAAGTCCCGAGAGATATTTGTACATCTCAGGGTTTTCAACAATGCCTCCAACGTTCGCCATTGCGCCCTCGAAGTCTTTTCTGATATCATTTCCGTTAATGGATATCTCCCCCTCGTCAAGCTGTAAAAGTCCCACTGCTATCTTTATAGTTGTGGTCTTTCCTGCACCGTTAGGACCGAGAAAGCCGTAGACCTCGCCACTGTAACACTCCATATCTATGCTGTGAAGTATCTGCTTTTTGCCAAGGGTCTTGTTAAGCCCCTTTATCTTTAGAATAGTATCACTCAACGCTGTCTGCCCCCTCGCTGTCGGTATTTTCTGCACTGCTGTCCGGAACTATCTCAGACTCAGCCTTGCTTTCATCAGCCACGCTGTCACTGTTGTTATCATCAAAGCTGTAATCCTCGCCATATCCGTAGTCGCTGGACGTTGCTATCTTCCAGCCGTCAGAGGTACGCAAAAGATAAAATTCAGCATTTTCATAACTGAAAATCGCCTTGTATGAAGATGTGCTAGGCTCATAGTTGTCGGAATTTGTGTAGTTACCGCTTGTCATGGTGTTTATGCCGTTGGTTGTGAGAAAAGTTGGGTCACCCTTTGATACGTCATAGCACACATTGTATATCATAGTGACCTTTGCTCCGTCGGCCCCACTCTTGTTTATGGACATCTCTTTTATGTCATACTCAGCCGAGGTGATATCTCCCCCCTGCGTTGCAACTTCAGCTTGGTTTATTTCGTCCAGAAGTCCTGACTTTGACGAAGCGAACTCATTGTCAGAAGTGGTGTAGTCAGTATAATGCTTATCCACAAAATCTGTCAGTTGACTTTTTAACTTATCACTGCTTCCAACGTTTGCACTTGTCAAGTCTGCGATATAATCCCTCATGGTCTGTTCTATCTCAGGCTTGGAAGTCTTGAACTGGTTGTTATCATACGCTGTGTAGCATACAACGCCCAGCGCAAGCACACCGCCAAGAACCAGACCTCTGTTTATGTTTCTTAGTTTCAAAGTTTCTCCTCCTTGTGTTTTATCTTTTTCAGACGTATTTTTTAGTGGCGTATATAAGTTTATCATAGCCCGTTCCAACTGTCAACCGCTTTAAGAAACGCTTAAGATTTTCATAAGACAACCATACAGACCATAAGATAAAATACATTCTTTGTTTAAATATCTGTAGTGGTGAACAGTTCGCTCTCCTTATTAGCGTATTTGCAAGCAAAGCAAAAAGGCGGTGGAACACGCACGATAACGTATCCCACCGCCTATATGGAATGAGGAAAATTACCCTTTTTATAAAAACAGCTTCAGGTCATTCTCTGCCTTTTTCGGGTCTTTAAGACTTATGCTCCTTACCGCCTTTCTCAGCGGCAGTACCCTTGACGGAACTACCGACAGCATATCCACATCAAGCTCCAGAAATATCTCTGTGAGCGTTGGGTCACCTGCTATCTCACCGCAAATGCCTGCTTTTATGCCGTTTGCATGGGCGTTGTCGCAAACCATTTTTATCATTCTCAGCAGTGCCCTGTGATTTTTCGGTGATACCCTGTCATAACATGGGTTCTGCCTGTCAAGTGCAAAGGTGAACTGCTCAAGGTCGTTGGTGCCAATGTTGAAAAAGTCCACCTCTTTGGCTATGATATCGCTTGTCATCACCGCCGCAGGTGTCTCTATCATTGCCCCGAGCTTAACATTGTCGGCAAATTTCCTGCCCTCTTTTATAAGCTCTGCCTTGACCTGCACGATAAGCTCTTTCACCCTCAGTATCTCGCTCACGTCTATGACCATAGGCAGAAGTATTGAAAGCTGTCCGTAAACAGACGCTCTGTATAACGCCCTTAGCTGTGTTTTGAATATGCTTTCTCTTTCAAGACAAAATCGTATGCCTCTACAGCCCATAGAGGGATTTCTCTCAGCACTCATGTCTGCACAATCAGGTATCTTGTCTGCACCTATATCATAAGTGCCTATTATGACCTCTTTACCCTCCATTGCCTCCAATGCCTTGCGGTAGGTGTAAAACTGAAAATCCTCGTCAGGAAAAGCAGGTCTGTCAAAGCACATAAACTCTGTTCTGAAAAGACCTATCCCACCTGCGTCGTTTTTTACCGCCGATTCAAGCTCCTCAGAGTTGAGTATATTCGCATATATCTTTATCTCATGTCCGTCACGAGTGATGTTTTTTCTTCCTTTGAGCCTTGTGAGAAGTTCCTTTTTCCTGCCCTCAACGGCTTCCTTGTATTCAAGCTGTCTGAGAGTATGCTCATCAGGCTCTATGTAAAGCGTTCCGCTGTAGCCGTCAAGGACGGCTTCCTTGCCCTCGTATTCGTCAGAAAGCTCCGTTCCAACGTTCACAATGGCAGGTATGCCAAGATTTTTCGCAAGTATCGCAGTATGAGAGTTCACAGAACCGGACCTTGTGCAGAAGCCCTTTATCTTCGTCTTGTCCATGAGCAGGGTTTCTGAGGGCATAAGGTCACCGGTGCAGATAATGGCATTCTCTTTAAGTATGGGAAGCTTGTCGGCACAGTTTAAAATGTGTCTTAAAAGTCTGTTTGAAACGTCCTTGACGTCAGCCGCTCTGCTTTGCATATATTCGCTGTCCATTTGTGCAAGCATCTCCGCAAAGCTTCTTGAAGTGCTTGCGACCGCATAATCGGCATTGAAATGCTCGTCAAGTATCTTTGTGCGAATACTGCTGTCGTATTGCTCGTCGGTGATAAGCATTTGGTGTATCACAAATATTTGAGCGTCGCCTTCCCCAACGCTTAACCTTGCACGGTCATAAAGCTCCCCAAGTTCCACAAGGGCAGCGTTTTTAGCCTTGACATATTTTTTGTATTCGAGTTCAGGGTCGGACACTTTTATCTTGTTGATGATAAATTCGTCACGATGATAAAAGGTCAGCTTTCCTCTTGCAATGCTTCCGAATACCGATCGTCCTTTTATGCTTATCATGAGCGCTCACCCCCAAAAAACATACCTATCTGATATAATTATATCACCCTTTGTTTAACGATAAAAGTAAAATGCCGTCTGTTTACAAAACGTTAACAATATTCGTGATTTTAGCAAACAAGACAATCAATATTTCAGCAAATTTAACAAATCAGAAACATTTTGCGACCTTATGTCAAAATCAGAATAGTACAATCCCTAAAAATCATATGATTAAAAAGCGTATGAGCGATACTTTAAATAAGGAGGGACAAATATGTTTTCAGCACTGTTTGAACTGCTTACGGGGAATTTTCTATTTTTCGCACTGCATTTTGACAGCCGCAGCGTGTTCCCAAAACCGCTTTCAGCGAAGGAGGAGCGTGAGTGTTTTGAGAGAATGGCGCAGGGTGACAAGGCGGCAAAGGATAAGCTTATCGAACACAATCTCCGTCTTGTGGCACACATTATAAAAAAGTATTATTCAAATTCCACAGATCAGGAGGATCTTATCTCTATCGGCACTATCGGTCTAATAAAAGCTGTGTCAACATTTGACCACAAGAAAGGCTGTCGCTTCGCCACCTATGGGAGCAGGTGCGTGGAGAACGAGATACTAATGCACTTTCGCTCCCAGAAAAAGTCTGCCAACGATATCCACTTTGACGAGCCTGTTGACTCCGATAAGGACGGCAATCAGCTTTGCCTTATCGACATAATCGCAGACGGAGAGGACGTTGCCGACAAAATAGAGCTTTCCATTCGCAGTGAACAGCTCTACCGCTATATCGAAAGCTCTCTTGATGAGCGTGAAAGACAGATAGTCACTCTGCGCTATGGTCTTTTCGGTCAGCCGCAGCTGCCGCAGCGAGAAGTCGCAAAACGCCTTGGTATCTCACGTTCCTATGTTTCAAGGATAGAAAAGAAAGCCTTGAAGCTTCTTAAAGACCGCTTCGATAAGCAGTGATAGGCGTTGACGCAGTAGGGGCGAACAGCGTTCGCCCGCTGATTATCATATCATGTCATTGCTTTAGCACTCATAAAACTAATATGCTAGCACTCTCATAATGAGAGTGCTAAAATTCAGCTAATGTTCACAATATCTTCACACAATGAACACATAGCAGGGGTATCATAAAGACAATGAAGAAAGGAAATGATACCAATGGAAGAGCAGAATAAATGATAAAAGCTTACAAGATAAATTAAGATATAACACATCAAGGAGGAATTTATATGTTTGGACTTACACCATTTGAAAGAAAGAGTTACGACCTGTTTAACGCATTCCATGATTTTGAGAATGATTTCTTTGGAGAAAATGCACTCCAGAGCTTCAAGACCGATATCAAGGACGAGGGCGACAAATATGTAATGGAAGCAGAGCTTCCGGGCTTTGATAAGGACGATATCAAGCTTGACATCTCAGGCAACGATCTTGTTCTTACCGCTGAGCATAAGGCAGAGACAGAGGATAAGAAAGACAAGTATATCCGCCGTGAGAGGACATACGGTTCTTATCAGAGAAGCTTTGACCTTACAGGCATTGATACCAACAATATCGCCGCAGAGTACAAGAATGGTATCCTGACCCTTGACCTGCCAAAGATGCAGGATGTAAAGCCTGAAACCAAAAGACTTGAGATAAAGTGATTTAAGTAAAGCCTAGGCTTTGAATGAGGCGATACCAATGGGTCACGATATGATTTGCAATAGGTTTTGCTAGAATAAAATATCCGTGAGAGCGAAATGCCCCCACGGATATTTTTTGTTATCACGATTTTTTCTCACGGCTTTTGAGCCATATTTTTCGTATTAGTATGGCAAGTAAAATTCCTGCCACTGCACCGCTTGTGTCGATAAGAACATCACGCACCTGCCCTGCACGCCCAGGCACGAAAAGCTGATGTATCTCATCGCTTGAAGCGTAGATGCAAGAAAAAACTGCCGCAAAAAGCCCTCTGTATCCAAGCTTTTTCACCTTTGAAAAATTGATGAACGCCAGTATTCCAAGCAAGGCGTATTCGCTGAAATGCGCAAGCTTTCTTATGATGAACGTGGCGGTGTCCTTGTATTCCGCCTGCGCTGTAGTGTCAAGGCTGTCATATACAGGGTTGACAAATTCTATCACTGTGTTAAACACCGCATTTGACTGCTTGTTGGACTCGTCAGCATTGTTTGCCGAGAACATGAATATCACCACGCACCACAGCACAAGTGCCAACCCTTTAAGTATTATCTTTATCCTGCCTTTTGAAGTTGCTTTCAATGTAGCCTTTCAGCTCCTCTTTTTTGTTTTCCACCTTTTCGTCTATAACACCATTCAATGCAAGCTCCAGCCCAATGCCTATATTCTTTCCACCAAAGCCCATTTGTATAAGATCCTTGCCGTTTATGTCAAGGTCGCAAATGTGGATACACTCGTTGTCCTCTTTTATCTCCATTGCAAGCTCTGCGATATGGTCAAGTTCTGCAAGCTTTTCCTGCCGTTTGTAGTCTGACTGGGCATATGTGTCAGCCCTGCGCACCTCCAGATAATCCATAACAAAGTCAAAGTCATGCTGAGCCATAAATCTCCGCACCGACTTTTTCGTGGCAGGTATCCTGTTGTCATGCTCCCATATAAGCTCATAAATATATTTAGCCGACGCATTGTCTATCCTGAGCCTTTTTAATATCTTCTCCGCCATGTAAGCACCCTGGAACTGGTGCTTTTTAAAGTGCGAAATGCCGTTCTCGTCAACAGTGTGCATTCTCGGCTTGCCGATATCGTGAAGAAGCATAGTAAGCCTCATCTGCCACTGTGGTCTGACGTTCTCAACGCTCAAACAAATGTGACCGTAAACATCAAGAAAATGGTGGGGATTGTTCTGCCTGAAATCAAAGCTTTCCCGAAGTTCAGGTATGAACACCGCTATGACCTCACGATAGTCAAGCAATATCTTCCTTGCACCCTTCCCACAGAGAAGCTTTTTAAGCTCCGACGCAATGCGTTCGGCAGAAATGCTTTTTAAAAGCTCACGTTGTTCAAGGATAGCCTTTGAGGTCTTTTCCTCGATCTCAAACCCAAGGCATGAAGAAAATCTCAGTCCTCTTAATATCCTCAAAGCGTCCTCGTCAAAACGCTTTTCAGGCTCGCCAACGCATTTTATAATGCCCTTTTCAAGGTCGCCTTGTCCACCGTAAAGGTCAATAAGCCCCTCTTTTGGTGAGTATGCCATAGCGTTCACAGTAAAGTCACGACGTTTTAAGTCCTCCTCCAGCGAGCTTTCAAATGTCACCTGAGCAGGCTTTCTATGCCCTATATACTCTCCGTCACTGCGATAACAGGTTATCTCCACCGGCTCGCCCTCTATCAAAACAGTGAGCGTGCCATGCTTCAGCCCGGTTTCAATAGTGCGGAAATTTGCGAAAACTTCAAGCATTTTGTCAGGGGTGCAGTTTGTGCAGACATCGTAATCATGAGGCTTTTTGCCAAGCAAACTATCTCTTACACAGCCACCGACTATATAACCCTCGTAGCCGCACTCATTCAGCCTGTCAAGAGCTGTCCTGACAAACTGCGGAATAAAGATCTCCAATTTACTGCCTCCCTTTATAGTTTTGTGAATTATGTGGGACTTTCGGGTCATAATATTTACATGAATATCTCGAAAATAATTGACCCCAAAATCTCACGGAGAGCGTTCCTCGCCCTCACGGGTATAGTGAGCGCACTTATGCAATCTATCTTGAATTTGCCGTGGCTTGCGTTTTTTATCTTTGCGCCAATGGTGCATTGCCTGTCGGTCTGCCATGAAAAAAGGGCTTTCAGACTTGATTTTCTGTGCTTTTTTGTACCATATTATCTTTTTCAGCTCACTTTTATGCTCACCATATGGAAAATATGTCCTCTGCCGTCCTTTGCCTCTATACCTCTTGCCACTTTAGCGTGGTTAGGTCTGACCTTGTGGGAGTGTATCCTTATGTATCTTCCACTGAGCCTTTTCCTGCCCCTGCGACCGCATCTCAAACACCGTTTGTCTGAGATAGTTTTGCTCTGCCTGCTTTTGACAGCAGGGGAGTGGCTTCAAGAGAAAGTTCCGATTTTGGCGTTTCCGTGGTCTGCGGCATGGCTAGCTGTAACAAGTTCGCCACTGCTTTTGCAATCCGCCACGCTCATAAGCTGCCGCCTTACAAGCTTTATAATTTTCCTGCTCAACGGTCTGCATGGGGAGATATATACAAGCAAAAAGCGTTTTGCCTACACCGCCTTTGCACTGCTTTTGCAGGGGGCAAATTTAAGCTACGGACTTTATTCCGTGAAACTCGACAAAAAGCTTGATAACATCTACCCTCAGATAGACGTTATCTGCGCACAGGATAGTCTGGAGGGCAGGGAAAAATCACACCGTAAAGCCCTTGACTCAGCACGCTCCTATCTTTCTATAATGGAAAGCTGTTGGCGGTGGGGTACTGACCTTGTTCTGCTTCCTGAAACTGCCGTGTCGAAAGACTATGACGAACAGCTGAAAGAATTTTCCCTTATATCAGACTTTGCCGCAACCCATGGGTGTACCCTTGTGACAGGTTCGTTCTATCTTGAAAACGGCAAGGATTACAACGCCCTTTTCGCCTATGATAAAAACGGCATTGCGTCTTCGCCCTACCTGAAACAAGTGCTTGTGCCTTTCGGTGAAAAGACACCTTTTGCAGGCATTTTCCACCTTGACACTATGAGCGAATGTGCAGACGAAAGACACACCAAGCCCCTCGCCTCAGACGGCATGACCATAGGCTCTGTTATCTGCATAGAGTCCATTTTCCCAAGTCTTGTGAGCCGACAGAAAGAGCAGGGCGCACAGATAATTTGCGTTTCCACCAACGATTCATGGTTTGGCAAAAGCTCCGCCCGTGAACAGCATTACCGCCACTGCATAATGCGAGCCGTTGAGAACAGAAGATATGTCCTCCGTGCAGGAAACTGCGGAATATCAGCGATAATATCTCCCACAGGCGAGCAACTGTCCGTAAAATCGGACAAATCAAAAGGTGCGGTGTGGGGAAAAGTTACCCTTATTGGCAGGTAACTTTTTTTACCACTCTATCTCAAAAAGTCTAGCCATATAAGGTCTGTCAAACTTAACAGAAACATTGCCTGTCGCCTTTGAAAACTCCACAGGGGTTTCGCTGAAATCAGGATAAATGCACTTCACCCTTGCTTCAACACCCTTGAGGAAGTCGATAGGCAAAACGCAGGTGTCGCTCTTGCCCTCTCTCCTCCATACGGCAAGATAAGCCTTGTTGCCGTTTCTCAGACCGAGAGATACCCAATCGTCCGAAAATTTGGACAGACCCAAGCTCCAGAACGGCACTGCTTCCTTTATGTCCGCCCTTATCTTCTTGTAAACGCTGATAGCCTCTTTAACAAGCGCCTTGCGCTCAGGGTCGATGTTGCCAAGGTGACCGCTCTGATGTATTCTCAAAAGCATTGCGTTAATCATGTTGAAAACAACTTCTTCTCTGTCACCTGATGTGATAGGATAAGCCCAGATAGCCGATTGCTCAGGGCAAAGTGCAGTAGGGGAGTTCGCCGCAATGGTGCAGTATTTTTTGTAATCGTCCTGATCTGATGTGGATTGAATGGAGTATCTTGACAGCATCGCATAATCCATTCTGAGTCCACCGCTGGAGCAGTTTTCTATAATAAGGTCAGGGTGACGAGCAAAAACACCGTCAAGCCATTCAAGGTAAGCCTTTTCATGACCCCACAGACCCTCGCCAACGCTGTCGCAGTTCTGCTCAGTGCCTATACCAGGCTCTATGTTGTAATCCATTTTTATGTAGCCAATGCCGTATTCCGAAACGAGCCTGTCTATTACCTCGTCAGCGTGAGCACGGACTTTCGGATTCCTGAAATCAAGCTGATAACGGCTTCTGTCATAGACTCTCTTGCCGTGACGTGTGAAGAACCAACTGTCATCGCAAACGCTGTCCACAAGCGGACACTTTATTCCCATGACCTCTATTTCAAGCCAAAGCCCAGGTATCATGCCCTTTTTGCGGATATAGTCGGCAACTTCCTTTACGCCGTTAGGAAAACGCTTTCTGCTTTCCTTCCATTCGCCGACCTCGTCCCACCAAAAGCCGTCAGCATACCAGCCTGCGTCAATGCAGAAATATTCACAGCCTGCCTCTGCCGCAGCGTCCACAAGGGGAAACTCCTTTTCAGCCGTAGGGTCGCCCCACAGACAGTTCATGTAGTCGTTGAATATTACCGCAAGCCTCTGATTATCCTTGTTGCGGCGACGTATTTTTCTGCGGTATTTCGTCAGCTCGCCCATAGCCTTATCAAAGCTTCCTGTCACCGAGCCTACTGCACATTTCACGCTTTCTATGCTCTCGTTAGGTGCAAGATCTTTGTACCAGTGGGACTCTATCTCCGAAGGTCCAGAAAGCTGTAAATAGAAGTGTCCTCCCACGTCCGAAAGCTCCCAGTGCCAAGAGCCGTTTTGCTCTATCTGCCAAAACAGCACCGAGCCTGCCTCTGTATTTTCAAGCACGCCCATTGGTATGTATTCCTTTGCCGACCAGTTTCCAACGTTTGTGCAGGCAAATACCTTTGATGAACGCTGTTCCGTAGGCTTAGCAGATGAAGCAAGCCCCACCTGTTCAAGAGTGTAGTCCTGCCACTGCAATTCACGCTGCCATGAGTTGTGGCATACCCATATCTTCATCTTGTCCTCAGGCTTTTTAAGCCCCTCTTTTTCTACGCCCGTCAGCGCAAAGGAGGACATATATTCAATGGTCTGTACCTCGCTGCCCTTGTTTGTAAGGGTAGTCCAACAGCGTACAACAGATGTGCCGGTGTAAAACTGATAGTGGGACACAGCTTCAAGACCTGTGTCCTCATCAAATGTCACAAGCTCAAGCTTTCTGCCATGGTCATTGTTCACATCACGGAAATCCTTGAACTTCATTCTCCAGCCCGGAGCGGTCACAATATATTTGTTGCCGTGACGCTCGTCAGGGCGGTCGATACCGCTCGCCTGTATCTCTACAGGTCTGAAAGTTTTCAGCCCCATGTATGAAGCCGTCTTGGCTTCATCAAAAGGCAGAGCAGAGAAGTGCAGAAGCTTCGCCTCGTTCTCGTCTGTTATCTCAAATACTATATTAATGCCGTTTTCATATATCTCAATACGTTTCATATGGCGTATTTCCCTTCGTGATCTATTTATCTGTACATATTATCGTACACTTATATCATTTTCGCAAGCTCGTCAAGTATCCTGTGAGCGGCTTGCTCTTTGGTCATAATAGGCAGCTCCACAGCACCGCCCTCAGTGATAAGGGTGATAACATTAGTGTCCGTCTTGAAGCCTGCTCCAGCGGTCTTTAGTGAGTTTGCGCATATCATATCGCAGTTTTTGTTGGTGAGCTTTTTCTCGGAGTTCTTGATAACGTCCTGAGTTTCCATAGAAAAACCGCATATGACCTGACCATCACGTTTGTGCTGACCGAGATAGCCAAGAATATCCTTCGTGCGTTTTAGCTCTATCTTCATGTCATCGTCAGACTTCTTTATCTTGTTGTCAGCCACCGCAACAGGTGTGTAGTCAGCCACAGCCGCCGCCTTTACGATAATATCCTGCTCAGGAGCAAGCTTTGTGACAGCTTCAAACATATCCGCCGCAGACTTTACGTTCACAACGTCCACGAACATAGGCGGCAAAACCTCCATGTGACCAGCCACCAACGTCACCTTTGCACCTCTTTGCATAGCTGCTTTAGCCACTGCACAGCCCATTTTTCCGCTTGAATGATTAGTGATGTACCTCACAGGGTCGATAGCCTCCATGGTCGCACCAGCCGTAACAAGCACCTTTTTGCCTGCAAGATCTTTCTCGAAAGCAAGCTCCCGAAGAATGTATTCAAACAACACCTCAGGCTCAGGCATTCTGCCGTCGCCGTCATCACCGTTTGCAAGCATACCTCTGTCAGGAGCGATCATCTCGTAGCCGAAACGTTCAAGCTTCTGGATATTGTCCTGCACAATAGGATTGTGATACATATTGTGATTCATGGCAGGGGATATCATTTTCTTGCAAGGGCAAGCCATGACAGTGGTGGTGAGCATATCGTCAGCAATGCCGTATGCTATCTTGCCGATAACATTAGCGGAAGCAGGAGCGACCATAACAATGTCAGTCTGCTTTGCAAGAGCAACGTGTTCAACACTGTATTGAAAATTTCTGTCAAAAGTATCTATAAGGCACTTGTTGCCTGTGAGGGATTCAAATGTGATAGGGTTTATAAATTGAGTGGCGTTCTGTGTCATGAGTACCTGAACATTGCAGCCTTGCTTTTTAAGCAGTCTTGCTAAAGTTGGGATCTTGTAAGCCGCAATACTGCCGCTGACGCCGAGAACGGCCGTCTTACCTGAAAGAAGCATAGAGATGACCTCCTTAGTGGAATATATAAGGCAACACCGCACAAAGCCCGCCTGACGGCTTTGCACGCCATCTGCTTGCAGATTTTCCGTCATATCACACAAAAAATCTGACTTCGCATCTGACGCACAATCTTTGTGCGGTATTGCCTTAAATATAGTATAACACAGATCATGTTGAAATGCAAGATTTCAAGTGATAAGTGAGCAAGGAAAATAACAGAAAACCGCTGCCCACAGATGCCCGTGAACAGCGGTCTGAACCATATGTCAATCCTTGTATTGCGAAGTTATCCCGAAGTATTCTTCAAGAGAAAGTCCGCTGTTGGTTATGTTTTGTGCTAAAGGCGTGCCTACATATCTTATATGCCAAGGCTCGTACTGATAACCGGTGTAAGCCTCCTTGCCCTTTGGATAACGAATTATAAAACCATATTTCGCACAGTTGTTGGCAAGCCACTTGGCTTCTCTTGTGCCGCCAAATGAGTCGCTGGCGTTGTTTACGTCTATTGCCATGCCTGTCTGATGGTCGCTGTAGCCGGGTCTTGCGGAGTATTTGTCTGCCGCAGCCTTGCCGTCACGGTTGCAGTACATATCATAAAGGTACTTCTGATCGTAATAAGAGCGGTATCCTGAGCATACCCACAGACTTATGCCGTCTTTATATGCAGCGGTCTGCATCTTTTTGAATGCCGCTGATGTTTCTTTGGTCAGACCCTTTGGGTCGTAGCTTGCAGGGAGGGAATATGTTTTGTTCGCCAAAAGAACTCCGTCAACATAGCTCATGCCGTTTATGACCTCGACAGTGTGGTCTGGGGTCTTGACGGTTATCTCCTCGGAATATGCTCCATAGTGATTTGAACCTTTATCGTCCGTCTTGCAGGCTCTTACCTTGAATCTGTATGTAGTCTTTGCGTAAAGTCCGTTTATTGCGCAGGAATTTACAGTAGATGAAGCTATGTTCTTCCATTTGCCGTTTGTGTATATAAACACCTTGTAGCTTGTGCAGCCTACAGACTTCCAGTTAAGGTCAAGTGTAGAAGCGGTGATGTCAGAAGCTTTTACTCCTGTTACCTGCCTTGGATTTGTGGCGGAATTGTAGTTTTCACAATAGTCGCTGTATATCTTAACTCCGTCTACTATCTTATATGCTCTTACCTTGAAATTCTCCCTTGTTGCCGCAGGCAGACCCTTGACAGTGCAGGTCGTGCCTTTCACGTCAGCTATCTCAGGATATTTACCCTTTGAACGCATTCCCACAGAATAGCCGTCTGCACCGCTCACAGCGTTCCAGCTAAGCTTTATAGAGCTTGTGTTAGGGGTCTTAGATGTCAGACCAGTGACCTTGTTCACCATGACAGCCTGTGCCGTTATCTCCTGCGAATATTTGCCGTAGTGATTTGCACCCTTATCGTCACGCTTGCAGGCTCTTACTTTAAATTTATAGCTTCCTGCGTCAAGTCCTATGACAGTGTAGCTGTTTGTATCCGTCTGCGCTATCTGCTTCCACTTGCTGTCTTTCAGCATAAAGACACGATAGTTTGAACAGCCCACTTTTTTCCATGAAAGGCTGACAGAAGCATTGCCCGTCTGAGCTTTAAGACCGCTTATAGGGCGGGGATTTGTGGCGGAATTGTAGTTCACTGAATAGTCGCCATAGACCTTTTGACCGTTCACTATCTTATAGGCTCTTACCTTGAAGTTCTCCCTCGTTGCCGCAGGCAGACCTGTAACAAGATATGTAGTGTCCGTAACGTCTGCTATCTCAGGATACTGACCCTTTGAACGCATTCCAACAGAATAGCCGTCCGCACCATTCACGGCGTTCCAGCTAAGTCTTATGGAGCTTATATCAGGGGTTTTAGATGTCAGCCCTGTGACCTGAGGCAGACTTGTCTGCTCCGCAGCTTCAGCCGCCTGCACGGGCATACTCACACTTAGCACGCTGTCAGGCATAGCACCTGCCGCACATATCATCATAGCGGCACAAGCCACTGCCGCTGCATTTTTTCTATTTATTATCTTTTTCATTTTCAGACCTCCTTTGATGAAATTCTTTTGCACTTTAAGTATAACACATTTTTACCAGTTTGTAAACACGCAATCCCGAATTATTTCTGTTCACATTTTGTTTTTTATGTTTACTTATACTCAGTTGCAAAACCTCTCCTTTGGTTGCTGAAAGAATGTATAAAAAAACAAAGACCGCAGAAAAAATCTACGGTCTTTTGTGTGCTACTGGAACAAAAAAGATGACATTAAATTCACCTGATTTTGCGGCTTATGAGATATCTTTTAAAATCACATAACCTGTCATTAAATTTATTATATCATATGCATCAAAAAATGTCAAGAGATTTTTTAATATGTACGGGGCTGTACTCGATTATACAACCCATATCTAAAAGAATTATCTCATATCGCTTGGTATAAAATTTAATAATGCTCCCGCTGCCTGTTCCAGCAAATATTCATATAATTCTTCTGAGCTCGTTATGAGGTAAATCTCAATAACACCGTTTCGCTGCGGAATGCCAAAGAATAATTCGCCGTTCTCATCGCGCTTATAAATAAAATCACGGATAATACCGTAGCGATCGAGCATAACCGTTTCAAGCATTTTCAGCAAATCATTCTGCAAATTACCGCCGTGTATGAACTCATTTGTTTCTTCTAAAGATAAATTATTAACCTCGCAGAATTGCCTGCATTTGCAAATACCGAAATCCAAAGCATTAACTATTGTCATAAAAGTCTTTTTTGTGATCATCATTTACTTCCACGTTAATTTTTATTAAACTCGTCAATCATCCTGCAATACTCTTTTTCCTCGCAGTCGATATAATCCATAGCAAACTGCTCCGCTTCTTCAAGACTGTCTTTCAGCAGTTCAAAATCAACTGCCACTGAAAAAACATCGATTTCGAGTTTTTCGGATTCATCCGCAAAAACTTCAATAGTGAAGCCCTCACAGCGAATATCATTTCCGTCCTTGTCCTCCCGATGCAGATCAGTATCGGGAGTAATCTTCACATAAAATCCTTTGTATTTCATTCAACCACTCTCCTTAAAATCTCATCTGCATATCGTCGTCAAGGTCGTAATCTTCAAATTCGTCCTCATACAACTCGTCATTTACGGAATGTTCAAGGAACAGCGAATTTTCCAAAGCTGTTTGAAGATATTTTTCATCCAGACCGTTCTCTCTGTAACCCTGTAAAATCGTATTGTAGTACTGCTGACTTGGCGGAGAAAGTTCCCCATAATTCATCAGATATGCCATGCCTAAGACTTCTTTGCCATCCAAATCAAAAGACATTTTTTCCTGTCTGTAAAGCCTCGGATAGCCCTCATAACGGTTTAGGGTAGGCAAATCTCTTTCATCAAGCTCCCAGATAAGAACAGGAACACTTGTACCCTTGCTAGGCACAATAGTCGCAACGCCTCTGAACTCCAATTCATAATCCTTGATCTCCGATGTTCCCACAACCTTTGAATGCGGACAGCGATATGCCATTTGTTTAAGATTGATGTTGCTACCATAGGCAATGTATAGCTGTTTATTTTTCATTTTTACCTCCGATCACATAGACATTTCCATGCCCATTTCTTCATCTTCTTCAAAGTCCTCACATTCGCTCTCTGACGGCTCGAAATTTTCATCGGGTACATTTTCGTTTAACTGCTGAACCTCGCTTACAGGCTCGACACGCTGCTCACGGGCGGCTTGTCGTTCTGCTTTCAGCCTTTCACGTTGTTTAACGGCATCTTCGGGATGAAGCCACGCAATATTACCCTCAAGATGTGAAAGCAAGTGCTTGCGGCAGTTTTTAAACTCCTGCCCGTTCAGACCTATTCGGATAAGCCATGTACGGAACGTATAGCGAGGATTTTCACTCTGTGTCACACGGGAACTTGCTGATTTCTGAGTCAGAGCCTGATTGCTGACTGCCAGAACCAGTGAAATATATGCCCTGAGAACTCCTGCATTCAGGCAACCGTTGAACGCTCTTACCTCGATATTGTTATCTGTAAACACTGGGTGTAAATTCAGGCAACGATACCGTGACGGATCGTAATGTGAGTGATACTCACGGTCATCGCCGTACCATAGCCTTTTTATCGTCTGCAAGTCAGTTGGTTTTCTTCGGTTAAGTTCTTCAAGAAAACGCTTGTCCACTTTTCTGCAATAATGCTGCTCACGATCCGAATTTACTTGCAAAGCCTGATAGAGCATATCCTCTTTACTTGCAAAAATGTTTACTAAATTACGAAGCTTTTGCGCGTTATATGGAGCAAAATCAATATGAATATGGATTCCTGTTGTTTCGTTGCAAACGCCTCCGCTTCGGCGAATAGAACGAACCACTTCCTGAAGCGTCGCCATATCCTCGTATTCCAGAATAGGAGTTACAAGCTCGACGGAATACAGCTTGGAAGCCGGATTCCCGTTTTTATTCGTACATCTGATACTTGCGTCGGACATGATTTTCCAACGCCTATTTTTACCGTCGTAAACATCGTATCTGTCATAACTGCCGCCGTAATGCTCGGTCAAGCCGCCTAAAACCTTTGCGACCGCTTTTGCCGCTGCCGACCTTGTTAAGCCTGTGCATTCTACTTCCACACCGAAACGCTGAGTTTTTATCCCCTCAAAATTGCCTGCCAAATAACCAGCTCCCAACAAAAACAGCTTGCAGATTTTCTCCGCAAGCCGTAAATTTTAATCGTTATTCAATTTCCGTTCTGACCTCGTAACCGCCTTTGAAAATAACCAGTATTTCGGTCTTGCTCAGTATTTTTACGCACTCGATCAGCTTTCTTATCAGTACATTATCAAAGGTTTCCAACTCAAATTTCTCATGCTCTATCATATCCATAATTTTATCAAGCTTTGCCTGAGTTTCTTCTGAAGTCTTGTTCTGTGATTTCAGCATTGTAAGCCGCTCACTTAAGCCTTGTTCTTCAGCATACAGTTTTGCAAACTCGCTGTCAAGCTTGTCCTCGTCGCAGCCGCCCGAAGCTATTAAGTTGACTAAATCAGTCCTTGCTTGATCGATCTCTTTCAGCCGCTTTTCTACGGAAAGGATTTCTTCCTGTCCCTGACATTCCAAAACCGAACCGATATTTGCTTTCAAAATCCTCACAATATCGTTACGGCAGGAATAGTAATTGTTGATCGCCCTGAGTATTCCTCTATGCAGCTGTTCTTCCTTTATAGTGGGTGAATCTGGACAATATTTTTTGCCATGCTCCAATCGGCTCAGACATCTCCAAACGATTTGCTTTTTTCCTCGAGCCGCCCAAGTGGTTCTTCTGTAAGGCGTACCGCAGTGTCCGCAGATAAGAAGCTCAGACAAGGCATATTTGCTGCTGTACTTGCCTTGTTCCGTAACCGTTTTATCCGAAATCTTCCGTTTGGAATTGCGTCTTGCAAGCTCCTGCTGGACTCGGTTGTAGGTGTCTCGGTCAATTATCGGATCGTGATGGTTGGTCACAAGATACATCGGACGTTCGCCGTGATTTTTCACAACTTTGTGAGTGATACAGTCGGAGGTAAACGTTTTTTGAAGGAGCGCGTCGCCTACATACTTTTCGTTCTGTAAAATCCTCGTTATTGTATTGGTCCGCCATTCCGTGCTGCCTGTTTTGGTATGTTTGCCTTTGACGTGCAATATCAATGCGATATTTTTCATCGAATGACCGTCCAGAAACATGGTGTAGATCAGTTTTACCGTTTCGGCTTCTTCGGGGATTATTTCCGGCTTGCCGTCCGCTCCTTTTTTGTAGCCAAGCAAATGCTTGTACTGAAATTGTACCTTACCCTCACGATAAGCTTTTTCTTTTCCCCAGCTTACATTTTTACTTATCGATTCACTCTCAGCCTGAGCAAAACTTCCGTACAGAGCAATCATAAATTCTGAGGTCATTGTCAGCGTGTTTATGTTCTCTTTTTCAAAAATAACTCCGATTCCCAAGTCTTTAAGCTGTCTGACATATTCAAGGCAATCCACGGTATTTCTTGCGAATCGGCTTATGGATTTTGTGATCACAAGGTCGATTTTCTTGTTTCTGCACATACGGATCATGCGGTTAAACTCGGTACGCTTTTTTGTCTGGGTGCCTGAAATTCCTTCGTCGGCAAAAATTCCTGCCAGAGTCCATTCTTTCTTTTTGTTAATAAGATCTGTGTAGTATGCAATCTGAACCTGATAGCTGTTCTGCTGTTCCTCCAGTTCGGTTGACACTCGGCAGTATGCGGCAACTCTTAATTGGTGGTATTTATCACGACTTTCCGCTGTCTGCACTTTCGCAGGAATTACTGTTACATTCGGCGCTGTGCTCATTTTCGATCTTCCTTTCCGTTATATTTTTAATTCTCACTCCGTTGATAAGCTCAACATCTACGGTACAAAAATGGCTTATACAAATTCGTGAAACACACGCTTTGAATAAGCCAATATCCAACGTATTTAATTGTTCGTGATTTTCAAGCAGAGCCTTGATTTTATCTGTTTTCTGAGGGCTGTCATTGTAAGTGCAGCAGTCGTATTTCATCTCAGCAAGTTTATAAATCTCTGCTTTAGCTCTGTCAAAATCTACTTGGATTGAATCGGTCATACGGTTGATTTCATTTTGCTGACGGACTATATCGGCAGTAGGTGAATAAATGCTGGTCTCGCCGCCGGACTCCAATAAACTTGGATTAGCTATTGCAGAATTCAGAACAGTCAGCACTGCTCCGATTATCATCTGATCAGTCAGCTGATATTCAAATTTGCAGCAATCGGGATTTCTGCAATCCCAATGCTCATATTTCGAATTGCCGCCAATTCTTGAAAGTCTGTGACCACATTCGGCACAGTATGTACGATTTCTGATTTCCTGTAAATCATCGGATATCAGATTAAACGTAGTTGCTTTCCGTATCCGCTTTTCATTTGCTCGTCTGAAAATATCCTCGGCGATCAACTGCGGATATTTGTCGGTACCGAGATACTTCTCATTTTCGATTATCCGCTTGACCATATTTTTGTTCCACTTATCTGAATCTGTATTGTAGCGAATTTTCTCACTTTCCATTAGCTTGGCAATTTGCAGTAGGCTTTTGCCTGAAAGATATTCACTGAAAATCGTCGCAACAGCGCATACCTCTTTGGGATCAGTTGTTATCACTCCGTTCTTCATGCAGTAACCAAACGGTATTACTCTGTTTTTTGCCATATTAATGTCACCTCCGCTTATAACAATACCACAAAGCCTTTGAAATAGCTATATCCAAAGGCACTAAATCTATGATAATGAATTTGTCTATTTTATCTTTTCTTTAAATTTCAATCCGCCGATCAAGTGAAATTCCAACTCATGTTGATTGATTACAACGATCCTCTCAACTATACTCTCAAATGCTGATTCTTCAAACTTGGTTATTGGCTTATCGCGCATTTCAAAAAAGTCAATTAACATTTCGATCTGATTCAGAGTTTCGTCCTCGTCATCGGAGCGTGTAAGCTTTTTCAGATCTGTTTGCAGCTTATTGATTTTTGCCGTAAGCTCCGTAGTCTGCTCAATGTATTTAGCCTCGTCCAGAAATCCTTTTGTTTTCAGCCTTGCGAGGACGTGAGTTTGTTCACGAAGCTTGGCGATTTCTTTGTGAATGTCCATCACCTGAGTTTTGCCGCTGAATTTTCTGAGCTTCAAATCCTGCAATGCTGTTTGCAGCGGTATAAGAACAGTTTTGTAATTGTACAGCAGTTTATTGCATAATCTCACAAATGCTGCATAAATTTTAATTTCGGAGATTCGTCCATTGGAACAATCGCTTGCTTTGTTATTATGGGTCCGGCATGTCCAAAATACAGAGTTTTTACTGCTAACACATTTATATGTTGCACCGCATTTACTGCATAAAATTCTTTTAGATAAAAAATGATTGTTATTGATATACTCTCTGTGTCTTTTATTCAACAACTCCTGTACTGAATAAAATATATCTTTATCAATGATTGGCGTATTTACGGACTGAACATAATACTTGGGCTTTTCTCCACGATTACGTTTTTGCATGGTTGGAAGCGTCTCAGTTCTGTATTTTTTCTGAAAAAGCGCATCACCAATATATCTTTCATTAGAAAGAACATACTTTACACTTGATGCGTGCCACCGTTCAGCTGTTTGACTGCTCGGAACAGCCATGCTATTAAGCGTATCAGCAATTGCTTGCAAACCATAGCCCTCATTGTACCAGTTAAAAATTTGTTTTACAATTTTAGCCTGTTCCTCATTTACAACAAGCGTGTCATTTTGAACGGTATATCCAAATGGGGGACATGAGTTTCTATATGTTCCATTTTGCATTCTCTTTTGAATACTCCACCGCATATTCTGTGAAATCGAAGTGGATTCCTCCTGCGCCAGACCGCCCATAATTGTAATCATCATTTCATCGGTCATATTGGCAGTATCAATGTTTTCTTTCTCAAAATATATTGTGATACCAAGCGATTTAAGCTCTCTGACGTTTTTCAGACAATCCCTTGTGTTTCGGGCAAAACGGCTTATGGACTTTGTATAAATTCTGTCAATTTTTCCTTTTCGGCAATCCTTCATAAGTCTCTGAAACTCGTCACGCTTGTCCTCACGGGTTCCTGTGATACCCTCGTCAGCATATATGTCGATGAGTTCCTCTGTTTCCGAATTATCGAACACCTGACTATAATACCTCATCTGAGCCATAAATGAGTTAAGCTGATCTTCAGAATCGCTTGATACTCGGCAATATGCGGCGCAACGAATTTTTGTATTTTGTTCTTCTGATATTGTAGGCTGTATCACCGTTACTGTCGGCATTTTCTCACTCTCCTTTCAACCAACAAGAATACCACAAATCTTTTCAGAATGGTATCACCAAACCTGACAAAATTACTTGTCCGAATTTGACATATTTTCATCTGCCTGCTTTGCCGCAGTACAGAGACACATTGTGAATACTCCCGCTGTACCGCCTGCAAGCAATCCAATAATAAATCCTACCATTTCTGAACCTCCTTATGCTGCGTCCCTTGAAGACGGAAACTGACTGTATATATCCTCTGTATTTTTGCTGTTGAAACTCTGTTTTTCGTCTTGTTCAAGAATTTTATCCAGTTTATCGGCAAATACTTTTGCCATAAAATCGCTGTATTCTGCCTGTCCGAATTTAGTCATCAAAATCAACTCCTATACTTATTTTCATCGCTTTTTCTACTTTTTCCATAAGTTCAAAATCAACTGAACCCACGTAACTTTTCAGTCGGTATCTGTCTATCGTTCGTATCTGCTCCGCAAGAACTGTTGAATTTTTTGGCAGTTCTGAACATCTTATCTGAATATGCACAGGCAAATTCTTTTTTCTTACAGACGATATCGGCACAACGATTACTGTAGGACTATGTCTGTTTCCTACGTCATTCTGCACCACCAAAACAGGACGAATGCCGCCTTGCTCCGAGCCGACCACAGGATTCAGGTCTGCATAAAATATATCTCCACGTTTAATCAGCATTTTCATTCACCTTTTTCTTTGGAACTTCAAAGCCTTTTTTGTATCTCACGCAGCTATGAAACGGACAGAACAGTACGTCTGTATTCCTGTCATACCACACACAGCCACAGCATGGATGATATGTAGGCAGAATACATATAGCAGGAGGAATTCTGATACCATAAAATCTTTCTGTATTCATTAGTTTTTCCTTTATATTTTCCATTGTATTTCACCTCTGAAATAGTTTAAATATTATGTAAAAACGGCGATCTGCATTTTACGCAAACCGCCGTAATAATTCGTTTTGCCTTTGCATGATATTTATCCCCGATACCCGTCACGCCCGGAACTCTGCAAGCTGCGGTCAGCGTAACCGCATCATGGGACTCTCACCCGCTCTCTTAGCCCTCACTGGGAAGTATCATTATCCTCACACGTTTCATCGCCGACTTTGGATGCTGTCCAAAGGTCTGAACGTCATAGTTATCGCTCACTCGTTTGAGGTCTTGGCGTATGGTTCATATGGCTGCCGAGATTTCATACCGACCGTGTAATTAACGTACTTGCAGAGTTGATATTCTATTGTCAAGATTCTGTCGGGCAAGTTCATCGAACTATTTGTATCGATTTTTCCCTTCACTATTTACTGGCAACGAAATCGCAAAACTACAGGGATTTATTTCTCATTTTTCATTATTTTCAGCATTTTCACTAAAATTCTATTGCATTTTTCGTTCATTGTTTGTTGTGATATGCCATACTCTCTGGCAAGTTTGCTCTGACTTTTCCTTTTCCAAAATATTTGATAGATAATTTTCTGTTCATATGGCTTAAGCTTTTCCATAGCCCTTCTGAGCTTTTCCAAATCATGTTCCAAGCTTAACTGCTCCAATACACGTTCCTCAAGCGGAACAACCGTACTGTCCTTGAGAATTTTCTGCTCGGAATTTCCGCCGTATGTATACTGCTCCAACGAGACAGGTATAACTTTCTTCCAGTTTTTATCCTTTTGCGTATACTCCTCGTGATCCTTTTTGGAAAAGTGATCCGTATACTGGCTTTCCTCACATTCCAGAACGCTGTCGCCGAAGCTGATAAACCAGCGGTTTTCATCTTCCTTGGCTTTGAGGTATTCTTCCTCTGTAAATTCGGAATATTTTTCGCTTCCGCCGTTTCTGTTGTATTCAAAATATTTTGTTTTCATTGTAAGTCCTCCGTTTTGATTTTTCTTGTTTGAATCAAAACGAAGGCTTACGGATATTTAGCGGTTATACACAGCCACTTTACTGTATAAAACATAATTGTCCTTTCTCCCGATACTTCGGTCCAAGGACACAAAAAATGGAGCCTGCATTCAGCACACAGACTCCGTTTTGCCTGAAAATGGGCGCACTAAAGAAAGGGTACTGAATATGCTGTTTTGCATTTTCTGCAAAACGACCATATTTTGTATCCTCAACCCTAATGCATATCAGGCGTTGAATATTGATTTAATAAAAAAAGCCGTCGACAAGACAGACTCCTTGCGGAATCTATCCTGCCGACGGCCTCTCATGTTAATTGACATCAGTCAATAGGTTTGGATAAACCAATCGGTGATCAAAGTATGCGACCCTGATAAAGGATTTACACGCGGCGCTGTTTCAGCCCGACCTTACCGTCTACATACCGTGAGCAAACGTACTCTAATTTAGCGCCTTTTTTTCCTCCATACGAAGAATCCGATACCGGTTGCAATTACTATTAACACAGTCACACCAATATACAGCCAAAAATTTCCGACTTGTAGATAACGTACTCTATCAATATTCCACTCATTCCCTGCTTCGTCAACAAGTGTAATATCAATATGATGCTGTCCCTTTGTCAGAGTAAAGGAAAGTGTGTCTGTTTCCGAATCATATGTGAAAGGAATTTCGATCCTTTCTCCATTTCTAGGACACTCGTAAACCTTTGTTGCATTCTTATCAAGAGTTTCACTAATGTCTGTCAATGAAATGGTAACCTCATCCTTAAAGAAATAATTATGCCAATCCTTAAAATTTTCAGGAAGTGTTGCTGTCGGAGCTTCGTTATCGATATGGATAGTAGCAAGATCCAAGTAAACATCATCACGAATACTTACCGACAAATACATCCTTGTATCCAAGCTGTCATCACGGAATGCCTCCGAGAAATAGTTACCAGGAAGATGAATATAACTCAACGTTGCAGTTTCTGATATTTCTTCATTTTCAATGGTCAAATATTCCTGTGGAGAGTACTGATTTTCATCTTCTCTCAAAACAAGAGTACCCGCCGCGTTATCCGTTGTAGGTTTAATCACAAGAATATCAAGATTCTGGAAATCAGCTGCCTTTTTACTGATTGATCTGCCATCCTCATTAACCAGCGAATAGTAACCGGTTCCATCCTGTGTTCCTGAATCAGTAGGCTTTTTGCTATTGTAAATATACGCAAGTACGTCTGTTTCTACCATCCGGAAATACGTGTCGCTGATTGGCTCACTACGATTACCTGCCTTATCTACAGCCACGAACGTAAATGCATATACTCCATCTTTATCAAAACCATCCAATGTAAATTTTGACTGATTGATAGATTTTGAAAGATCAGCAGCAAGAGGACTCATCTCAATTGTGCCAAGTTCCATACCATTTTCATAGATTGGAGTGTAAACCTGTGCCTCAATCTCAATTCTATCAAAGTTCAAGTCTGTAAATTCCACTGTTGGTGCAGCAGCATTTTTAAGCTTTTCATCGTACACAGCAAAATATGGAGAAACTACAAAGCCCTTTTCTGTTGACAATTCATTATTACGAGCATAGAACTCTGGTGCCGTCATATCGACCTCATAAACAGGAGTATGGTCAACAGAACCTTTCTCCATCACACCTTTGTTGCCTGCTCTGTCTATAGGAACAATCTTTATTCTATATACACCTTCAGTTGCAAAAGGAATTTCCAAGGTGTGTGTATCGCCATCATGCTTCCAATCTGTAGAATATCCAATACTGCTCCATTTCTCATCATCAGCAGAATGTCCTGTTCCAGACGCCTTTGCTTCAACAAGAATTCCCATATCAGATGCGTCAAAATTATGCTCAATAACTTCGATTTTTGCAGTCTGCTCGGTGTTATAATAGATACCTTCATCTGCATCATCTCCGAAGCTACTGAAGTTGGTCTTGATAACAGGCGCAGTTGCATCTACATTAAACATCTCAAAGAAATAATTGTTGATCTCACCACCATTATAAGAGATATTTGCAACATGACCCGCACGATCTTCTCCAGAGAATGAGAATTCGAAATCACCTTCAAAGAATGTTACTGTAGCTGTATGAACAGAGCCGTTTGATTGGAAGGTTACTGAAGGTGTAACACCTGTAAAGCTATTTGTAATTGTTGCTGCCATCAGATCCGCATCAAAATTTCGTTCTGTTACTGTAATCGTAAATGCTGTACTACCAGGATAATACATACCATTGATCAACTCATCATTATTGGAAATAGAAACTTCTGGTGCAATAGTATCAATCGAAAATGCTTCACTACTTACTGGTTCGCAAGCATTAGCTGCACGGTCAGTTGCGTTGAAAGTCAGAATGATATCGTTATCATCACTATCGAATGTAAATACCTGTGAAACTTCTGTAATCAGATTTACATCGGTTTTGGTAATTTCCCATCCATTTGCAAGAAACATATTTTCAGAATAACCATCTGTATTGCTGATGGTATTCACAATAGCATCATAGCTATCAAGTTCAGAAGACTTTGAATAGGAAATCTCCTTCAGACCGGATTTGGGATCGGAAATCGTTACTCTGAATTGTACTGTTCCAGTATAAAGCCTATTACTGTTTCCGTCCGTTCTTGTAGTTGTATCAGGCAACGGTTCTATGGTAATGACAGGAGCGACATCATCAATAACAAAGCCTTGCGGTGTTTTCTCATCTGAGATATTTCCTACCTTATCGTATGCCTGAGCGTAAATTTGCCCTTTAAAACCAGCAGGAATCGTATAGCTTGCCTTACCTTCAGTAATCGTTACTTCATGCAACCCTGCTTCCTGCTCTGCACCATCTTCATATGGTACGAGACGAAATACCACATTATCAAGCTGTGATGAAGGATCTTCATCAGTTGTGCTTACAACTGCATCAAACTCTTTCTTGAAATAGAAACCATATTCAAGCTGTTCGATAAACTCGCTTACTTCAGAAATATTATCAGAAGTTGCAGGATCGAAAGTAAACTGAACTACGGAAGGATTTACAATATCCCTGTAATATATCGGCTTTGCGTCAGAATATGTATTTCCATCACCATCAACAGGATCTGAATTTACATTGCCAGCATTGTCTACTACCATAATCTCAATGATATAGCTGCCATCTTCATTTGCTTGAATCATTTCAGCGATTTTTTCAAGAGAGTATGAATATTGTAATTCGTCACAATTTGCTTCATCAGCAGATGATGTAGACTCTATCGTAGGCAATGCTGTACCATTAACCTCCATTTCTGGAGTAATTGTTACGCCGTTGATAGACATTTTAACTTCTCGTATACCTGAATTTACATCCCTAACCTGCAATGCGATTACTTTTTCCTGATCGGTTTCGCTGTTTTTATGCTGTCTATACCATATCTGTCCATCGCTACGAGAAATGCTGTCAGTTTCAGGAAGAAGTAATGTCACCTCTGGAGGCACTGTTTCAATCATAACAAAGTTCCTTTGTACTTCAGTTGTTCCTTCTGTATTTTTGATATTGGGACAGGTTGCATTAGTTTTTCCTATCTTATCGTAAACGGTCACTTCTATTTCGCTTTGGAAAATCTGCGTATCAATGTCAAGATAAGTGTAGTAATTTCCGTCGTTATTCTTTGTCATCTTCACTGGTTCTGTAAGCCCATCATAATTAATAGTAACATAATCAATGCCGCTGTCATATTCAACATCAGATACATTTACAGAAAGCACTAATGAATCACTGGCAAAAACTCCAAATGTAAGCACATTCAGAATATTTGCTGCCGCATCGTTTTTGGTATCTACAGTAAAGCTGTGGATTTCAGGATTACTTGTATCTACATAAAGGGTATATGAAGCAGTTCTCATATTATTGGATTCTGTCCAAAACTCAGCATTAACGGAGTAAACGTGATCAGAGTTGCACTTGATTTCATCAGTGTCAATAGTCATATCCACATAATATTTCTCATCCTCTTCGCTCCATATGAAATCATCTGCTGATATCTCCTTAGATGCATCGTTTACATTTATTTTTCCTCCATAAAGTGCAGCACCAGCGGACTCGGCATACAAACGGAATGTTACTTCCTGATTGTTTCCTGAAGCATCCTTTTCCGAAATCCAATCTTTTTCATTAATCGGAGTAACTGACGGAGCATCAACTTCAATATTTCCTTCAGGTACTGTTTTATCAACATAGAATTTAAATGTTTCCAGCCTCGGTGCATTGCCGATATAATCTGACGGTATTTCATATTCTGGTGAATCTCCAATCGGTACTGTTGCATCATACACCTTTATAACATATTCATACCAACCGGTTTCCATATTGGCAGAATCGATGCAGTAAGAGATTTCTTGAGTTTCTTCATCAAACACCTCGATGAGGTACTCCTTTGCTTCACCCATTTCATCGATAGAGGAACCTGTGCTCTCTGTAATTATTACTTTTCTCAGACTTCCGTTATCCTTAAGAGTGATATTTAACTTTCCTGCTTCCTCATCGTCATTTGGAAGTCCAAAGTAATATCTTTTTTCACTGGCATCTTCAATAATATTGCAATTGACCCAATCCGGAATAATTTCTGGAACCTCATTATCAAACACCCATTTATTTAAATTGACTTCATCCCAATTGATGGGCGGAACAGTTGTCGTTTCAGTTGTTTCCGCTGTTTCATCTGTGCTTGATGTTGTTTTGGTAGATTCTGTTTTTTCGGGTTTGTATTTTTTCAATGCTTCAAGAACGGAAATTTCATATGGCCACCCTTGACTATCCGAAACACAAATATACCAATCTTCAATATTCACATTCGGCTCTATTGTGAAAGTAGCTTCAAACGTTATTTGATCATTTGTATCTGCTTTAGCGATATCAATTTCCTTGGCGTTGTCTTTTCCATCCATCAGAGAAATAGTTCCCATACCTGAATAATGCATTGATGATGATTGATCTTCCGCTTTAATTGTAAGCTGCAGTTTCTGGTTAGTATAGTTACCAAAAGATAGTACTCTCAGCACTGTTGCAAGGGGCGTTTCATCTATCGTTTCAAGTTTTGCATACGTAATGATAGGTGGCTCATTATCTGCTCCTCCATCGGACGAGGCGTATGTAGAATAATCATGCATTTCATACACATTGCCTGCGTGATCAGTAATTTTAAAGCGTATCCCATGAGTGTTGTTATCTTTTCGATTCACAGTAAACCACACATACTCATTTTTTTGATTTGGATCAACGCTATAGGATTGCCAATTACTATCATCATCCCACATATACTGAACTTCCTTAATACCAGAATCAACATCCACCAAATTACCTTGTATTGTAGTGGAGGGATTTTTATAAAAATTCTCATAATATGCCATCATATCATCTGAAACAAAAGGCGGTAATTTTTCAAGTATCAATGTTGTATGTGCTGTGTCTGTACTTTCAATCTTAAACTGTAATGTAGTATTTGCACTTTTAGTTCCGTTACTAGCTGTGCATGTAAGAGAAGAAATCGTATAACTCTGTGTCCAGTCCGGATTAGTAAGAGTAAATTCAGCCGTATACAGATACTGTCCTTGTTCTCCAGCAATTTCTCCACCACTATTGACTGCTACACTTTGCCCATCAGATAATGTGAATGTTATCGGCAGGTTTGACTGATCAGATTTTGCAGATACAGAAAGTTTTACACTTCCATTTGCAACAACACCGAAATCGTATTGTGAAAGCGTATTTGCGGTACCTTTAGTCAATACTGCTTCTGGAATTACCACAGGTGCATTAGCCGCATTTACAACAGGCACAGTTCCACTCTCAATTACTGCAATGTAATTTGGATTACCAGTTGCTGTTGGATCGTTAATTTGGAAAACATACTTCCCATCAATCTCTGCAACTGTCAAGAGTGCTGTCAAGTTGATGTTGCTCATTCCTTTATCAGCATCAACAACATCTTCTTCTGCATATGTATACTCAACCCATTCCGGAAGCAAACCTTCAGTAAATGTTGTTTCATCAGGAATCAATCTGAGTTCTTTAGGAGTAATATCCGCAGTGAGCATTATTTTGTCCTGCTCATCAGTGAGTTCTAAGGTGTATAGTTTTGCATCATCACCTTGTAGAGCTAAGTCGGATACAACAACCACTTGCTTTCCAACATTAACATCCTGGAATTCAGCTGTACCTGTCAGTTCTACATTATGTCCATCTGCTACGCCATTTAATTGTACATTTGAAAAATCAACTTTAACAAGTGGTGTACCGTCATAAGTCTTAGATTCAGTAACAAGACTCTCCGCAAAATTTTCGTCCAAAGTTATTGGCGTTTTTTCACTTTCCTCCTCAACAGCATTAACTGAAAAGACGGAGAACGGAATCTGGTTTCCTACGAGCATCAAACTGCAAACAAATGCTAATATTTTCTGTCCTTTCACTTTAAGCACTCCCTTCGTTTTAAAACTGCTGCACTCTGCAGCGAAACAATTGTGCAGAACAAGCTGCCAACTACCGCAATACTACTTCTGCTTTTCAGTGCAGCAAGTATTACAAAAATAGTAAAAGCAAGCAGTGCAACGGCATAACAAATCCTATGCCACTTATTGGTACTTTTAACTTTTAACTTTTTGCACTTACTCTTTAGATATATCTGCAAGCCTATTCCAACAAGTAATCCGACCCAAAACACTGCAGCAATAACATATGCATATTCTGGCAGTTTATCAGTCAGATTCGCAAATGGAATAAAAAGCAGACAGAGTGATGAAAGAAGAAATGCAATTGCCGAAACAAAGTTCATTTTTTGCAACCGTTTAATCATTTCGTTCACCACCTCTTCCTACATCCAATGCTTTATACTTTGTATTTCGTCTATGCTTTGTGTTATACAGAAAGAATGCAACAAGCCAACAAGCAATTACTGAAAAGACAAACATAAAAAAGGCAGCCAAAAAGATCGATGAAACCGGCAAATCCGTTTCATACAGAATATCCCATCGAAAAATAAACTTAGATATCAAGTAAACTAAGACTGACGCCAAGGCAACGATTCCACTGATTTTTATCCAAATAAGAAAAGATGTCTTGAAATCATAAGTAAACTTTATCAGTGTCTGCTTACGTTCTTCTTTCTGCTCTTGGAGTTTTCGCTCCTCAACACTTGTAAGTACCGGCATCTTAATTTCCCCCTATCTTTGACAATGGTGCCAGAACATTCTGTATCGTTTCACGATCAGTTCCGTTTTCGGATGCAATAGTGTCGGTCTTTCTTCCAGACATAAGTTTTATTGCAAGTTTAGATACCGCCACATTGTATTCAGAATTATCCGCATATTTTAATAAGGTTTCATATGCAGCACACAATTTTTCGGCATCACTGTCATCTGCATCATTAACTTGAGCAATTGCTTTTGCAAGTTCATAGCCACCGCTTTCATACTGTTCAGGAAGATTCAGCCTGTATACGCTTTTTGAAATATCATCCATATTATCGCTCTTCGCATGCTGCATAATAACATCAAGATAACCACCCCATACAGAAGAATCACTTACATTGTCTTTCAGGAGGCTTGTAAGTATTTCTGTTTCTTCGCTGTCAATCACTGAATCATTCGGAGTACCACTATACATAAACTCAAGAATATCCTCGTAATTCTTAAGTTTTGTTTTGGTCCCCCAAACTTCCATCATATCTTCAGCAACAGTTCTTAGCATTTCATTTTGATTGTCTGTGTAATCCTCTTTAAGTGTATTCCATCGACTTCGAGCCAACGGATTGGCAAATATGAACAATAGAAACCACAATACTAAAAAACAGGCAGAAAAAGCAGCACAGAAACCAGAAATGCCAAGCATTTGTCTGACAAGCGGATCAGATTTTCTGTCAAGTGATGGTATTGTATCACGAGCACGTTCAATATCACTCTGAAGTTGATAAAAATTGTGATAATATTCTTCTGGAGTGGCTTCACTATGCTGAAACCCAGACCATCTTGTCCGTGTACACTTTCTGAGAATGTCCTCAAGCGCTTCGTGATATGCCATGTCGATCTCTCTAAAATCTCTGTCACAGTAACTCTCAGTAATGCCACTACGAACAGTCTCTTCATACCGATGCATGATAACCTTGTTAAAGAAACGAGGATCACTGGAATTTGGTGTCATTTCAAATGCATCCCTGCATATCTCATAGATTGACAAGCATTCAGAAAAAGTAGCCCCAAAACCAAAGATGTCACTTTCAATGGAAACACAGCCATGCTTCAGCACGGGACGCTGTGTAATAAAGGGAAACATACCTTTTATTGGCGCAGCATAACATTCCGGTGCAGCATACCCAACAGTACCATATGCATAAAAGTTTTCTTTACCTACATCCTGCCATTGGTTATCACTGTAATCGGCAGTAAATGTTTCCTCCGCTGGATTGCTGTAATGTTGAAATGTCCACCCATTCATAAATTCCTGCGAACGCCCAAAGTCAATCAGTACAAGTTCTTTTCCGTGCTTTGTAACCATGATGTTCTCAGGTTTGATATCACAATGCAAGATAATCGGTTTATTTGATTCGCGCTTACCATTATTCGCATTGACATTGGATACAAACTTCATGATTTCACAAAGATTTATCATGAATTGTACAATCTGGTTCTGGAATTTCACGATTTCTCGATATGAATATTCGGTTGTATTTCTTTCCCATCTTTTGTAGGTGGTGTTGTAGGTGAACCACTGATTGATGCAGTAATCCTGCAATGATTCACCGTCAATATATTCTTCAACAACACAAAAGAAGTTTGCTGCATTGATCTCACCGTTACCATAAGGCAAGGAGAAATCACCCAAATCTTCAATTACATCAAGTATGCGAACAACAGATCGACATGTTTGCATTAATTCAAGGATTTTATATTCACGATTCATAAAATCATGAAGTCTCGTTTTCGGCTTAAACTTCAATGCACATGAATATCGCAAGTCACCACCATATTTCACTCCCTTGAAAACAATGCTTTCCGTACCTTCTGCAATAAATCCATTTCGATTTATACCATGTTCCGTATCTATTTTGTAGTTGAAGTTTGTGCCACAGATTACACTGCTCATTCAATTTTCTCCTCATCAAAGTCTTTGAAAATAAGGTTATAAATAGTTTCAGGAGAATTTTCAGAAAGTGGCGAAAGTGTTACAAGCTTAGATTCGCCATAGGCGCTTTGCGCAGTATTACCCACAGAGCTAAATACTCCTGTACTCCTTTCTTCGCTCATTGTGCCGCTCCCTCTTCTGATTCTCCAGCAGTTCTGTTGTATTCGCCAAGATCTTTGTCTATCGCTTTGTACTGATCAACAAGATCCTTTACAACAGTATCATTAATGGTGTTCAGGATTTCCTCTATTCCACCAATTTTCTCAGTGATATGATCCGCTTCTTCTTTATAAGAAGATCTGCCGCTGCCTTCCCAGTTACTGAGTAGTGTACGGTTAATACGATCAAATTCTGTCCTGATTGCTGCAAATTCTTTGATTGCCTCTGCGCTATCCTTAAGAAAGCCCTCAAGCTTACCAATATCAGCTCTTATAAAATCAGCCATATTCTATTCCTCCTCATATTTGATAAATTTCAGTTTTTTAAGTTCATCTCGCTCAATGGAGTAAAAGTAGCCATCGCCTTCCTCACATTGTGCATATTCTTCCTTCAAAGACTTGACGTCCATACTTCCGAACAAAGATTTTTGACCTCTTTCCCCAACAAATTCCGCAATGCTGTCCAGTAGATATGCAGCACTAATCGAAGAATGGAAGTTTTCTCTTGTTTCGCTATCACTGATTGATTTCACATCAGTGAAGATAAATATCCAATTCATTTCATCTGCACGTGCCACTAAAGAGGGAAGGATAATTTCCATAAAAATCTTAGAAGTCATTGAGTTCACATACAGAAATTTACTTTGCAAAACAAAAATAGTGTTTCTAGAATCTACAAATCCCACCTTCGAAGGAATATTGACACCGGCTCCGAATATCTCACCCAATACAAGATTACTCATGCGACGAACCTGCGACAGGTCCATATAATTTTCATGAATTTCCTTGACAAAAATCTGCATTGGTGACAACTTCATTTGCTTAGATCCAGGATCTTTTGAACTCTTAAAATCTATGTCCATTTCTTCGTTAAACTGGATATATCTCGATCTATCTTCAATCTTTTTATAGATTTTTTTGAGTTGATCACGCCCGTCATCCAGGAATACAAAACTATAGTGGGGAGAACTAATAAAATTATTAAGTAGAAGATTAAGGAGGTTTGTTTTGCCAAACCCCTTCTTTCCGTATATTGCAACAGCCCTTGATGAACTGAAATCAATTGTAACCGGCTTGCAATCGGTATAGTCAAGACCAACACTTATGCTACATTTTTCCGATTCCGGATCTGCATCAAGATCAGTTACAAATGAATTATATATTGTTTTGGTTAACACTTCTGGAAAGCGTTTATATTTTTTGACTGTTCTATCCTGAAAACATCTCATAAGATTACTTTGGAATTCAAGTGTGAAAATACTATCAGAGATATTTAACTGTAGTTCATAAGCAATCTGCAACGGGAATGTACCTGTTATTCCTTCTGGGATTACAGTAACATTTGCAAAACCATGCCCAGGATTATTGCCAACAGGAATTACTTTATGATTAAAAATCTCAGTATAGCTATCAACAGGCATTTCTAATGCAGCTTTCTGTTTAAAGCTGCTCATCAGTGAAGTCAGTCCCTTTGTTGAGCTTGCAGTCATCACTACTGTAATTCCCTTTGACAATCCATCACGACAGAGCTTAGCAAGTTTCTCCTGATATGCACTGTACCTTGGCTCATCCAAAAATGCATTTACATTATCGATAAACAGCGTTGTATGTATCGGCTGATTATCCGTTGCTGCCCGATAATTCTTTCCTTTCAACTTCTTAATATTGTCTTTAAGTTGATCTTCCATCAGCTTAAAAACACGCTTTACATACTCCTCATTAGCATTGTCGAAATACGCTGCAACAAGAGGAAGAGTTTCAAAATCTGCTAATGCACCGCCAAAGTCAAGAATAAAAATTTGCTCCTCATTCTCACGATACTGCTTATGTAAAATAGTAATCAACAACCTTATAAGGTTTGTCTTACCACTCATCGGAGCGCCAAACAACAGAATATTAGAATCCAACAAATCCACTGAAAAATCAGGCTGTTCCTGGATGACAGGAATATCTTGATTACCAAGAACACATAATATTTTTTCAATTGACATTTATTCATACCTCCACTTTGTCGGATCAGGATTTTCAGTTTTAAGCGGTTTCTTGAATATCTCACGAGGTATACGATAGTACTGTTCATGTGTGTTCTCTTTCTTCACCTGTCCAATTACTTGTACAATATAACTTAATTGCGTATCGTGCTCATTAACGTTACTTGACGCCTTCTTAATTCTTTTGTTATGATTTGTAGAAATATAATAATCAGAGTTATGATTTCCACAAGGAAGAACTTGAGTAGCCCTAACAACAGGTTCAATATTTTCATCCTTATTTGCACCGGTATATGCAGATTGGAAATACATAAACTTGCTTCCAGTACCAACGAGCAGATATGCTCGTCCATTTCCAGGCATAGTAGGAGAAGCTGCATCCGGACGACCGTCAAGCATTTCTTTAGAAGCGGCCCTGGTGGCAACCTTAAGACAAATTCTCGATTTGGAGTTTATACGTATATCCTCTGTAATCGCTCCCTCAATATTCTGTGAAACAAGTATAATATGGAAACCAAGTGTTCTTCCCACTCTAGCAATTGTTGTGATTTCGGCAATAAAATCAATGTCATCGCTCTCACTACTAAATCGCTTTAACTCGGTAAACTCATCAACAACAAGCACAAGATGAGAAAGTGTAGTAGGTAATACATGTTTATGTGCTAATTTCTGAAACTGCTCCTTTTGTTTAGGATTCAGTGATCTCAATAGAGCTGGGCTCTTATCGCCCATCAGAATTTTTGTAATAGTTCTTTCAGCCCTGATATAAGCATCAACATTATCCACACCGAATTCGTTTAGCAAAATTTTTCTGCGTTTGATTTCTGCGTTAAGCACTTCAAGAAAACGCTTCAGCATATAGACTGCAGAGATACCCTCACTTTCACCAGCAGTATCATCAACAACACCAACACAATGAGGAAGGGAATGTAGTCTGTTTGAAAAGCCGCCGCCCTTCATATCCACTAGCATAAGATTGAGATATGTGGGCGAAAACTTCATGCACAAGCCGATAAGATAGGTTATAATTGTCTCTGACTTACCAGAACCTGTTGTGCCGGCAACCAGCATGTGAGGACCATCAGCCTTCTCATACAAATCCAGATTTATAACACCATGTTCATTTTCACCAATCGGAACTGACAGATTTCTTGTAACATCATTATTACTCCAGTTTTCTAATATCTTTTTGAGAATTGTATTGCTTTTTACCATTTCAGATGTATAGCCATATAATTTAAAGAGTGTAACCATGGAGGGTACATTGCCGTTTTCTGCAATTCTTCGATAATAAACTGCACTTAATTGGCGAAAAGCAGTTTCATATGCAGTTGCAATTCTTTGTCCACCCTGTTTTGCTATATCATAGAAAATATAATCGTTTTTGAACATCTTGTAATCAATCAGATTTTCAATATTATCTGTAGTATCAGAACCGCTAGTTCCTCCGCCGCGACTAAGGTTGTTCAATGTTTCCCTTGAAAGCACATTATATCTGCTGCTGACCTTGGCATGTTCTCCCGTTGTACCTATAACCTCAATTATGTTACCACAATAACGGGGCAATTGAGCAAGATGTTGACAAAGAAAAATGAATGTTAAACCATTTGTATTTACGTAGTCTTCCCCCTCAACCGGAGGCTTGGGAAGGTACTTTGAAAAACCGGTTTCTTTTATATCATAGTCATCAAAGATAATACAAACAATTTGTGTGTGCTGCTCTTCAATTACATTATCCTCCTCTTCATTGTCTGCTTCTACTGTACGTTCACCCATAATAGCTTGAAGCTTTCCAAATACAACAGCAGCACTTTCCTTATCAAAAACAAACTGGGATGCGTCTTCAAAAAGCTCGTTTGTATGCGGCAGATTCTTATACTTTCGGATAATCTCCATCTGCTTATGTTTATCATCTTCCTTATTAAAGAAGAATACAAACTGTAAATCTTCAGGTGTGTGATAATACGCCAATTCAAATACGATATGCTCAATGAAGTTTCTTGAGTAGGTTGCAATAGGTTCAATAATACCAAGCACTCCACAATTTTTCAGATTAATTGTAAGGGGCGGCAACTGACCATTATTGTCTGCTTGTAAATAACGGAATCTCTTATTTGCTAAATGATCAGGTAATTCTGAAAGCAAACCATCCGGTTTAATCGGTACCGTACCCTTTGACTTTTTTCCAAGCTTTTTAGGTGGAATGACTATTTCAATACGACGCTCACTATTATTTTTATGAATCTTAAATCCAATTTCGGATACAATCTCATCTTTCTTCTCATTCTTTATTTCAAACATAGGAACAACCTGCTCAGATGAACCTAATGTAATTTTAAAAAAATCCAGATCATTCTGGGAACGCGCAAAGATTGCTCTATCAAGGAGCGCCGCCCTTGAAAACAGTTCACTAATGGACGGATATGTTGTACAAAGATAGTTTATATCACTCTTCTGCCATTCAAGGATGCGATTATATATTCTGGTAAGGTATTTTTCGTAATTTGCTTTCCATTCTTCTACCGACTTCTCATTATCTTTTCCCTGTTTAACAAAGTTATAGCTCTGTGTAACCATAGTAGAAATAGATGTTGTCATCATCATTGCAATCATAGAAAAACCAGTGGCATTGTCGTTAAACAAAGCTAACAGTGCTCGGCTTCCGCATAATGCAGCCATTGATACAATGGTAGGGATAATAACATCAAGATAGCTTCTTTTTTGTCCTGCAGGCAATTCCCCTGCAGGCAAAATGTCAATTACTGATGACTCAGCAACAGCAATTCTGCGTGTACTGATGTTGTATTCCATTTTTTCTTTGTCACATATTGACGGCAAGTCATAATGTGGGAAAAGTGCAGTGAGAATAACCCTGTCTGATTTTGGAATTATAATACAACTTGTAGTTACAATTCCAAGCTCATATAGTTTCTTATCAAGGTTGTCCTTAACCTTGATAACATCAAGCTCACTCTTTGCCCGGAAATAAACAACAAGCTCAGAATGTGTCTTGACATAGGATTTGAATGCTGCAAAATGGGCCTTATCGTTTGTATTTAGACCATAATATACGGCTTCAAGCAATGATTTTAATGTTATATCCTTATATAATAAAAGTGAAATTTCTTCACCGTCATTTTCAAACTTAACTGTAAGGAGCAGCTCATTATTTTTCATTGGGTTATAACCTCTTTAATGATAATCTTTCATTTTCTACTATTGCCAATATTTCCGAATTATCTGTTGTACTAATTTTAGGAATTTCTATTTTAAATCCGCTTATTTTAGGTATTCGCTTATCAATCTTTTTTGTTTCAGGAAAATTAATTACTACTGAAAAAACTTCACATCTGTCCTTTATAGCAATGTTATCTTTCGGTGCCTGATCAGAAATAGCAACTGTTTCCGGTAGTATTATGTCAATTGCAATTCCATCAAATCTTTCTTGCATAGCTGTCTTATCTTTTGTTCTCTGTTCGGGAATATCTACTGTATTCGGTAGAGTTACATCAACTGTAAGATTTTTAAATCTTTTCTGTACAATTTCCTTGTCTCTCGTTGTCTGGTCAGAAATGACAACGGTGTCCGGCAGTATTATGCCAGTCGTAATTCCATCAAATCTTTTCTGCATAGCAGTCTTATCTTTTGTTGTCTGTTCGGGAATATCTACTGAATTTGGTAAAGTCACATCAAATGTAAGATTTTCAAATCTTTTCTTCACAATTTCCTCGTCTCTCGCTGTCTGATCAGAAATAGCAACTGTGCACGGCAGTACTATGCCAATCGTAATTCCATCAAATCTTTCCTGCATAGCTGTTTTATCTTCTATGATTTTTTCGGGAATATCTACTGAATTCGGTAGTGTTACATCAACTGTAAGATTTTTAAATCTTTTCTGTACAATTCCCTCATCTGTCATTGTATGATCAAAAATGACAACGGTGTCCGGTAGTATTATGTCAGTCGTAATTCCATCAAATCTTTCCTGCATAGCTGTACTATTTTTTGTTGTCTGTTCAGGAATATCTACTGCATTCGGCAACCTCACTCCAACTGAAATGCCATCAAACTTCTTATGTACAGCAACTTTATCTTCTGCCGTATGTTCAGCTATGTTAACTACATTCGGCAGTTCTATTCCAACATAAATATCATCAAACCTCTTCTTCTGCACGGCAATCTTATCTTCTAGGACCTGACCAGCTATGGGCACAGAATCAGGTAATTCTACCCTAGCTAAAATGCACTCAAATTTCTGTTCTAAGGCTGTCTTTTCTTTAGTTGGTTGTTCAGCTACTTGAACCGAATCTGGAAGGGAAATGGTATTTATAATACCTAAAAAGCTATCATTAAATTTGAAGAATTCTTCTTCAGTTTGTTCATATGTAATAGGAGATTTGATTGAGATATTAGGCGGCAGATATTTCTTTGTAGGAATTACAACTTGTTTTTTTACCGCCTTGATTTTCTCTGACTTAGCAGATTCTAACCAAGAAATAAGCATATGCCGTTGATGCGTTAAAATATGTGCATCATATTTTTCTTCATATTTTTCTTTCATTTGCAATTCCTCCTCAAAAAAGAAATGGCACAGTAATTTTGCACAGAGGGCATATTCCCACGGCAAGGCTGTGCCATTTCCAATATAAACATTAGGTAAAATACACCAAAAGACCACAGGTTAACCTTGACCGTCTCCGGAAATTGCTTCTGCCAGCTTACGGTCGCTTTCATCAATTGTTGTTCTATTGCCTTCAAGAAGCTGCGATAAACCATCAAGAAGACTAGGAATCTGTTTTTCTACAAAATAAGCAAGCGTGCCTTCTGTTTCAGAACCTGAAGAACCAATCTTGCTCTTCATAAGAGCATCTTTTGTTTCGCCCTCGAATGTATTAAGTGCATTAGTTAACGCTTCAATGAATGCAGATCCTTTGGATTTAAAATCTGCGGAGGCACTATCAATGTCCTTCTTAGCATCCTCCATTTTCTGATTATCAACCAACATTGCCATTATAATTCACTCCTTTATATTTTACTGTGCTGCCTGTCCATCAGAAGATTGACCTACATTACGATTATTCTCACCGAGAGACGGATCAAGACCTTCGCCGCCAATTAATGTCTTTTCGATACTGTCAAAAAGACCATCGCCTTCTTTATCAAACATTGCAAGATACTGGTCAAATGTACCTCCGTCATCAAAGAAAGCCTTAATATTCTTATCATAGAATTCCTTAAATCCATCCGCTGCATCTCCCTGAAAACCAGAACTTAAAAGTGTAGTGATCGTTGTATCCAGTTCTTGCGCGAAAGTCTTAACCTGTGAACGGAAATTCTGACACTCCGTTTTTGCCTTTTGCATTTCATCACTAATGACTACTTTGCTTGTTGATCCCATTGCCATTGTGTTTTCCTCCTTAATTTGTAGATTTAGTTCTTAAAATTTGATCAAGCTCTTCATACTCGTCAAAAAGCTTGTCATAATATGTACCTCTTGGCTCACCGCCCTGCCTCGTATCCTGACCTATAATAACATTTAAGGTATCTGACATATGCTCCAACACCTTTTCCATATCTTCAAGTGGTTTCAAAAGTACATCCTTACCGGTCCATTCAACTGCATGACCGGCAGGTGTGTCCAACGCTGTCGTAAGATCTTGGTACATTTTTGCAAGCTTATCTTTGAGGTTTTTGTTACGAGTTTTTAATGCAAGCATATCACTCGCAGCAGTTTTCAAAGCTTGATCATCAATGTGGATTGACATCTTCACCACCTCCCTGTGTTTTCGCCTTACGAATTTCATCCATCAGTGGTTCCTTTGCATCAGTAGGCAAGCATGCACATAACTGTTCTGCATTCTCATAGTCACCGATATCGATGTAAGAACGAATACGATAACTTGCAGAAATAAAGTCCGTGGGATCTTCCAACATACGTTTTGTCCAGAAGTTGATACGCTCACGGTATTTCTTCTGCCAGTTCTCTTTATTAGTATATTTGCCAACTTTCAGCTCGTAGTAAATACCACTGTACTGATTTGCAACAATTGAGGATGCCTGCATTTCTTTGGCTTTCTGCAGCATAGAATCATAGTCTTCAAGTAATTCATAAGCTGTAATGTACAAAGCATTTCGCATATCATGCTGCATAGGTTCCATCTTGAACTCACCGGTAAGGATATGTTTTTCAGTTTTATTCTCTTTTTTGGGAATAACATCGATAGGTGAAAGATACTTATGAACTTCTTCTGCGATATCTTCCGAATCATAACTTGAACTTTCCATCAAGGCTTCATTAATTTCTTCCCTGATATCATCAAACTCACCATTATCCCACTTTTCCTGCATAATTGCTTCTTCTTCTTCAGGAGATAGTTCAACGGATTCTTTAGAAGAAACAAGTTCTGTTTGTTCTTTAGCAAGAATAGAAAATCCGTTATTATACGATGAAACGGGATCAACTGCAGCATCAAGAATTGCAACAGCCATCTGTGGATTTTCTAATGAAAGGTAGAGCTGTGCGGAACGGAGATACAAATCAAAGACTTGATCAGCATCTGGCTTGCCTTTAGTTAAACCGGTATGAATTGCAACCAATGTCTGCTGCCATTTCGTCTTAATGTTTTTTTCAGTGTCATCAGCAGGATCATGGAGAAGGGTGTAGGCTACTCTATCATTATAGTACGCCATCGTTAGTTCAGCATATTCTTTTGCACGTTCTAATTCTGATAATGCCTCATCATAAATCTCAAGTTCCATAAAAATGTTGAACGCCAAGCTGTATGGTTCATATCTGTTTGGCTGAAGAAGCTTCATCTGATTTAATGTGAAGATTGTTTCATGGAAATCTTTAAGACTTGCGTAGCAGGCAGCTTTCTGTTGAAGGATCTCATAGTCAAGGTCCACAAAGCCTTCTGCCTGTTCAAGATTAACAAGGGCATTTTTGAAATCCCCCTGATCTGTGTTGATCATAGACATCATTTTGTAAATTTGACCTTTAAGTGCATCATCACAGTTGGATTCCACTGCTTTTGTCAGACTTTTTAAAGCATCTGCTGTGTTTCCTGACAGGATTTGAGCGTAGCCTAACAAAAAATAACCGTTTCCATCGTCAGCTGAGATTTCTATTGCCTTTTTAAAATATGCTACAGCATCTGAATATTTTTCAAGGGAAATACATGCTTTTCCAGCACTATGATATCCCTCGACACGATTAGGTTCAGCTTGAATTGCATTTCGTGCATATTTCAAGGCTTCATTAAAGTTCCCACTGCCGAATGCAAGATGAAAATTCGCAAGACTTTCGTTATTATGCATATTCTAATCTCCTTCGTATTTATTATTGAAGTTGTAATATACTTTCTCATTTGGAAGCACTGCCTTAATCGGATAAACTGACATTCCAAAAGAATCTGTAAAAATAACATCTTCTCCAATATGTTTTTCAAGAAACTCATCAGAAAAATCAGATATTAAACCAATGCTGATAGCTCCATTCCTTGTAAAATTCAATCCTTCAATTTGTATACTCTTTTCAATCAAAGAACAATCTGAAGTGTGAAAAAAATTCAACAACATTTTTTGAATATCTCGTTCGATTTGAATCTGATTATCAAGATAATATCTGATTGCTTCTTCTTGTTCAAATGAAATTACAGCATCTTTTTGATTTGAGTATATACATAGATACAGGTCAAAAGTTTTATCCCATAATGTAATGATAAAGCTCTTCTTTGTGTACCAATCTGTTTTTTTAATCAAAGTTCCTAATACAGGATGCTCAATTGTAGTTGGTTTATTTTTTTTCTTTGTCTTTCCAAAAAACATAATCTCACCTTTAATGTGCCCAAGCGTAGAATTGATTACCAAGATTCCATACAATGTCTGGAACAATCCTGGTAAATCCTTCTATAGCAAGGCGTTTTTCTGTTTGAGCAAATGTACCTGAATTTATCGTATTAATTATATTTGCCGCATGGCTTACACCGCCATTATGTCCAAATACGCGTTTACTATGAAGAACTTCATCCATAATCGTAACGGTGATTTTTCCATTACTCATTTCATACATTTCATGAAGTGACATTCCATCGGGTGCTTTAACACCTGCCGCTTTCCAAATCGCTTCTCGCAATTTTCCATTATTAACAGTACCATCAGGTTTATATGGAATTTCTCCATTATTATACATTTCCATTACATTCACTTCAGCAACTTTTTGTGCCCCATAGTGTTCCCAATCATAATCAAGAGACTGATCAAAAGCAAACGAGTTTTTCTTTGTCTCAATAATATCTGCTGAATAACCTCTTGATTCTAATGCATCTTTAGCAAAATCGCTTTTGGCTATATATTTTCCAGAATCATCGTCAAAACCAATTGTATTAACTGCTGTTATAATCTTTTCGCCACCATTTCGGTATGCATTTATGCTTTGTTTAAATCCAAACTCACCATCCTGATTTAATACAACAATATTCCAAACAGCTTTAACTCGTTGTCCCATCGACTTGCCTTTTCCAAAAACAGATGTAAAATCCTTTTTAACTCCGTTCCACATCCCCTTTAAAAAACCTTTAAAGCCTTCTCCTCCGGTAAGTGTCTTCATAAAATTAGGAAATCCGACCTTATGAATTTGTGTAAAAAGTTGTCCAAAATTTAACACCATAGCAGATATAGTTGAACCCCATTTTACACCTCCAAAGATTTCTGCAAGTACTGGATGCCCACTATCTTTTAATAGTGTATAGATATCTTTTCCTGTTACAATTTCTGTCACTGTATCAGCAACTGAACATAAAAAAGCTACCAAACTACATATCGCCGCAACTGCTGCTGGTCCCAGAAAAACTGCCGCAACAACGGCAATTACTATTACAACAATAGCAGTTACTATAGCTACCCAATGCTCTTTAACCCATTCAGCAACATCAATTGCAAAATTCTTGATTGCATTGCCAATGCTGCAAAGACCGTCCCAACCTTTTTTTAGTGTATCTTTAATCTTTTCTCCAGTGCTCTTTTCACACTCAGGTTTCAAATAACTATATTGACTATAAAAATTATCTTTACGTTCTTTAATTTTTTTCGACACTTTTAAGTCAATGGAACCTACATCTGAAATAAGGGTATCCAACTTATCATAAGCCAATGAAAGCGAACTTTTCTTAGTAAATTCACGCTCTTCAGCTTTTTTTTCCTGTTCCTGAGCGGTTTCAACCTTGGCAGCGACCGCAGCAAGATCAATTTTTGATTTTAATGCTCCAAGTGCTTCACTCAGACCACTGGATGAGCTTTTCGCACCAGTGAATGCTGTTCCTATTCCTTCGAATGCACCCATTCCTAATGCAGAACCAAAAGTAAAACCTGGAAGCGTAATAGCAGCCATTTCATCACCTTCTCTATTTATTTCGGGTCGTAAGCTCTTTTACTATATTTAATCAGTTCTTCCTTTGTACTTTTACTGATACGGCTTTCATTTATTTCTTTTGCATTAATTTTATCAAGTAATAAAGATGCCATTTGATCAAAACCGTTCATCTCACTATACAATTCAATCTCACGATCTCCAATATAGATTAATAAGGAAAACTGCGGGCCCAATCTTGGTCTTAATTTTTTTGTACATCTGATCTTTGTAATGTCATTTAAATCAAACGAATATTTTTTTCCTATGCGTGTTCTAACATGAAATGTGTTATTTTCAATGCTCACTTTGAACATAAGCGTAACATAAACCATTGCAAACGCAATTAAAATTAAATGTACTGCAAGCAACACGCTTAACCGGACGTTAAAATCAAATGCAAACATTAATATATTTACAATGACAAATATAGAATATAGAAGAAAAAAATCGACCAAATCTTTTTTTGGATACTTTACTTCAAAAATTTCACTATTCAATTAACATTACTCCTTTAATATCCAAGCACTGTATCTTTAACTTCTCCTAAAGTGTTTTTAGGCATTTCAAAAACATAATCCCAAGCTCCACTTACAAAATCAGATCCTAAACCTTTAAAGATCGATTTCAAACTGATTATAGATTGATGCCTAATCGAAGATGTGGATTGAGTTCCCCAAACATGTGCCCAACTTCCTTGCCCCGAATTTATGCCTGGTATCTTTATCTCAAGTTTTTGACCCACTTTGTTAGAAACACCTGTTGCGATAAAACCAAGTGCAAAAGAAAAAACAGTATTAACAGCAAATTCTCCGATAGACATGTCTTCACCTTTTATGAAAATATCACCAAGGTCCCCAAAAACCGATGCCCCAGCATCGCCAATGCCGCCAATAAGCATCTTTTTGCCCATTGAAAGAGATCTTAAAGCTGCCTGTCCTCCCCCAGATGCCCACCCAGACATCCAAGCACCCATTCCTCCTGTAATTGCGCCTGATATTGCACCACTAAATGCCCCGTCTTCAAAGCCTTCTAAGAAAGTATTGAAACTAACATCGCCAGTTTTTACTACATTAAAAACGCCACCGCACAATCCGCCAACAGAAGCTCCGATAAGAAGACCTTTGGCTGCCGCTAATACAACCGCCATCACTGGTCCTAGTGCAGTTCCACCAGTACCAATTATTATTGTAATCGCCACCACTACCATAACCGCAGTAGCAATCAATTTCCAATGCTCTTTACACCATTCAAAAGAGCTTATTACAATGTTTTTTATAGCTTCGGCAACACCGCCACAAAAATCTTTGAAGTTCTGCCAACGTTCTGCACGCTTATCTTGTCTTTTTTCTTTTTTTGTCTTCTCACACTCTGGCTTTAAGTAATAATAACTATCGTAAAAGGTTTCTTTGCGTTCTCTGATTTTACTTGAAGCCTTTATATCAACAGAGCCAACATCAGAAATCAATGTACTGAGTTTATCATAAGCTAATGATAAAGAACTTTTTTTAGTTTTTTCGCGTTCTTGTGCAGCTTTTGTTTGCTCTTGAGACTCAGAAATATTAACACCAATAGAAGCTAAACCAATTTTGGTTTTCAAACTCCCAAGTGCTTCTGTCAGATTATTTGTAGATTGTTTCAAGCTAGAAAAGGGTACGCCAATTCCTTCAAAAGCCCCCATACCTATTGTACAGCCAAAAGTTGTTTGCGTCAATGTAATCGTAGCCATCTTAACGCCTCATAGCGTTCTTCAAATCATTCACCATTCTGCCATTTTAACTCATATTCTTTCATTTCTGTGTAATATGCATTTACCTGCCGTTGAGCCGCAGACTCACTGCCAACGTTGTTAAGTTGTGTTGTTACGCTTGTCAACTCATTACTGCAATTCGTTACAGCTGTTTGAGCAGTAGCTTCCTGTCCTTCAAGTTCTTTTATTCTGGCTTGAAGCTCTGTGATAACCGCATCTAGATTTGAATTTGTACTTGAAATATCTGTTGAATATATCGAAGATAAATCAGCCACACCTGTGTCCGACGAAATAATCTTCTTATACTCATCGCTTGTAGTTTGAAGATCTTTTTTCATCGCTGGAAATTCATTTTCAAGAATATGCTTGCATTTATCGAGTGCTTCTTGCACCAGCAACTTTTTCTGTTGAATTGCAGCAAATGCAGACTGTTTTTCGCCAAGCTCACGAGTAAGCGTTGTTTTCTTTCCCTGTAATTCACTTGTGTTTCTTCGAATTGCATCCCTGTTTTCAATTGCACGATTATAATTATTTCTCGCAATGTAGTATAATTCCTCATAATTTGGCATATGCTTAATTCTCCTTATTAAATTATTTGTATACTATTCAAAGCCATAAGTCTATAGTCGCTTGACAATAATACAAGAAGTATATCCCAAATCACAATAAAACTTCATGTTTCTTAAAAAGTATCCAATAAAAAACGACTTACCAAACACATATATAATATTAATATAACATAAGATTTACTTTCCCAAAAACAATCATTATCCCCTCAACTAACAATACAACTGACAATGTTTTAAAAAGCATATCAATATGCAGAAAAAACGCTAGCACCAATACTATTAAAACCAATGCGAGAGTCAATACTGTTCGTTTCCTATATACACTTTTTTCAATTATATCCAATGGTTTATTCTTGCTTTCAACTGGAGCAAATATCAAACATAAGCTAGTTCCAAGTAAGACAAATATACAATTTGCAAAAAAGTTATCAACATATTTTATAATCAGCAATGCTGCAACCATAGTTAACGATGAAAAGATGTAGCATTTACCTGAAGATGATGCATGAAAACCTCCAGCATAGCTTCTCAAGAAACTGAAAGCTATAAGAAAAACTATCGCCTCGAACAACATAGAGAATAAACAGCCGATAATCACCTCTGTAACTAAGTTCAGTAATTTTGATAACATTATACTTATCCCGAACTCAATTATCGACTGTTCATCTTTATCGTTGCAATCAATGTCGCAGACAAAAGCTGATATTTTTTTGCTAAAATTACTCAAAATTTTCTAAGCTTTTTTACCGACTCAGGCTGTTTAGGCTGATACAGCCACCATCCGCATGCTGAATTAGCGTTTTTTACAGCAGCTTTGTTTGCTTCTGATTTAACAAATTTACGCGCAAACTCTTTAATTTTGTTTTTCATCATAGTGATTCCTCTTTTCATTTATTAAAAGGTTTAGTAGTACTTTTATTATAAAGCCCTAAACAAGACAAGTCAATAAATACGTTCCGAAATGCCAATATCTGTCCCGAAATGCCAATATCTGTCCCGAAATGACAAAAAGCGAGTGAATATTCACTCGCTTTTAATATATTTACAATTCGATTTATTCTGTTGGAATCAAAATTTCTGATATAAATTTTTGATCCTCCTGATCGGTGATCATATATCCATTATATTTTTCTATAGCCATTTGAATACTAACCAAACCATACCCTTTATGACCATATTTAGTTGTTGCATATTTCCCATTACTTTTGACAATATTTCCGGAAAAACTATTTATTAGATCTATATAAATAAAATCATTTATTTTACACATTTTCAATGATATTATCTTATCTTTTTCTACATTTTCGCAGGCTTCTATAGCGTTATCCATAAGATTAGCAAAAATAGATGTGATATCTGTTTCATCCATAAAGTCTAATGTAAGATTTTCAATATCAGTTGTTACAGTTATTCCTTTTGATTCAGCTATGGAGATTTTCTGACTCATCACAGCACTCAGAATTTTATTTGAACATTCAAATATGTTTTTATAACGTTTCAATTCATCTCTGAGTTTCACCGTATACTGATCGGCCTCTGTAAGGTTCCTCCTTTTTGATAAATTTTCTATTGCTGATATATGTTTTTCTATATCATGTATCATACACTTAGTTTCTATATATCTATTATTAAGCTCTTCATAATGATTTGATTGTATTTTATTTTGCATTTTTATTGCTTCAAGTTCATATTTATCCTTATAACCTTTAGCTACAGCATTTACAATATAAGCTGCATATATATTAAGTACCACAAATCCAGCCACAATGATTATAAGCGTTTTCCCATTTACAGTCGCTTCGGACTGCGTCAAGCAATACATTATAAAAAACTCAAATGCTGTCAAAAAAACAATAAAGGCTATCTCTTTTGCTCTTAATGAAAATATTTCTTTATCTTCTAAAATCGCACTGTAAATCCGATAAATCAAAAATACAATCAATATGTATATTAAGCAACTGACAAACATGATCTCAATATCGGAAAGCGCTTCGGATGGGGTGTTTTTAGTAATAACGCTCATAAACACAACTGTTAAAATGTCTCCGAATGTTGTTAAAATACAATAAAACAAGGTGTGAAACAACGACTTTTTTATTGGTATTTTGAACATTAAGCAACATAATAGCTGCGAAGATAAAACCAAATATATGAAATTAACATATGAATTATGAAAGCTGTGAATTAGAATCATAATGGCTACTGCCGCAACACACATAAGTATCTTCAATGATATGTGCGTATTTTTGCTTTCATATATCTTTCTATATATCATCAACAAAAAGAAATACGTAACTGTCACAGTTATTAAACTTCCAAAATAAATTATAATATCATTTCTCATAAAATTCTCCGATTAACTTTTTCATGCATCTTTTTAGCAAGATTTTTTTCAAACTCTTCGGTATTGCCTTTAGACAGAGGAATCTCATCCTCGTTTATCATTACTATCTTATCATTTCTCTTAAACGACTTAACCATTGAAAGATTTATAATATGGCTTCTATGCGGCATAAAAAAATCAAAACTATTAAGCTTATCATAAATATCTGAAATATTACCTTTACATATATGATCCATTGCGGTCGTTATAACTATCACTGTTCTTTTCTTATGACCGCATGAAATATAGATTATATCATTTGAATTTATCAGTAGCTTTTCCTGATCTATAGAAAGAAGTTCCACAATATCGATCTTATCTAAATCAATGGTTTTTATATAATCATTGATAACTGTATTAATACTTTCATCATCGATTGGTTTCTGAATGTAGTCAAAAGCATGAACACGGTATGCCTTTTTCATATAATCCTTATAATTTGTCACATATACAATTTGAACATGAGGATCTGAAATACGTATTCTTTCAGCGGTTTCAATTCCGTTGAAATTCGGCATTTCAACATCTAAAAAAATCAAATTAAATTTCACATGAGATGTCAGCATTTCATTGCTATTCGTAAACTGATATATTTTTGCCTCTTCTCCGATGCTTTTCATTATATTATCTATTTTGAAAGAAAGTTCTGTTACTATTTCAATTTCATCATCACATATAGCAATTCTGATCATCTTAATCACCTGCCTTAATTGACATTATACCAAATATTTTACGTAAAATCAATACATAATTTGTTAAAACCGTGGTATAATACATTAATACAGGCAAGTCAAACCTTTCGCAAAATCTGCACCTACAAGCAAACAGCATGAAAAACGGCGTAAAATAGAGCATTATTGTTAATCTGTACTTTTATTTTGACGGCTGAAAACTTTTAAGCCGCAAAGTTAAGTTTAGCGACATATTTCTTTTTCATATCAAGCGAAGAATGCACATAGCGGTTAAGAGTGATATTAACGCTTGCATGACCGAGCAGCTCGCTTACTGTTTTTGCGTCGAAACCGTTCTCAATGCAAACGGTGGCATAAGTGTGGCGAAGCAGATGAAAATTGACATTGCGTATTCCGCACTTTTTCAGTACGGATTTAAATCTGTTCTGAATGGTTCTCGGTTCTGTTGGCTTGTACGTTCCCGATAAAATGAAGTTGTTTTCATTACAGTTTCTTGCTTTCAGAATATCAACAAGAAAATCAGGAATAGGAATATCACGTTCGGAGGTCTTGCTTTTGGGCGTACCGATAACAAGCTTTGTTTTACTGTTTCCCGATTTTTCTTTAATACGCTGTATAGTTTTTGAAATATGGATAATACCACTTTTTAAATCAATATCTCCCCATTTTAAAGCACCGATTTCGCCGATACGCATGCCGCTGTACATAGCCAACAAAATGCCAATATTTGTATTATTCGGGTTAATCATCAAATAATTTTGCAGTATTTTACGTTCATTTTCATTGAGAACAGGTATGTTTTTCTTTTCGATTTTTGGCATAGAAAGGTTGTGCATTGGGTTGCGCAAATCATACTCCCGCTCCGCATACTTAGCAACAGAGCGCATTGCAGCTATAATATCATGAACTGTTTTTACTGATAATCCTCCTTTGCCATTTGACTTTCCGTTTTTTAGAAGATATTCGATAAATGCATTTATTTTGGGAGTGTTAAGCTCCGTATATTTGATTTGCTTGAAATAGGGAATAATATGCCTAGTCACTATCTTCTCGTAGCAGAAATAGCTTGACTCTTTAACACGCAGTTTAGCGCTTCCGAGCCATTCAAGCGATAATTCCTGCAGGGTTTTACCGCAAACGACAGGTGAATACTTTTCAGAAGTCGTATACGCATAAAGCATCTTTTCTTTAAGTTCGGCAAGATTTCTCGAGTATAGATACCTATACTTAAGATTTCCACTATCGTCCCGTCCAAACGGAATACGTCCTTCAAAACGTCCGTCTTTTCTTTTGTAAATGTTCATTGTATTTCTCATTTTTTAGCGTCCTCCTCGTACTGAAATTCTGACGGCTGAATGCTTTATCAGACTGTGGTTTTTTGTGAATTTTCTTATTTTGACTTTACAAAGGGCATTTGTTGTGATATAATATGCTTAAATTCTATCACTTTGGTCGAAATAACGACCGAAATCACCTAAAAAATTATTTCGCAAAGGTGCAGATTTTGCGAAACAAAACGGCGGATACAGTTCGATTTTTTACTGTATCCGCTTTGTTTTAAAATGAAAAAAGACCATTGATAAAAATACCAACAGTCTTATTCAACATACATTATTTTTTATTAATAGTCCTAAAGAACTCTTTATCTGCTTCTTCTGAAAAGGTCTTGGGAGTGATTTTATCTTTAAGAAATATATTATTGATTGTTGCCGTAAACAGCACATATTCGAGAGGAAGCCTGTCCCTTACCTTATAGTGAAGTCCATCACGAACCATTAAACCGTTTTCAGCAAGCTGTTTAGCATCAAAATACATCCTTGCTCCCGGAGTATATTCCTCATTCACATCGTAACACAGCCTTTTCTTCTGTTTGGATAATACAACTATTTCACAATGCACTCCGCTTCCGAGCATTATATAATCTCTGAAATCTTCAGGATCTCCGAGCTTTGCGCCTATGGGTTCTTTTTCAAAAGCGTCACTCTCATTTTTCAGAATGTTCCATGATTTTATGCAGCCCTGACTAACTATCTTTTCATAATTTCCTTTGGTCGTGCTATGAACAATAAAGCGTTCTTCATAGGGTCTTAATTCCTTATCATATATCGAATGTCCGTCATACTTTCTCAATGCCTTTTTATACAATCTTTTACTGCCTACAAAAATAACATTTCTATTATACATTAAATTGTAATTGATAAAGTCCATAACCCTGTATTCCCAAAAGTCAACTTTTCTGCCAATAGAGCAGCCATAAACAAATTTTGTTTCCGGCATTATATACCGACTTTTGTTTACTGTTATGCTGACCCACTCAACACTGTATTTTCCGTCTTTTGAAAATGGATTTCGCTCAGTCAGTTTGCGTATAAAATATATTTTTTCCATATTGTGATCTTAACCTTTCTAAAACTTTATAATTCAAAACTATTGTAAAATTCTTAAAAGTATTATATCATATTTTTCGCCTATCCACAATAGTTAATAAATCTATTTCAAAGATCAATCAAAACTTTGAGAAAAGTCCTCTTTCATTCCGAGCGACTGTTTCTTCCGATGGATCATTCTCCGCAGCCTGCTGTCCACCGTCCGTCTGACCGACTTATACTTCTGCGTATAGTCATCTTCGATGCACCTACTGAGATTTGCAAACAAACCAAAGATCGTATTGGCAAGCACAGCATTTTCAAACTGTACCATATTGTTCAGCATATTCTGAGCATACTCATTACCGTTATTTGCGGACTTTGTAAGCCATTCCACTGCTTTTGTCTTATCTTTTTCAAGTCCCTCCGCTCCGAAAAGATAAAGCCTACCGAGCTGATAGCTTGACCACACATTTTTATCTGCGGATTTTTCAAAGCAGTCTACGGCTTTGAGAATATCATACTTTTCTTTTTGCAAATAAAGTTTACCGAAAGCATACTGTGTGAATTCGTTATCTTCGGCTGACAGCAAATATTTCTCTGCTTTATCCAAGTCCTGCAACACGATATCGCCCTTTAAATATATCTTGCCGAGCTTGTAACAGGCAAAATTATCTCCGCTGTCGGCACACTCGGTAAGCATAGCGAATCCTTTGTCAATGTCCTGATCTAAATGCTCACCCGAAATATATTCAAGTGCAAGAAAACGTTTTGCATTGATGTTCTCAAGCTTTATTGCTTTTTCAAGCAGTTTTACAGCCTTTTTCTTATCCTGAGAAATATGCTCACCAAGTAGCAGAGCTTTTCCGTACTCGTACAATCCGTTTTTGTTATTCATTTCAGCAGACCGTTTGAAGTAATCTATAGCCTTATCCATATCGATGCCTGTACCAAGACCCTTTTTAAACATATAGCCCAGTTTGTAATATAGGTTATCGTCAGCCTGATCCTTGCTTTCAAGTTTAAGAAAACCCGATAATGCGTCCTTGTAATATCTTTGTGCGATTTCTTCACTTTGACATACATATTCTCCCTTATTGTACATCTGTGCAATCGCATACGAAGCATAAGGCTGTCCCTGCGAAGATGATTTTTGATACCACAGAAACGCCTGCGATAAATCTCTTTCCACGTCGTTGCCGTAATAATATAGGTTGGCGAGACTGTACTGAGCAAATTTGTTTCCCTCTGTTGCCGATTTCAGAAACCAATCAAATGCTTTTTCATGATCTTGTTCTGTACCTAACCCATAGCAATGCATTTTGCCAATGCGATACCAAACGTAAGAACGCATATCCACAGGCTTCATTATCTGTCCCTCATACTTTGGTTCGTAGGGGAATATAAAATCCGAATCGGGTTCTATTTCCATAAATCCATGTAATGCTTCGACGTAGTATTGATATGACCTTTTTTCATCCTTTGTGCCAAGTTTCTCAGTTGAATACAGCTTTCCTAAATCGTGAATGGCAAGAACATTGCCCGATTTAGATTCAGAGAGCAAAAGCAGTTCCGCCTTTTGAAAGTCCTCTGATTTTGATTGCTTGTCATAAATTATCTTGCAGGCCTCCTTGTATGCTGTACTCCATTTGAGGTAGTATTTACTTTTCGGAATACCATCAATATCAACCGTTACTGAATTTTCATCACTCCAAATGAAATCTTCGACTGTAAGATCGTCGTTATCAGAAAATATTACTTTGTTGCCTGCGGATTGCTCAGATTCATCGAATTGCGGAGATATTTCCACAGTCGGACTATCAGTTTCATCTTCAATTTGCCTGGTAGTTTCAAATTCTTCAACTTCATTATCTATGATAGGGTTATTCATATCAAACACGGTTCTGATTATCATATTACGCACCGGCTGAAAAACCTTATTGTCGGTAAGCGCAGGCAGTTCTTTTTCCTTTTGCGTATAAGTCTTGTATTTCAACCGTTCCAAGCTGCACCATTTTTCATAAAGCTGACGGATATTCTCATCTTTTGCAAGCTCCGAAAAAATATTGTTGACCGTTTCCTTGACCTCCGGCGGAAGATAGCCATACACTTTTTTGCCTCTAACATTTTGCAGCTGCGAATTCAGTTTAAGAACAAGATTTTTAAGCTTCGGATCATCAAAACCGCCTTGATGAATTTTTTTGACAATACTTTCAAACGCTGTTTTAGATACAGCTTTCAATTCATCACGGCTTAAAGTCTGCTCCTGATAGATTGACTGCAAATCGTCATGGAATATGTCGTTTGCAAAAGCTGAACGTATCTGATCTATGCCTTTAGTAGTCAAAAATCCCTGCTTTGGATTTGTTGAATACACAAGCAGATGAATATGGGGATGATGAGTTGTGTCATGAAAAGCGGCATACCATTTCAGATTGCAAAGCGGAATACGCTGTGCTTTTGCAATGTCTGCTATATGCCTTTTCACAAGGTCGCGCCACATTTCCGAATTATCATAGCCGAGATGAACAGCGTCCTCACGGCGAAGTGAAACAACGTGCGACCAGACATTGCCTTTGTGATTTGCTATCTCGTTTGCAGCTCTGTCAAGAATGATCGTTTCATCTTTTTCATTAAACAAACCGTGCGAGCCTCTTTTCTGAACTCCCGGGCGCATAGCCATGTAGCCGACAAAGTTCTGTCGGTTGCCAACCACGTCCGCATTACGTTCTATTATCGTGCTTATCAATTCACCGGCATTCTCAATGGTCGGCTCTCTTTCATATTCCTCATACTCAAGGTATCTTTTGGCTTCGGGAAAGTCCAAAAGCAGATCATCTATAAGCTCCTTCTGATTTTTTGTAGCGTTATCATTTCTGTTAACAGTGTTTTGATCACGAACTTCAACTGTTTCACGGGTTGCAATGTACTTTGTGTAGTTTCTGCGCTTGTTTTTACTTTTCTGTGTACCGCTTTTCAGGTAGCGGCTTGTGACGATAATTTGAGATAAAGCCACGATATATCACCCCCCGTTTTAATTTGATTTAATCTGACCGCTGATACCTCACCGCCTTTTCAAAATTAATGATGCCGTTGATCCTCTTGACCTCATCCGTACACATTGCACGAAGCTTGATCATTGTATCGTCGTCAATGTCATGCACTGCGGCAAGCATATGTGTAATCGCACCAAGCTCCACTGCAATTTTAAACATGGCACGGGACAACCTCTGTTCCGTGCCTTTTACAATTCCCTCCGTGAGCGTTGCAAGCTGCGGAGCAAGATAATCCACAAGCTCCGGCTTATTCTGTAAAAGATAACCGCAGTAAAATCTGATTGCCTTTTCCATAAACTCCGTGCGAGACGAGCAGTTATCCGACTTGTATAAGATATCGACCGTTTTCATTGTCTCGGGAAAAACATACAGCGGAAACTTGATTTTTTCTGCTGTGACACCATCGTTTTCCTCTGCAATATCGGCATTTTTCTTTGCCTTTTGCACTTTTGACTCCATGATTTTCGCAAACCTCCTTTTTTGACTCCATTTTATCAACACTTGTAAAACCTCGCAAAATCGGCGAGCTTTGCTCGTCCGATGTGAATGTTTTGGCGGCTTTGACGCCAAAACTTTAACCAGCAATATATTAAATGCCCCTCAAACCCACCCGAAATCATCTGATCCCTGCCATTCTCAAGCTTTGCAACAAAACGCCCCAAATTCGCCCCAGCTGCCTTTAGGGTAAAGTTATCCCACCCATGCCGTGAAAACGCCACACGAGGGCACACGGTGCGAACCGTGGCGAATTACTGCTCGGATCGTTTCCCCGATTCGGCAGGAGCAGTGATCTTCTGCTTTCTCGCAGGCTTTCTGTCCGACATCATATCAATAAAATCTCTCACATTCTGCGGAACGACCTTGCCGTAAAGCTGATCCGCATACTTTTCAAGTTCCGCCGCAAGAGTTGTGCTTTTCTGCTCCAGATACATTTCTATCGCAGACAGCTTTTCCTCATTGACCGATATTGAAATTGACTTCTTCAAAGCAACATTCCTCCCATCTCAAAATCCCCCGACTCATCTTCTTCAAGTTCTTCATCAGAAAATTCTTCGCTGATATCTTCTGTAAGCTGCTGTTCCGACTTAACAGTAATAGCAGAATACAGTTCCTGACCCCTGCCTGAGATCGCTCCGTAGGAAGTGATCTCGCCCTCCTTGCGTCCCAGAACACTTTGACCAAAGTCGTGCAAGTCTATATCTTCCAGAAAAGAATTATCAAAGTTTGTAGGAAGATTTTTCGCCAGATAAGCCTTGCCGAACTCGCTTTCATCGGAAATAAACATATCAAATTCGTACTCCGACAGATGTTCAATGCAGTCCATAGTATCGGAAATATCACATATTTCCTCGCTCTCTGTGACCGCTTTCAGTTTTACAAAATCGTGATTTGAAAGTTCTGACAGCCTTTGAGCAAGAACATTCAGTTCGTCAATTCTGCGCATATCGCCAAACGATTCCTCTGTGATCGAAGGAATAGCCGACTGAAAATCATAATAGACCATGTCCTGAACTCTGCCTATGCAAAGGTCTTTTGCAATGTCGTTCAGATTTTCTTTATCGCAAGGCAGGGACAGCCATTGGGCAAACTGCTCGGTGGATTCATCATTTGCCGGCGCAGGCGCGATCAGCAGACGGAAAAAGCACTTATCCGGCTCGCCGATCTCAATATTCATATCCGGTCTCTCATAGCAGGACGGTACACAGTAATAGCCGTCCACAAACATACCGCCGTCACGCTCGCACATAATTTGCCCGATATGCTCACGGTCGAGCAGTTCCAACATCTCATCGGAACAGTTCTCCAATTCACACAGCATATCGTTCTCAATTGCCATTTCGCCGAGTTCGTGAAGATCTTCGCAAGGGAAAACAGGAACAGAATCCAAGCCGTAGGACATCAAAAGCATATCGTCAAAGCTGCTGTCGGGGTTAGCTTTCAACAGACTTTTGAACGCCGCTGCCTCCGGATATTTCAGCTTTTCATACCTTTCGGCGAACAGGTTAAGCTTGTAAATATCCGCTGAAAATTCTTTACCGCACAGGCTTTGCGGCAGCTCTGTGTTTCCAAATTCGGACAGTCTGAACAAAACCTCGCGGCTCTGAAACTTTCTCAGCCTGTCAAGCGTATCACGTATTTCAAATACACTCATTGGGAAGTCCTTTGCTAAAGTGTAATTGCCGTCTTTTAAATATATTTTCATTTAACATCACTCCGTTTCTTCATTTGATTCTTCTGTATTTTCTTCCGTCACATTATTGATTTCAATGATTTTGTCCTGCACCTCCTGCGGATAATCCACGCCCTCATAGGTACACCAGCTTGACCAACCGCCGTTTGAAACAACTTCTTTTGTCACATAGCCACAATCGGCAGAGGAGAAAATGACTTCGCCGTTACCGACATAAATACCGTGCTGACTGCCGTCAAACAGTCCTATTCCTGCGGTCTCCGGTATGGTATCAAGACCGCCTTGCTCCGTATAAACAAGCGTATCGTAATCGCATCCGAACACTTTATCCGTAGGGTTGTAGTTCAGATACCCAAGCATAAGTCCTGCGTTATCTGCATAGCGTATCCTATCGCTTTCGTTTCTTTCGCCGATAAAACCGTTCATATATCCCCAGCCTGAGACATACGCATTCTCCGCCCAAGCCGCAAGATCGGCGCAGTTCTTTATACCCTCATCGCTGAACATATACTCATTGATCGTGGAGTTCATCACCCAAGTGTAGCTCCGCATATATTCGTCGTAGTCTATTTCCAAACCATAGGTTGAATTTATCGCCGCAATTAAATCACTGTCGTTAGGAGCAGCAGCGAACAGGTTGACATAGGATTCAACGTTGAAATTCTGAACCCTGCCGAAGTAAGACATATATATCAGCTGTGCCTTTATGGTCTGAGAACGAATTCCTGCACCTGTCATAGCGTCCTCGATTGCCTGACCGCCGTTTTGGATTTCGGTTATTTTTGCTTGCTGCTCGCTGTCAAATCCTGCTATTATTGCGGACTCATTAAACAGACTTTTGTCTATTTCCGGCGGTTCAACTTCCATACTTCCCATGCTTGAAAGTACAGCTACGGGCAAACACATCAAGCCGATAAACCCAACGACGATACTCCCGATCAGCACAAACAGCTTGCCTCGTTTCTTTTCGTCACCAAGAATGTAAACGGCTATCTTTTTAAGAGCCGCCGCTACTGTTGCCGACATTATGACACCTCACGGACTTCAAATTCCGTAAACACACTCTGAGTTCTCATCTCCATACTATGCATATATTCGAGAGCTCCAAGCTCTGTGGAAAACAAAACGGGTTCGCCATTTTTCTGACGAACCCAATCCTCAAATATATTTCTGCTGTTTTCGGCATAGCGAGTTTTCCATATGCCGTATTTTTTCTTCTGCATTTTTATCATACCTCCCATTGTAGTCAAACTCAAATTTCACGCTTATTGCGAACAGTTTTATCTTCCACCAGCCGAACCAAACAAACCCGCCTTGTAAGCAGGAGCAATGACCTGCAGCAGATACCTCTCATTACCGCACCTGTAAAGGCAAGTACCTCGTTCGGGATACTTGATAAGACTGTACTCCGATTCCTCCAACTGTAGGGTATCAATAAATGCAGTCGGAGAGATATTACCGGGATTGAACAGGAAATGATGTGCAGGAATAGAAAACAGCGGCTTTGTGAACTCCTTGATCTCAGGCAGCAGAAAGTCCTCAATATTCTGACTTGCCAGAATAAACGAGGACTCTTTCTTACGCACACGTTTCATAC
>OCHE01000163.1_pt1 | contig 105538 bp, 70 predicted proteins | sample 1538681 | NCBI WGS metagenome assembly OCHE01 (sample SAMN04571717, study PRJEB22368) | human gut metagenome | biome: human gut; material: stool | host: Homo sapiens | place: Luxembourg | collected 2012-08-17
AGCTCTCGTCGCTCTGCATTCGGTTTGCACTGACATTCGCACAGAACAAACAACTTCAGCACAATAACGCAATTCAAATGTAAAAATAATTCTGAACACCTACTTATTTCTTAAGAGTTTGGTTTGAGATATGGCTTCATTCAAATGGTACAGCGTAGGGTGATTGTACCCTACAAGCAAACATTCACTTATTCAGGTTGTTAAGGTATATAGTAACAGGCGGCAACCCACTGAACAGCCTTTACCCTAAAATGGGAACGGGCTTGCCCATGTTGCAGCGCCGTATGAGCTGCGAGGGGGTGCAACCAAAGTAATTGCGACAGTAGCGGACAAAATTTCCGGGGGATATGAAATCGAATCGCGCGCGCAAATCACTTACAGTCATTTCCGGCTCGGAAGCGGCATCACGTATGGCACGTGCTTTTTGAAGCTGTATCCAACGATGAACCGAAATGCCCATCTCGCGGTTAAAACAACGATAGAACTTGGTTCGGCTTAAGCCGGAAAGCTGTATCAATTCGTTGACAGACTTTACCCGATCGCAATTTTGAAATAAAAACTCGCGGAAGTCTGTTTTGTAATCCAGTAACTTGGCAAAAAAATTGACCAAACTGGATTTGTCGTACAAACTGAAAAGCAAATGAAACAATTCGTATGCTTTCAGTTTCTGGTATCGATTGGTTAACAGCATGCTGTTCTCACTTTCCAATGCGGCTATGATACTCTGTACGTAACTCCGAATTAAATGGTTCTGTTCCAAATGATCATTCGGATAAAAGTGCGTCGGTGGGTACTCTTCGCTTAATTTGCGGAGATAAGTATAAATCACATCGGGCAGCGAATAAAATGAAAAATGCAGCAATTTGCATTTGCGGTCGCATATAATCCGGCAATCCTCGTTGAATGAAATTAAACACATATCCACACTTTCCAAATAACCGGGTGCTCCGTTCTTATCCACCTTTGCCGAACCTTCAACCATAAATAGCAAATGAACGGCATTGCCTATGCAATCAGATAACACTTCGCCTGCTTCCAAAGATACCACCCTAAAACCTTCAAATCCCAAAATTGAATTGACTGGCATATACGATTTGCATAAATCGTTTTCCACCATCGAATCCCATTCTGGAATAATCAGGAATTCTTCTTCATTTATTTCCATAGAAGGGGGCTCAATATATATTTATATAGTCACTGCTTGGGGCTTTCCGAAATCTTTAATCAATAGCCTTCTGCTTTATTTTAGTTATTGGAGATGGCAGTGAACTATCCGCCTTGTTTCTATCTACCGTTCTTGTCCAATCGATCTATTTTGTCATTTGTGGGTTTCATCGTTTGGCCGATATCATTATAGAACTTCACGAATCAGTTTCTGCATTTGTATGCTAACCTATACTCGTTTGCTACTTAGGCATTGAGTGGCTTTTAATTATTATCTCCTAACTATGTACTGATTTGAGTTAACAATAGTTGCAAACCTCGGAAAATTCATCTCAGGCCGGCTTTCCTTGGTTTTAATGATTTTAACCTTATTATTCTATATACTTTTTCTTGTTATATTAGATAGTGGCAAATATAGAGATTCTTTGATTAAAATCCTAAACTTTAGTCTAATATTTTTATCAAAATAGCGCAAAATAACTAATAAGTGAAACATAAGAATAATTTCACTGATACAAAAAAGAAATTGTTAAGGTTTTTCGCAAAAGTAAATGACAAAGTATTTCAATTTAAGTAGGTGTTCAAAATTATTTTTACATTTGAATTGCGTTATTGTGCCGTAGTTGTTTGTTCTGTGCGAAGGAGCATAGCGGGCTATGTGACTGAGCGCAGGGCAAACAAATGCGGTGCAAGAACGTAATGCAAAGTAAAAATACTTCGATAGAATTATATAAAATAATTTTGAACACCTACTTATAAGGTGGCTTTGAAGGGGAACGCAAAAGCATGGCTCACCCAATCAAGCTGAAGGACATGCAAAAAAGAGCAACCTTATTCCCGTTACAGAAATAGGTTGCTCTTCAAAAAGGACCTACAGGCATTTCAGCCGGCTAATCACCGCCTGCTTGAACCTGATTAAAAATGCGCATTTTCGCAACTTCGTCGTGTAGCTTACTTCAAGAACTTGAAGCTCATGCCGTTCACCTTGGCAATGTAAGCACCGTGGGGCTGATTGCGCAGGTCGACGGTGAGCTGGCCGGCAGCTGTTGCAGTAGCTGTTTGGGCTACGCAGGCACCGCCCAGGTCGTAAACGCTGAGTTTCGTGCCGGCAGGAAGCTGTCCGCTGCAAGTGAGAACGCCGCCCGACACTTTCAGTTCAATCTGACCGCTCGCCGGTGTGGTGATGCAGCCAATGCCCGTTTGCTCGCCCTTCAGATACGGACGGAAACGAACCATGTTCTTCAACGTGCCTTCGGTCGGAACCTGATACTGGCCTAAGGTGCCGGTACCATGTCCGCAACTGCCGTTACCCACACCCTGCTGGGCATAGTCAAAACTTACGGTTACAGGCTGTTGCGATGCTTTGGGCAAATCCCAACTGTGCCATACCTGGGCCATTTCTTCGTCGGTGTAATGCAGCACTTGCATGTCTACCTGACCCTGAGTGAGCATATTCAGCGACACTTCGTTGTCCTTGGTGCTGAGTGTGAGTTCGCGCACTTCGGTGCGGTTACCGCTGGTTTGGGCACGCGGCGTGGGTTCGAGCATATCGGTTACCGTGGTTTCGTAGCGACCCAGGAAGGCGCAGTCCTTGCGGTCAACAAAGTTGTCCCACGGACCACGGGCATAATAGCTCACGTTTTCGAAGGTTGAGGGCAAACGGAAGCGCGTACCGATACGGCGGATGCGCTGATTGCTGCCGGCGTAATTGGCCGAAGTGGGCACGTAGGTGGTTTGCAAATCGACCGTTCCGTCGGGGTAAATGCTATACTCGTACTTCACGTTGGTTTGCGAACCATTGACTACCTGGGTAACATGCGCCACACCGTCTTTGTCGATGGTGGGTTCGCCTTCGAGTTTTTTGCTTTTCACTCCGTTGCCAAAGTTTTCACGGCCTCCGGTATTGTCGTTTTCGACCCAGCGGAAGTTGTTGAGTGCAAAGCCGCGCTCTGCGCTCGAAATCAGCACCTTATCCTTGTAAGTCCATCGGGCAAGTGCACCCGTCTGATTGTCGAACACGAGTTCAAAGTTGGCATTGCCAATGTTGTAGCGGGTGGCATTCTGGATAATCTCGATGGCAGGAGCATCGGCAGCCACGCTGACTACGGGCAACTTGGCATCGCGCTGTTGCAGCACGAACTGTTCTTCGGCCACAGGATAACCGGCCTCGGCCCAGGTGGTGGCTTCCTTCAGCACAGCCTGTACGTTCAAGCAGTATTCCTTGCCATCGGTCATCGTGGTGGTGTAAGGCAAGTTGATGAGGCGCTGCGAACCAGCAGCTGTAGGTTCGATTTGAACCGTTCCGGTTTCCACTTCCTTGCCGTCCTCGAGTACCGTGTACTTCAGTTCCAGATGTTGCAAGTCGTTGAAGTTGTAGGCATTCTGAATGGTCAGTGTCTTCTTATCAGATTTGAAATCAAGGAATTTCACAAACTGGTAAACCTTTTTGACCTGTGCCATTTCGGGCGACCAGGCACGATCGGCCGACACCAAACCATTGTTGACAAAGTTTTGCTGGTTATTCCTGTTGCTGTAGTCGTTACCGGTGCGGTATTTGGGCACGCCGTTCAAGGTGAGCGCACCGCTCTTGATGTCGGCAGCATCGTAAATAGACTGGTCGACCAAGTCCCAGATGCAACCGCCAATACCATACTGCGATTCTTCGATGGCATTCCAGTATTCCTTGAGGTTGCCGACGGCATTACCCATGGCATGAGCGTATTCGCACATGAAGTAGGGCTGACGGCGCCAGTTGTTGTTGGCATCGCGTTCAGCTTCACCCACTGTGGGATACATCACACTCCACAGGTCAGAGTAGTTGGCATTGCCGCGCGTAGCTCCTTCGTAGTGAATGATACGCGTGTCGAGTTGCTTGGTCAAGTCGTAAGCCGCCTTGAGGTTGTCGCCCGTTCCGCTTTCGTTACCCAAGCTCCAGAACACGATAGAGGGGAAGTTGCGGTCGCGCATTACCATGCGGCGCATGCGGTCTTCGTACACGGCCTTAGCCTTGGGGTTACGCGAAATAGTGTTGCCGCCATAGCTCCAGTTGTTGTGGCATTCGATGTCGGCTTCGTCCATGCAGTAAAGTCCGTAATAGTCGAACATGGCATACATTTTGGCCTGGCGGGGATAGTGGCTGCCACGCACAATGTTCATGTTGGCCTGCTTCATGATTTGCACGTCGCGCAGCATGGTGGGCACATCGATGGCACGTCCGTAAAGCGGGTGGGTATCCTGCGTATTGGCACCTTTGAAGAACACGCGGCGTCCGTTGACGTACACTTGGCTGTTCTTCAATTCCACCTTGCGGAAACCATATTTCGTGGCGAAAGCCATTTCTTCCTTTCCGCTCTCGTCGGTCTGCGACACTTCGACGGTGTAGAGGTTGGGATTTTCGCTCGACCAGTTTTGTAAGTTGGTGAGTTCCTGGAACTTCACATCGAGGGTTTGAATGGAGTCGCCTTCGGCAAAGCTGAATGCAGCACTCTGTTTGGCCACTTCCGAACCGTCGGGGGCCAGGAGCTTGACGTTAACCGTTTTTTTCACGGCCAGCTTCGAGGGATTGGCCATTTCGAGCTGCACGTTCATGTCGGCCTTGGTCACAGCAGTGCCGAAATTGGCAGTGATGTAGTGGTCGCGCACGTAGGTTTTGGGGGTGGCGTAGATGTAGACGTCGCGGTGAATACCACTCATGCGCCACATGTCCTGTCCTTCGAGATACGAACCGTCGGTGAAGCGGACAACCTGTACCGACACGTTGTTTTCGCCTTCGCGTACCATGCCGGTAATGTCGAATTCGGCATCGTTGTTCGAACCTTCGGAATAGCCCACATATTGACCGTTGACCCACACTGAGGCACAACTGTACACACCGTCGAAGTGGAGCACCACGCGCTGGTCTTTCCAGCCTTCGGGCAGGTTGAAGTTCCGACGGTACGAGGCCACTGAGTTCTTACAATTGGCCGTCATTCTGATTAAGGGATAGTTGTCCTGAATGGGAGTTTGCTCGTTGATGTAATAAGGCTGTCCGTAGCCCTTCATTTCCAAACACGAGGGCACGGTGATGGTATCCCACTTAGCCATGTCGACGTCGTTGCCCCAGAAGTCGGCTTCGCCGGGCAGTTCGTTGATGTTGCCTTGCGTCACCTGGTCGGGCAGTTGTTTCCATTGCAGTTTCCACACGCCATTGAGCGAAAGCCAGTTGGCACCCTTGGGGTCGAGCCAGGGTTTTTCGTAACGCTCGGCATCGGCCTTGAGCAATTCGGTGCTGGCGTAGGGCATGAAGGTAGCATGCGGAGCGAGTTTGTTGATTTCGAAAATCGAAGCATCCTGCCAGCTGATGGGGGCGGGTTTTTCGGGCTCGGTGGTTTCTTCGAAAACGAACTCCTGCTTGTCGGGATTGACGTTGGTTACGAGCTGCAGGCGGTAGTCGTCGTTGACATTGAAAATGCGGTTTTGCTCTTTTTCCCACACAATGGTGTAAGTGTCTTTTTTACCTTCGACGGGTTTGATGAGCAAACGCTGGTTAACATTCGACACGCCCGACATATCGAGGGTCCAGTGCAAGGGGAAGAATTTTTCTTTAGCCGTAGATGCCACGTCGATGGCGGCATTTTCGTTGTAGGCACTGACAATGATGTATCCGTTTTCCTTGCCGGTAGAAATGAGTTTCCACTTCTGCCCCACTCCTTCACCATCCTTGAAGGCTTCGGCCACGATTTTGGCATCGTTGGCTGTATTTCCGTTATCCGAGAAACAGGTGTTGGTGGGATTATGCTTAATAAAATAGGTTTTTCCTTCGCTAAGTTGTGCCCAAGCCGAGAAGGTGGCACAACCTGCAAAGAGCAAGGCCATGACGCGTTCGGCTTTCACTTTTTTGGGTGAATGGGTATTGAATTTCATAAATTGATAGGTGTAAAAAAAAGATTGTATTTGTATTAGGTTATTTGCTTGATATGGGCCTTTTGGCCAATGCCCCACCGGCTGCGTCGGGGTAAAGTGTTCCAACGCATCAGGGGGGCGATGCTGCGGTTCATTCAACCACCACTTTCTGGGCATTGACCACATAAACGCCCGGGCTGAGCGCATTGATTACATTCAAGCCCTCATTCAGGCGGATGCGGCGCACAAGGGTGCCCGAAAGGTTATGGAGCGAAACCGTTTGCGCTTTGCCGCAACGAATGGCCAGGCTTTGCTTTCCGCCGCACAGGGCAAGGTCGTTGTCGGCCACTGCTTGGTTCACGCCTTCGACCACAGGGTCGTAGCCGTATTTTTTATCGAGCGTTTCGATGCGTTCGTCTATCCATTCGGTCATGTACTCGGCGGCTTGCTGCAAATCAGTGTGATACTTTTTCCAGCGGTCAGCCTCACGTTCGTCGGCATGGCTGTCGGCAAAGAGTCGGGCATACTGCTGCACACGCTGCTTCAGGGCGTCGGCCGTGAAATGGGTGCGTCGCAGCTGGGCATAGCGCGCAGCGAGTTCGTCTGTCCATTCCGGCATTTTATTCAGTTTCCAGTAAAGGGTGGTTTGCCCGTGTTCGTAGTCCCACAGGAAGGTTTCGAAATCGAGTTTGGGCGAAAGCGGATTACCATATACATTATAGGAGCCATCCCAGCGGCAACCCCACACGCCGTCCAAGTCCCAGGGGGCCACACTGATGCGGTCGGCTTCGGGTCCCTGACGGTCGTAAAGGTAGTAGAACATGTTTTTGCCGTGATTGTCGGTGGTGAGCAAGAGTTCGATAAAGAGGTAATAATCGCGGAGCACGGGATAGTCGAAATAGTCCTTCACGCCGCGCTCAAAATTGCTTTGCGACGATGTGGCCACAAAGTCCACGGCATTGTAAAGCGGTTCCCAGTCGACGGCTTCGGTTTCGTAGTCGGGGTATTTCAATTCAAATTCGGCCCAACGCTCGTTGCCCAACTGGTTGCTGTAATTGCGCGGACTGTAGCCGGGAAAATATTTTTGCCCCTGTTCGTGTCCCATGAGCACTTCGTAGCTCCACTGCGACGACTTGTAGAGCAAGCCGTGCACCTCGTTCTCGCCCGAGGTCGAGGTGGAGGCATCGACAAACTTTTTCAGTTTCAGCTGCTTGCGGTCCAGTTTTTCGGTCATGCAGTAAAGGCCGTGGTATTTGCCGTTGAGAAACACTTCGACAAATTTGCCACGGGTGCCGGTGCGTGCCTTGCGTTCGCGGTCCTTATAATAGGGGGCTACGGAAAAGTCGTTCCACAAATCGGTTGAAACGCGGTTGCGCATACAGGCAGGGTCGATGGCCATGGCATCTAATATCCAGTTGTTGTCGGAACGCAAACCGAAGTATTTACGGTCGACAGAATTGCCGGCTGCATCGCGCAGCTTGATGGCATACGACTTTTTGTCCTTCGACATGGCCGTGGCACCCCGGTAACGATAGGCGGCTATGAAGAGCGAATCGTGACCGGGAAAGTTGGCGTCGGTTACGCGGATATGGCCCGATGTGTAATACGAACCGTTGCACGAAGGCACGTTTACTTCGACCAGAGGCAGAAAGGTGAACTGCACTTCGGCTGTGGCCACTTCCTTGCCTTCGGGGTTGGTGAGTGCCAGCTTGTATGTCTCGCCGCAATCCACATTTTCAATCGTGATTTGCCCTTCGGCATCGGGGGTTTGTCCGTCGAGGCTCAGCACACAGTCCTGGTAGGCATCCTTGAGTTTGCAAGTCAAGGTGGTGTGGTAATCGTCGCCGGGACGCAGGGTTTGCGGCAGAGAACAAAAATAGCGTTTCGAACTGCTGTCGTAAACCAACTGCTTGTTGTAAATACGCAGCGAATCGACCATGCTGTGCAGCGTGCTTTCACTGCCGCTCTGTCCGGCTAGGATGTCGTTTCCGTCTTCGTCGAAAATTTTAAAGAGTTCGTTGTCGGAACCTGTGCCGGGATAGGTGCCGAGCAGGTAAGAGCCGTCTTTACGCAGATTCCACCATTGAGCGGGAGTGCTGACGCTCTGAACCGTTACATAACCATAGTCGTTTTCAACAATTTGCCACTGGCTGTCGGTGCCCATCGGGTTCACACTCAGCACAAGGCCTTTGGCTACATTGGGTATGCGTTCGTCGCTGCGAGTAATGAAGGTGTTGTCCTTTGCATTGATAATGTGATAGCCCTTACCTTCTTTCCGGATATACCACCAGGCATCGTCGGAGTCCGACTGGCTGAGGTCGTAATAGAGGTAGGCCATGGAATTATGGTATTTTCCTAACACCAGTGTACCACTGGCATAGCTGCTGCAACTAAAACGGTAGCGTTTGTTTTCGTCGAAGCTAACATCGGCTTGGGCAACATGGCATGCGGCCACACATATCATCAAAAAAAATAGAACACGCTTCATGTATCAGATCTTGTAATTATATTGAGGTTTTTCGTGGATTATGGCAAAGGAGATTTCGAAGTCGTCTAAACTTTTCTGACGAAGATTTGATTTGGAGATTTATCTCTGCTAAATCCAATCTTCACCTTTCTTTTTGGACGTTTTTTGACCTTAAGGCCCAAAAACGCCTCAAAAATTAAGGCAAATCTTGAATTTCATAAAAGTTCAGATGACTTCTTCTCCTTTTATCGCTCCAAAAGTACTATTTTTTTAAAAAAGTTCGTCTTTAAAACTTGTTATAATATCTTTCGGACAAATATTAAAGGCGTTTTTCGCACCAAAATCAGTGGTTTATACTCAAAAAAGGCTGCGTGGCAAACGTGAAAGGCTTGGATTTTGGGCTTGCAGGAAGCTGCAAAAGCAGAAAAAGAAGGGCGTAATAATTGGTGTGAACAAAGGGTTGGAAGTGGCCGGGTGATTCAGGTCGGAAACATGAACCTGCATGAATCTTTTACGCGAACCGAGGAGTGCACACGCATCTGGCGCGTACCTATGCACGACCAGAAATCATAACCCATTGAGAAACGGCACTTTACGCCATGCAGCCATTCGCTACATAGCATGTGCTACCGGGAGTAAAATTTTAACACTATGCCTTATCCAAAAGCTAATTTAATTTAAAACACAAGTATCACTTCTCCGTTTCCTGTCAGATGATTGAGGCATGGATTGGGGGCTTCGGAAAAATAGCTCCGCGATTGTTGGATTTAGTTCCGAGCTTGTTGAAATTAGTTCCGAGCCAGTTCGAATTAGTTCCGAGCTAGTTCGAATTAGTTCCGAGCCAGTTTCAACAAATTTGGAACGGCTGATAATCAGCGCGTTGAGAGGCACCACAAACAAGGAGTTGCGAACGCCCAATTTGCTGCTGAATTGAACAGGCGGCGAAGAAGGATGATCCACCTTTATTAAACTATTTGTTAAAAGCACGATGAACAGCACAAGCCTGGATAAATGGACGAAGAAAACGGCCACAACCTTTCGGAATGATTGACAACATGGGTTGCAGAAGGGGCTGCGAGGCATTGTGCAGGCAGTAAGCATTGCCTTAAGGATATGAACTTTTTGCTCCACAACTGCCCGTTGGCCAAGGAGTTTATCACACAAAAAAAAGGGCATTCCCTCGGCATCGCTGATGCGAAGGGAATGCCCTTTGGGGGGTAATGTGCAACCACTTACCGCGCTTCGGTTAGCCGGCTTCGGCTGGTAAGTAGGTGTTCAAAATTATTTTATATAATTCTATCGAAGTATTTTTACTTTGCTTCGCGAAGTCAGGCTTCACCTCAGCATAGCTCATGCAAGCAAGCTTGCCTCGCTCTGCATTCGGTTTGCACTGACATTGCATTACGTTCTTGCACCGCATTTACTTTGTGAAATCAGGCTGCACCTCAGCAAAATATTGAAAGCGAGCTTTCATATTCTGCATTCGGTTTGCACTGATTTTGGCTTGCTCTGCGCTCAGTCACATAGCCCGCTATGCTCCACTGCTTCGCCAAGTCAGGCTGCACCTCAGCATAGCTCATGCAAGCAAGCTTGCCTCGCTCTGCATTCGGTTTGCACTGACATTCGTACAGAACAAACAACTACGGCACAATAACGCAATTCAAATGTAAAAATAATTATGAACACCTACTTAACAAAGCGAGGAACGGAAAGTGGCATGTGCTTACTGCTTGCTGAACTTGAAGTGACGGAAGTACACTTCGAGATCCTTGCCGCTGGTGTTCGTGATGCGGAGTTTGGTAGCCTTCATGCCGCCCAGTTCATTGCCGGTGTGGATAACAGGGTCGGTGTTTTTGTAATGCAGCAGGCTGACGGTTTTCCAAGCACCGTTGACAAAGAGCTCGAGCTTAAAGTTCTTGGCCACGTCGTTCACGCCGAGGTTGAAGTCCATACCGGCAAAAGTGATTTCGCGGTCGCTTTCGATGGTCATGCTGCCATCCTTCTGCCACTTGATTACTTCGTTCGAGGGGGCTACGCTGATTTCATTGCCACGTGCGGTGACGGGCAACAAGGCCAGCTGCTTGACGTCGGACTGCAACTTGAAGGGATTGAATTCAGCCACGTTGCTGAGTTTCGTTCCGTTTTGCGCGTTGTAAGCATCGACTACCTTGGTAAACAAGGCATTGAGCGTGGGCAGCAACACCTTACCGGCCAGCTTGATGCCGGGCTGGAGTGCGTGGCGCACATCGGAATTTTCGAGTTCATACATTTGCTGCTGAATGGAACGTGCCTGTGCGTAGTAGTTGGCAAACGAGGCTAAGCTGTTGGCTGATGCCTGCTGGGCACGCGGCAATGCCATGTTGCACACGGCTACGCCATAGTCGGCTACATTCTGTGCCTGCAAGAGCCACGGACGCAGTTCGCGCAGCAGTTCGGGATTCTGCTTGTCGGCCAGAAGCAGGTCGGCCGACATACGCAAGTCTTCGCACTTTTGCTTGAGTTCGGCTACGTCGGCGGGGGCAGCGTTGGCAAGTACGCGGCTGCAAAGGGGCTTGATTTCATCGCCTTCTTCGCGACGGAAACCGTGGCCGTTGGGACCGAGGTCTTTGTTGTAAAGTGCAAAGGTGCGGAGTGCTTCGTAGTTGCCGGGCAACACGGCTTTGAGGCCTTTTTCCCAGTCGCGGGCGGGGTCGTAGGCCTTCATGTTCCAAGAGTAGTCGGCTATGCCGTAAAGCGAAATTTTCGAAGCCTCAGCGTGTTCCATGGGGTTCGACACAAAGCCCGACATATCGTCGGCAATGTCGAGTCCGTTGCCATAAGCCGGACCCAGGAGGATGTGGTCGCGTACGAAGTCGCTCACGGGGAAGTTCCACCAAATGTAGGCCTTGCGGTCAATGCGCTGGTTAATCCACTCCATGCTTTCTTTGTCGATGCAGTGTACCACCGAATTGCCCGTCCACATAATCTGGATGTCCTTGTTCATCTTGGTGCCGAGCGTGCGCAGGTAGCCTTTTTCGTCGTTGGCCCAGGCGCGGTTGTACTCCGTGGGACACATGATGAGGGGCGAAATGTCCTTGTGCTTGGCAATGAAGTTGTCGTCGACGTAGTTGAGCAGTTCAGCCTGCTTGTCAGCTTTAGCACCTTCGCCCCAAATGTCGTCGAAGAACACGGCAAACGAACGGATGCCGAGGGCATACATGAGTTCAAGTTTTTTGACGAGGTTGTCGCGGTCGGTATCGTTCCACTTGATGTCGACACCCGGGTGAATGGCCCAATAAAAATTTACACCCCATTCTTTGGCGTGTTCGTTGAGTTCCTGAATGCGCTTGGCTTCAGCCTCGGGATAGGGCACGCGCCAGTGGTCGCGGTGGTAGGGGTCGTCCTTGGGTCCGTAAATGTAGACATTCATTTTGTTACGGCCATAGAATTCAATTTGGCTCAAACGTGCCTTGTGGCTCCAGGGGGTACCGTAGAAGCCTTCGACCGTTCCGCGGAAATCCACGTCGGGCCAGTCCTTCACGGTAGCGGCTTCGACCTTGCCTTCGGCCAGTGATGCGAGGAGGGTTTGCACGCCGTAGAAGAGGCCGGTTTCGTCGGCACCCACAATGACGATGCCTTTATCGTTGATGTCTAAATAGTAGGCCTCGGCCTTGGCGGGCACTTGCTTGGCATACTTCTTTACCGCCTTGTCGCCTTTCACACCAAAGGTGATGGTGCAAACGTGCTGAGCGGCGGCCGAGGTGGGCAGTCCCTTCAGCGTTTGTGAAATGGCGGCATCGAGCGGACGCTGTGCCTTGACAGCATTGAGGCGTGCGGCATCGGCCTTGAGGGTCCATTGGCCGGGCAGCGACATGAGTTGTTTACCGGCAGACTTTACTTCCTGCGGAACAGGATTTACCAAACTGATTTGTGCTTGAGCGGCCGGAGCTGCACACATGGCGAGCAAAAGGCCGGCTCCCAGTATCTGATGTTTCATAGGGAAAGAATTATTTGCTAAATAATCAATGCGCAAAATTAAAGTGTACGCATCGTTACGAAGTGGTTGAAAAAACAGCTGCAAAGCATAGCTAACATACGTTTTACAGCATTTTGCTTTGTTTTACTGTCGAAAAACCAATATGTCAACAAAGATAATCATTTCTTCGATACTAAAATACAGGTGTTTAAAATTATTTTAGCACTGCAAAGAAATGTGGGGGTAAAAAAGAAAAAAGTATGGGGGATTTGGGCAAAAACGAAATGAGAATAGCCCTTATAAGTAGGTGTTCAAAATTATTTAATATAATTCTATCGAAGTATTTTTACTTTGCATTACGTTCTTGCACCGCATTTACTTTGTGAAATCAGGCTGCACCTCAGCAAAATATTGAAAGCGAGCTTTCATATTCTGCATTCGGTTTGCACTGATTTTGGTTTGCCCTGCGCTCAGTCACATAGCCCGCTATGCTCCACTGCTTCGCCAAGTCAGGCTGCACCTCAGCATAGCTCTTGAGAGCAAGCTCTCGTCGCTCTGCATTCGGTTTGCACTGACATTCGCACAGAACAAACAACTACGGCACAATAACGCAATTCAAATGTAAAAATAATTTTGAACACCTACTTACATAGAAATAAAAAAAAGTTTTCCACCCCTAACAAAGAGAGTAGGAAACTTTAGCAAAAAGTTTTCAGTTTCTATTTCAATGAACGTATAGAAACCATTAAATTAAAAATTTCTGATTGGGAATCTGACCGCTTTTTACATGTCGAACACGCGACGGGCGCAGTCGTAACCTTCGTTGTAAAGGGCTGTAAGTTTTTCGGAATCGCTCGTGAGGCGAGTTACTTCGAGGGGCTTAATAGGGCGAATCACCAGGATGCGGCCTTCGTCCTCAAGTCGTTCGACGAGGTCGAGTTGGGCATTGTAGGCTGCCAGACGCTTGCTCAGGGCCAAACGCAAACGGGGAAAACGGCGGTAAATGTATTTGGGAATTTTTATGTCGCGCGAGGTGTCGCGATAACCCCGGTTGCGGGTGAGCACTACCACATTATAGGGATGGCCAGTTTCGATGGCACGCATCACGGGAATGGAGTCGATGATGCCGCCGTCGAGCATGGGCTGGCGGTCGACCCACACAATGGGACAAACGTATGGCAGGGAGGACGAGGCTTTGGCCAGCGTTACCAAGCGATTGGGGTTAGAGGTTTCTGTTAGGTAGCAGGCTTTGCCGGTGAGGCAGTTGGTGGCAACCATTTCATATACCATGGGATTGGCAAAGCAGGCTTCGTAGTCGAAAGGACACACCTCGTTGGGGATTTTGTTATACAGAAATTCGCGATCGAGTATGCTATGCTGCGTCCAAAGATATTTCATCCCGATATACTGGTACTTTTCGAGCAAATCGATATTGGTGATTTTGGCCCTACCACGCTGACGGCTCATGTATGAAAGCCCATTACAGGCTCCGGCCGATACAGCTACACAATAAGGGAAGCGTATGTCGTGATCCAGAAAAAAATCGAGTACACCCGACGTGAAAACGCCTCGCATACCGCCACCTTCGAGTACCAGGCCTGTATTGGGATTGAGCTGTAGCATAATGTATAATGAGTAAGTAGTTTGTCGTGTTCAAAATGCGATGAAACGGATTGAGCCGTTTCCAAGCAAAAGTACGAACTACCACTGACTCTGCCAACTCTTTCAAAAACAAATTCAATGAAAATAAATACATTTTAATGACACGTGGCGAATTGCTTCATTGGAGTTAACAGCTGTAAACAAGACTCAATGAAAAATCGTGGAAAAAGATGAGCGAATGAATAAAAACGAAGTCAAAAAAAACCGGCGTTCTTGAATGAAAGAACGCCGGTTCACGGGATGAAACAGACAATCTATGGCTAAGTCTGTTTCTGAAAACGAAGAGAGGTTTTCCTAAAAGGCTGTTTAAGAAACAGCTTTGAGAGTGAAACTTTAAGCAGGTAACAAACCGGGAGATGGGTTGGCCCGGCCGACCTGCTTAAAGAAGCGAGAGAGAGACAGTTGAAGCACGATTAGTATTCTGCGTTCTGCGGATCGAAGTTGGTCCAACCGGCAGTCCAGTTATCAGCACCGAAGGCACCGATGAAGTTTACTTTGTCGAGCTGCGAATTGGTAACTCCGTTGAACGAAGCGGCAGAAAGCAGGGGAGAAGCTACACCGGGAAGGATATTGACATTCAGCGGACTCAGCGGCTGAAGCATCCATGATGAAGCATCGGCAAATTCCTTGTTGCCTTCCTGTGCCTTGAAGAAAGTAGTTGAGAAGCTGGGCTTCGTGGGGTCCTTGATGGGCTTCTTGTTTGAATCGTAACCCGTTACGAGTACGTCTTCATAGAGTTTGTTGGCATCTGAACCGGTGATGTCCATGTTGGCAAACCAAAGATTCTGCAAACGAAGGTTGCCCTTGTTAGCTTGTTCCTGCGTATCACCCTTTTCACCGTCGAGAATCAAACCGATGGGGAAACCGTAGGCAATAGAGTTGATGCAGTTGAGGCGTGAACCGCGACGAATCTGCATAGCTGCCTGGAAGCGGCCCAGACCAGAACCGTTGTTGGGGAACATATCGCCACCATTGATGTATTCATTGGTATTCTGGAACTTATCGTCTACAGCTCTGGGACCTACGAAGGTGATGTTCGAGAAGAGTGCTGAAGTGAAGGGAGCAGCCGTTGAACCGCTGGCATCGTTGTCACTTTCAAAACCGTTGCTCTGGCTCTTGTCGGCCAAACGGCTGTCGCGAACTACCAAACCATACTGTACAGTACCTGAATAGCCATTATCGGTATCGAAGTCGTCGTCCCAACCACGGTAGGCAATCAGGTTCTTACAGTTTACATTACCACCGAACCACTCGAAAGAGTCGTCGTTTGAGTATGACACCTGTACGTGGTCAATTTTGGTTCCATCACCTACTGAACCGAAGGTGATACCATTGATTTCTTTATCAGTTTCGAAGGGATAACCGGCAAACTCTACGCGAACGTAAGAGAGCACACCCGAGTTATCGTGGGCATCGTTACCACCGTGCTTCGTGCGCGGACCACCTTCAATCTGAGCTTCACCGGAGTTGTTAGGCGCTTTACCGCAGAAAATCAAACCGCCCCAGTCGCCCGGACGACGCTGTCCTTTGGCTTCGCCTGAGGTGAAGACGATGGGTTCATTGGCAGTACCCTGTGCAATGAGCTTACCGCCACGCTCAACGATGAGTGCAGATTTGGTGCGCTTGTCACCCTTGATTACCGTACCGGGGCTGAGCGTGAGCTCGGCACCTTCGGCAATGTAAACCCACCCCTTGAGCACGTAGGTGCCCTTAGGCAGTGTCTGTTTGCCAACGAATACGATTTCGTTGTCGCCGCTACCGATTTGATTGCCGTCGAACAAGATGTTGTCGCAAGCTTTCAAACCACCGTTCTCCGACCAGTTGCGGTCGACGGTTGTTGTTTGGTTGTCGTCGTCATCGCATGAAATGAACGCAAGAGGTGCAGCGAGTGTCATCAACGTAAAGACACTGAGGGGAAGAAAAATTTTTTTCATTGTAAATATGAATAAAAAATTGAGTTGATATTTCAGTTAGTTAGTTTAGTGTGGGGGCACAAAACGTGCCCCACAGATGAATGAATGAGCTTTTGAGCTTGAGTCGGACTCTGATTATAGCTTGTGATTAAAGTTTCACACCAAAGGTAAGGCTGATGTTGCGGCCGGGATTGTAGGCGCGGGTAACTTCCTCAACCTTGCGGTGCTGACCGTTTGAAAGGGTTACGTCGTTGAATTGCTTGAACTTAACCTTTTCGCCAAGTACGTCCTTGATGCCAAGTTTCAATTCGAAACGGCCAAAACTGCGAGCCACAGAAAGGTCGAGCAGGTTGCGCGGCATTTCGTACGAGTCGGGGATGGTAACGGTTTGATCGGCCGTAGTTCCGAGGCTGCGTCCTACACCGATAAGGCGTTTTCCGATGCGGTTGTACTGCAATGAGGCTGCCCAATCGCTGTGGTTATAGAAAAGACCGAGGTTGACGAGGTAGGGCGACTGTCCCTGCATGGGGCGGTCTTTCTGACGTGAGGATTTGTCGAACTTCACTTCACTCTTGATGAGCGATCCGTTGAACACGAGGGTAAAATCGCGCAAGCCCATAAAGGCCAGATTCTTGCGGATGTCTAACTCAATACCGTAACTAAATGCGCTCTTGGCATTTTGGTAAGAGTAGATGAGGTCGGTACCACCCGACACGGTGTAGGTCCATTCAATCGGACTATCGAAACGCTTGAAGAAAGCGGCTACCGATACTTGCTCGCCCTTGGTGGGATACCATTCGTAACGGAGGTCTACATTGTCGACGTAGCACGATTTGAGGTCGGTGTTACCTTGAACAGATGAAGCAAGGTCGAAATCGTAGAACACCGAGGGACTGACTTCGCGAAATTCAGGACGGTTTACCGAACGACCGTACGAGGCACGCAACTGATGCTGCTCGGTAAGGCGCCAGGTGGCATTGACCGAAGGGAACACATCGTTGCCGTCGTAATAGCGGCTTTGCGGACTGATTTCATAGTCGCGGGTGTTGCTAATCAGTTCCATGCGCGAATGTTCGAAGCGCAAACCGGCATACACATTCACAGCACCGAAGGGAAGATTGACTGCGGCATAGGCCGAGGTGATGAGGTGACGGCCTTCGTAGTCGTTGCGCAACTTGGTGTCGTCGATGAGGTAGAGGCCGTCGTCGCCATAGTTGGCATCAACAAGCAACTGCGTGGGGAGGTCCATGTAGCGAAAACCTTCGGGCAAGCGGTTGTTGGCTGCATTCCACTGGTAAATAAAGCTGCGTGTGTTGTAAGTACGCGTGCGGTATTCACCATAGGCTCCGGCGTAGAGTTGGGGTTCAAAACTTTTTCCTTTGAAGTCGTAGCGGTAATTCACGCCACCCGAAGCAATATGTTCGTTAAGGCGAGTAAACTCGCGGCTGATTTCATTACCGGTTGTCAAACCGATACGGTCGGGGTCAAGCTGATTGTCGAGCGTATAACGGCGACGGTCGGGCAAGTTGCGATTAGCATAGGCATAACCAGCATTCCAGTCGAGTCGCGATTGATCGAACAGGTGTTTACCGGTGAACTGCGTATTGTAAGTGGTTCGCGAAGAGTAGTAGTATTCGGCTTCGCGAATGGCATTGCTCTGGGCATTGAATCCTTCGCGCGAGGTGTAGCGGTCGGTTCCGAGTTGGTTGAAAATGTTTTTCCACTCGTAACGTCCACTGCCTTTTGCCGGGTTGAAACTGATGTTGAACAAGGCACCGAGCTTCACATTGTTTGAATACTGATGGTCGGTGCTGCGACGCAAATACACACTTTCGTCATGCGTAATATCGTATGCACCGAAGAGCGAATTGGTCATCGGCGAATAGGTGCGATACGCATTTGAGTAGCTCAGGGCTCCCAGCATCGAAAGGCGTGCTCCATTATCGAACTCGCGCGAGCGGTTCATATCGGCTGCCAGCGAAATGTCGGGTATGGGATGTTTGGTACGTACGCGCCAGTCGTTGTTGAAGTGATTACCCAACAGGCTGATTCCTTGTCCGCCGGCGGCAGGCTTCAGATTGCCGTGAATACCACCATGCAAACTGCGGAAATTATCGAAACCAAGGAAATCGGTTCCACCACCCTTTCCGGCCAGGAAATCTGAAAAGTGCGTGCGGTCGTTAACCGATGCACCTACGCTGACATGCGCGGAGTTCTTACCCGGCACTTCCTTCGTATCGATAAGGATGAAGCCACCGGTAAAGTCGGCGGGATACTGAGGTGCGGGCGATTTAATGATTTGCAGATTGTCTACTTGCGATGAGGGGATAACGTCGAACGAGAAAGCACGTGAATCGGCTTCGCTTGAAGGAACGGCTGCTCCGTTAATCCATACATTATTATAGCGTTGCGAAAGTCCGCGTACCATGACGAACTTGTCGTCGATGATTGAGATACCCGGTACGCGGCGCACCACTTCCGAAGCATCCTTGTCCTGTGTCTTAGCAATTTGTTGTGCCGAGATGCCGCTTTGCACAACCAAGCTGTTTCGCTGTACGGCAACCGCGCTTGCTTCGGTGTTTCGTTTCACCTGTGCGGTAACAGTGGCCGTTCCCAGCAGGTTTTCATCTTCTTCCATTTCGACAGTCAGCAGCGAATCGGCTGGCAACTGTGCCAAATGAATGGTTTGTGAGGAACGTTTGTAACCCAGGTAGGTTGTTACAAGCGTGTATTTTCGGCGAGCCAAACTTTTAAATTTAAAAAGGCCATCAATGTCGCTAACTGTCGACACATTATTCTCGACAATTCGGAGTGTGGCACCAATCAAGGCCTCGCCTGTTTTTTTATCAATTACTTTTCCGCGTAGTGTTTCATTGGTAGCGGCATGAAGGGCTACACAAACGGTGAAAAACATGAACACCGTGAAACTGATTCTTTTTAAAAGGAACATAAGAGATTAAATCATTTCTTCGTTTTACGAGTGCAAAGGACTCGCTTTTTCATTACAAGCCCGTGAAGGGCATGTGACAGTTCTGTTGCATTGCCGAAATAAGTTTATTTTACCTAAGACATACAAAAAACACGCTAAAATAACAGCCTTGCAATCAGTTCATATCACAAGATGCTGGTATAAAAAACAATACATTATATATATACGTAAGTAGGCGTTCATTTTTATTACTCACAGACGTAAGAGATGAAAAAGGTATTTTTCGGCAAAGAAGCACGCACCGTTTGAAAATTCTACTTAAAAGTCAAGCAGCAATCAAAAAAAATGAGTACATTTGCCACAATAAAAGGGAAGAGCCTTGCATATTGTCAGAAACAGCCGATAAATCACTGCTTGCAAACCCTATCAGGCTGTTAATCAACCTCATACAAGTGCAAAACTTACCGTTCAACTTTTTACATGACACTGCGTATGCTTTTTTCAAAACAAACCTACGTGGAGCGCCGCCGCAAATTACGCGAACTTGTAGGCAGCGGTCTTATTTTACTTTTTGGCAATAACGATAGCCCCAATAACTACCCGGCTAACGCCTATAAATTCCGACAGGACAGCTGTTTTCTTTACTTCTTCGGTCAAAAACGCGACGGACTGGTCGGTGTCATTGACGCTGACTCGGGCGAAGAACTGCTGTTGGGCAATGAAATCGACATCGAGGACATTGTGTGGTACGGATCAGTTCACTCAGTAAAGGCTATGGCCGAAGAAACGGGAGCTAATGCTTCTGCACCCATGGCACGTTTAGCCGAACTCGTGAACGAAGCACGCAAAGCCGGACGCCAAATTCACTTCCTGCCGCCCTATCGTCACGACACGCAAATAGCACTGATGGACTTGTTGGGCATTCACCCCAGCGAACAACGCGCGGCTGCTTCGCTCGAATTGATTAAAGCGGTTGTAAAACTGCGTTCCATCAAAACCGAAGAAGAAATTGCCGAACTCGAAAAAGCATCGGCCATCGGTTACCGCATGCACACGGCTGCCATGCGTATGGCTCGTCCGGGTGTAACGGAACAGTACATCAGCGGTGTAATGGAAGGTATTGCCCATGCCTATGGTGCTCAAGTTTCGTTCCAAAGCATCGTGTCGATGCACGGCGAAATTCTGCACGGCTATCCTTCACCCCGACAACTCGAAGCCGGACGCTTGCTACTCGTTGATGCCGGCGCCGAAACCAACGATAATTATTGCTCTGACCACACGCGCACCACGCCTATCAACGGCAAATATTCACAGCGCCAGCGCGACATCTACGACATCGTAGTGGCTTGCCACGACCTGGCACTCACACACGCCCGTCCCGGCGTCAGATGGTGGGATGTACACATGGCAGTATGCGCGCTCATGACCGACCGCTTAAAGGATCTGGGCTTGATGAAAGGCGATACGGAAGCTGCTGTAAAGGCTGGTGCCCACGCACTCTTCCTGCCGCACGGACTTGGCCACATGATGGGCATGGACGTACACGACATGGAAGGATTGGGACAATGCTATGTAGGTTTCGACGACGAAACACGCCCCTCCGACCAGTTCGGAACTGCCTCGCTCCGCTTTGGCCGCAAACTCGAAGTGGGCCACGTAGTTACCGACGAACCGGGTATCTACTTCATCCCCGACCTCATCGACCTTTGGCGCAAGGAAGGCATAAATGCTGAATTCCTGAACTTCGACAAAATCGAAACATTCAAGGACTTTGGCGGCATTCGCATCGAAGACGACGTGCTCATCACCCCCGACGGTTGCCGTTTCCTGGGCAAAGAGCGCATTCCCTACCACGCCGACGAGGTCGAAGCCTTTGTGGCCGAACACGCCGACGAAAGCCCGTGGCTGCTGTAAGAAAAACCTAAAAGCAACAACGGATTGACAACCAATACCAATCAGTTTGTCATCCCCCATGCTACTCACCATCGAAAGCATATTCTATCAATCCAAATAACACACATCTAATCAAAAATTACAAACAATGAAAAAGACTCTCTTGTTGGCTTTGGCCATGTGTTGCCTCATGCCCGGAAGCCTCGCGGCCAAAAAGAAAAAGACTGTTGAGAAGAAGGACACAACCATCTTTACTGTAGTGAAGGCTAACCCCATCACCTCAATTAAAGACCAAAACCAAAGCGGTACTTGCTGGGCCTATTCATCGCTCGGCTTCTTCGAGGCTGAATTGCTCCGTTTGGGCAAAGGCACGCACGATTTGTGCGAGTCATTCCTCGTTTACAACACCTACATGGACCGTGCCGACAAGCACGTTCGTACGCATGGTGATGCCAGCTTCTCGCAGGGTGGTTCGTTCTACGATGCCGTTTACTGCATGAAGAACTACGGTATGGTTCCCGAAACTACCATGCCCGCTCCCGGTACGCTCTACGGCGACTCACTCTTCAACTTCAACCAACTCGATGCCGTAACCTCAGCATACGTTGGTGCATTGGCCAAAGGAAACCATAAAAAGATTTCTTTGACCTGGAAGAACGACCTCTCAAACATCTACAAGAACTACTTCGGCGAACTGCCCAAGGAAGTAAAGGCTGCTGACGGCAAAACTTACACCCCGCAGTCATACGTAAAGGATTACCTCGGCTTGAACATGGACGACTATGTGTCGCTCACTTCATACACGCACCATCCTTTCTACACCAAGTTCATCCTCGAAATCCAGGACAACTGGCGTTGGGCTGAAAGCTACAACCTTCCCCTCGACGAGTTCATGCAGGTAATGGAATCAGCTGTTGAAAACGGCTACACCTTTGCATGGGGTGCTGACGTAACGGAATACTACTTCGGCCGTCAGAACGGTAAGGACTATGCTTACGTTCCCAAAAACCTGAAGATTCGCGACCTCACCGGTAGCGACGCTGCTCGCTGGGGCGGCTCGCTCGAAACGGGTGGCAAGGTAGCTTCCAACGAAGAAATGACCATCACTCAGGAACTCCGCCAGCGCGGCTACGACAACTGGGAAACCACCGACGACCACGGTATGGTAATCTACGGTTTGGCCAAGGACCAAAAGGGTACTGAATACTTCATGGTAAAGAACTCTTGGGGTGAATATGGCAAATACAAAGGTATGTTCTATGCTTCAAAGGCATACGTTGCTTACAAAACGATGAACATCCTCATCCACAAGAACGCTATCCCCGCTGCTATTGCTAAGAAGCTCGGTTTGTAATCCGAACAATTCATAACCATTGACGCACCTGCACAAAATTCAGCTGTCAAAGCCGATTGTGCAGGTGCGCTTATTATAAAAGGAGAATACTTTCATAAAAAAGCACAGAGTAAAACCCAACGGCATGTTGGGGTTTCAGACAGGCCTACCTGCCCTACTTTCTGTTGTAACACCATGTCAAAGAACGCTGAATGAATAAAAAAGGAATACTGTTTTTTCATCCGTCAAGGCTAAAGTGCAACTTATCAATGTGCAGTGCAACCTGACTTCGCTACTGCAAAGATACAACATGCACAATCCGAAATCCAAATTTTTTCGGCACCCAATCTCGCACCTCACTTATAATCTGCTTGAATAACGTATAACAAAAACATTCAAACTCAAACCATTCAAAGCGAATTTTCGAGAAAGAAAAAAGTGAAATAGGAATATAACATTTTAAAGTCGTCTGAACTTTTATGAAATTCAATCTTCGTCAGAAAAGTTTAGACGACTTCTTAATCGCATTCCGATTTTCAAAACGTACAAAGCAAGCACATTTACCCCACCCCATTTCAAGTGAGCAGCAAGTGCAAGAACATACCTTTTTGAAAGATTACCACTTATAGAGCACCTACCTATTACAAACTCCCATCACCATGCCTCAACACATTCTTTTTATATGCCTTGGCAACATCTGCCGCTCGTGCACAGCCGAGGAAATTTTCCGCACACAAGTCGCCGCAGCAGGATTAGCCGAACAATTCAGCATCGACTCTGCCGGCCTCATCGACTACCACGAAGGCGAACTACCCGACAGCCGAATGCGCCAAACCGCCGCACGCCACGGCTACAAACTGACCCACCGTTCGCGCCCCATCACCACGGCCGACTTCGAACGCTTCGACCTTATTGTAGCCATGGACAGCAAAAACCGCGAACGCCTGATGCAACTGGCTACCACCCCCGAACAGCAAAGCAAAATAGTCATGATGGCCGACTACTACACCTCGACCGACGGCAAGCCCTCCTACATCCCCGACCCCTACTATGGAACAGACCGCGACTTTGAACTCGTCATCACCCTGCTCGAAGATGCCTGCCAAGGACTGCTGCGTGCTGTAACAATGCACTCTCAAACACAGCCGTAAAAAGGAAGGACGTAGAAACGAACACCTGCGTACATGCAAGTTCCAGACAGGCCTACAAGCCTTACATTCTGTAAAAACACGATGTCACAGCACGCTATATAGTCGGCCCTTAAGAATATCTTTTTCTGTTGATATTCAGTAATTTAGTCTATAAAATTCTTTGATAAATCTGCAAGTTTTAGTACCTTTAGGTCAAGAAACTTGCAGATTTTATGATTAAAAAGACGAATAAGGTATACATAATACGTTCTGTTACAGGCATTATTCTAGGTGCTATGTCCTTCCGCAATGAATATGACGGTCATACCATCGAGTCTTCCTTAGAACAGGTAGAACGGTTAACCGGGCGAAAAATCAAACTGTTGGCAGGTGACAGAGGATACAGAGGCAAAAAGGAAATTAACGGGACAAAGATTATGATTCCCGACGTACCTAAGAAATCAGACAGCCGATATCAGAGGTTGAAAAAACACATGCTTTTCTGCAAGCGTGCAGGTATAGAACCGACAATAGGTCACTTAAAGTCGGATTATCGTTTGGGCCGCAACTTTTATAAGGGTGTGGTAGGAGATGCTGTGAACGTACTTCTCTCGGCAGCAGCATATAACTTCAAAAGAGCGATGAAAGCTCTTTTGGGCATGCTTCAAAAAATATGCGAGATACTGTGCTTGAACAATATCTCGCAAAAATGGGCTTTTTAAGGGACGACTAAGTTACTAATGTTTCCCACCCTCTTTATTGGGGATGGGAAACTTTAGTAACTAATTTCCAACATCTACTTATCGTCAACCTCAGGCACATCCCAACGTGAATCGTAGGTTGCTGGTACCAGCCAATTTCCACGTTCATCAATCAGCCCCCACTTATCATCCAATAAGACCTTAAAATGGCCGTTATATTCAGCAGACATTGATTTGAATTTCGGTTCAATAACGAATTCACCCTGAATATTGATGACTCCACACTTACCTTTAAACACGACCATATCTATGCCATTTTTAAAATTTCCTACTTCATCAAATTTAGGTTCAATAACAAAGACGCCTTGTTTGTTGATGTATCCCCATTTGTCATTGATGCTTGCACCACACAATTCTTCCGAGAAATCCCCGAGTTCATCAAACTTTGGTTCGACAACAATATTTTGTTCCAAGTCAATAAAACCCTTTTTGAAATCCAAAGTGGTTTCTACAATTTTTCCTACACGTACTCCATCATATTTCAGATCAATAACAATCTTTCCTTCCTGGTTAATCACTCCATATTTCCCATTAAGTTCAACAGATGCAAAACCATCATAGAAATAACCTATGCTGTCATATTTAGGCTCTATCAAGTAATTACCTTTGATGTCAATACAGCCATATTTGCCATCTAACTTAACCGTAGCGCGGCCATCGCTGAAAGAATCTGCATCCTCAAACTTAGGCTCTATCAAGTAATTACCTTTGGTGTCAATATAGCCATATTTGCCATCTAACTTAACCCTGGCGCGGCCATCGCTGAAAGAATCTGCATCCTCAAACTTAGGCTCTATCAAGTAATTACCTTTGGTGTCAATATAGCCATATTTGCCATCTAACTTAACTTTGGCGCAGCCATCTTCGAAATCATAAGCATCCTCAAACTTAGGTTCTATCAAATAATTACATTTGGTGTCAATATAGCCATATTTGCCATCTAACTTAACCCTGGCGCAGCCATCTTCAAAATCATAGACTCTATCTAACTTAGGCTCTATAACGAAATTACCCTTGGTATCGATAAAGCCACATTTGCCATCCAACTCAACAAAAGCGTAGCCTTCATCGAAATCAGCAGCATCCTCAAACTTAGGTTCTATCAAGTAATTACCTTTGGTGTCAACAAAGCCCCATTTGCCATCTAACTTAACAGAAACGTAGCCATCGCTGAAATAGCCCCTACTATCAAACTTAGGCTCTATAACGAAATTACCCTTGGTGTCAACAAAGCCCCATTTGCCATCTTTTTGAACTGGTTTGAGTTTATCAGCAGGAATATTCACTTCACATTTCTCCTCCTTCGGTTTACGGTTAGGGGTGGCATAATTGCTCACGTAGGCTTCCATCTTGGCTTTGGTCATGCCATTAGGAAGTTTCGAAGCAGTTTCAAGTGTGATGTCGTCCAACACCTTGACCCAGTTGTCTCTAGTATACACCTTTACTTTGAGATTGATTTCATCTTGAAATGCCTTCTCAAACGAACCAACCGTGCGGCTAGTACGGCATTCCCATTCCTTTGGGGTCGCTCCCAGCGATACTAAAGTAGCTGCCTCAGATGCTTCACTGCGTCCTTCATAGATTCGCAATACACCGCCAATTTCCTGGCTGAACTGTGATTTGAGTTCAGCAACGGTGGTAGTTTGTGTAATATTGAATTTTGCCATAATATTTAATGATTAATAGGTTATATGCTTGATTGTTTGTCGTTTCAAATATAACCGATGACAGCACCTTATCTAAGAGATTTTCTTTAAAGAGCTGTATCTTGGGAGCTACCTTAAATACATAGTAGTCCAAATTTTGTTCTAGTTCTTCTATATTTAGAATCGACATGTTCTTATTGGATTTCTAACTACCCTATATCACTCAATTAGATGAAATGAAAGAACGGAAAACCTCTGTTAAGGAGGTGCTCAAAATTATTTTTACATTTGAACCAGCAAATGCGGTGCAAGTACACCATGCAAAGTAAAAATACTTCGATAGAATTATATAAATAATTTTGAACACCTACTTACTTATTGAAATTTTTCGTTCCTACCTCCATTTTTAGAGTAAAATATTGTACTATTGGACCTGAATATAACTACATCTCCAGTATCCATATAAATTCCATTTTCTTGTTTTTTAAAGTTCTAAACAGCCCAAACTGACAACAAGCCTATTCCTAGCAGGAAACATAACACCACACCCAAACATCCTTTTTTCTTGGGAGAAGTAGGAGAGGTCGGGGTTGCAGGCTTCAAGTTGTCGATAACAAATCCGTTAGGAGCCAATTCTTTGCTCAAATTTTTGTCAATGCATACTTCGATTCCGAACTTTTGAGCAACTTCTTGAAGTCTACTTAAAGATTTTGCCGTCCAAAGCTGCGCAAGGGCTATTTTAGTGCCGTCAGCCAATGTGATAGGACGATTATCTTTTACAAAATACAAATTCATGTTTGATTGTGTATTGTAGGCAACTGCATCCTCTAAAGGCAAGAAGAGTTCGTTCACACCCTTATCGGGTGCTATATTATTGGGGAACGTGCTGCGTAGTTCTTCCAGCGAAACACCGGGATTAAGTTGAACATAAGCATACATAACTCCCAAGGCTGCTGCATTTTGAGCTTTTGCTGTAACTTTAATCATTCTCAAAGTATATAATCTGTTACTTTCCGGTTAACTTTTTGAGTATAAATCCACCAATTTTTCGCTCCAAGCCTCCTTTTGTGGTAGGAATGCCGGTTTTGCGCGCAAAATTCTGTTTGGCTCTTGTAATACCCAAAGCTCTTTTCCATGAAAACGAAAGGCCTGGTATAGGTGTTGAACGTTTGTTTCCCATATATTCGCTGATTTAAATGGTTAGAATGCAATAGTACATGTCTACGTCCTGCATACTATTTCATCTCACACAATTTCATGTTCTTTTGTTACTTTGAAGTCAGGATTACCAAGAGCTGTGGCAGTCTGTGGATTGTGCCGTAGTTGTTTGTTCTGTGCTCAGTCACATAGCCCGCTATGCTCCACTGCTTCGCCAAGTCAGGCTGCACCTCAGCATAGCTCTTGAGAGCAAGTTCTCGTCGCTCTGCATTCGGTTTGCACTGACATTCGCACAAAACAAGTAAAAAAATTTTTGAACACCTACTTATTGAAATTCTCTGATCCAACCTCCATTTTTAGAGTAAAGTATTGTTCTGCCATCTTTATGCTTGACCAACACGTCATCTCCTGTCCAGCAAGCGGTTTCTGCATTCTGAATGTTGTAAATTTGAATTTGTGCAGTTCCCTCGTATAGGCCAACATGTCCATCTTGAACGGTAACCAACATTCTGTTAGTTCGCGGATGAACATCCACGTACACTGCACCACCGCCAAATGTTGGAGTAAAACGATAAATTTCGCCGCCTCTAGGGCTACATACGATAACACTGTTACCTTGAACTCGAGGTACGATTGGCTCATTTGACGAACTTTTTTTACTACTAAACCATCCCATAGCTTTATATTTTAGAATGTTAGATTTTTAAATTGACAGTTGCATTAAGAGTATTAGAAAAGGGATACCATCTATTGTAAAAGGTAAATCTATTGCTATTCTCTCTATACAACCTTTGAAAAACACTTAATCACGCCATTATTGGTTTCACCGGCTTGGCTCATCTCTTACTTAGAGATGTGGATTGTTTTTTTATCCCTAATAATCAAGTGTTTTTTTAGTGTCATCACAAAAACTGAATATCTATATAATCCTTAATAAAGATGAAATAATGAGTTTGTAATGCTTTTTTTTGCCATCTGAGATGATAAATATTGAAATAAATACTACATTTGCAGACGAATTCACTTCTCTAAGTAAGAGATGAGCATACAAATACACGATGAGCCGATGCCCTAACATTTTTATTTAAGGGCATCGGCTCATTTTTAGTAATACCTACAACAAGGATTTCAATATTAAGTGATTGGCTTTATCCACGGCTTTTGTATCTAAAGAGGCAAGGTATATACGGGTTGTTGCTTCGGATTCATGTCCCATACCCTCGCTGATTACAGAGAGTGGAATATTTTTACTTTTGGCGATACTTGCCCAAGCATGACGAGCTACATACAAGGTTAAAGGATTTGAAAATCCCAATTCCCTACCTAACAGCTTTAGATGACGGTTAATGTTTTGGCTCGCATAAAGGTATTGCTTGCGCACATCGATCATTGCATCGGGCTTTATGATGGGCAATAGATAGGGGGAAGATGGTATGTCGTATTTCTCGACCAGTTCACGCATATTCTTTTCCCACTTGATGTGCAAAGTTTGCCTTGTTTTACGCCTTTTGTACGTTAAGTACGTACCACACAAATCGCACTTACGCAAGTAAGCCATATCGACAAACGACATGCCGCGTGTATAAAAACTAAACAGAAACATATCGCGGGCAAACGCTAACTTGCAACGCGACGAAAGGTCGATTTGCTTGAGACGTTGAATGTCCTGAATGGGTATGGCACGCTTTAGGGTTGCCTCAACTCCCGTATATACATACTTAAATGGATGCCTTTGCAAGGTTAACCCCTGCCAAACTGCCCGATTGTAAACCGCCCTCAGATTGCGCATATAAAAGGACGACGTATTTCGACATACACCGCAAGATTGCAAATAGGCTTCGTAAGCCATCATTACTTCGGGTACAAAATGGTCGAGCAACAAATCTGTCCCTTTCAGGAAACGAGCAAAACTGCGTAATGCTGTGGCGTACGTTTCAGCGGTACGTTGTCTGCCCAATGCGCGAATCTCATCAATTTGCGCTTGCATAAAAGATAAAAAATGTAGTTGACTAATGCGATTTGCACCACCGGACAACTCATGAATCTGTTTATCTGAAAAAGAATGCAAGGGTGCTGAAAGCGTCTGCTGACGCGGAGGTTCTTTAGCCATAATCATAGTTTGTATTTTGAGTAAATGTTGGAAATTACTGATACATTCATACCACGTCATTGTGAGGTAAGCCATGTTTCACACACTGCCTCCATACACCACATTGCATTTTCATTCGGAACTAAGTTTGTAACATTGTATCGCATCACAAGGTGAATTTATATTAAACATCAAACTTCACTTCCCCGTTTACACTCAGACTATTGAGGCACGAAATGAGAGATTGAAACAAATTAGTCCGCGATTGTTGAAATTAGTTCCGCGGTTGTTGAAATTAGTTCCGAGCTTGTGCAAATTAGTTCCGAGCTAGTTTAAATTAGTTCCGAGCTAGTTTTAAGAAATTTGGAACTACTGATAATCAGCGCGTTGAGATGAACCAGAAGCGTGGAATTACGAACGCCGGGGGTGACGCGAAATTCAACAAAGGGCGAATGGATTTGATTTTGAGTTTATTAAGCCTTTTGTTAAAAGCACCATGTACCCAACAAGCATGAATTTGCTTACGAAATATTTGTATGCTTCAACCGGTTGATGGGAAACTTGGCTACCCACACGATTCTACACGGCACGCTGCTTTAAAATGTAGTCCTTATACTTTAAAAAGTACTCCTTATATATATAAGTAGGGTGACAAATACTTGGGAGCAACTGCTTACTACGTTTTTAGGCCCTATTTCATCGCGCTGCGTCGGCAACTGACGCTTTTTTTAGGCTTTGGAATAGAAGCTATGACTTTTTACGCAGCTACTTGAAAAATAATTATTACATTTGCGCAACAATTTGTGGCTACATTTGTAAGCCGCACTTTTCACAGTTAATCCAAAACATTGCTACATAATCATATCAGTTAATCCAAAACATTACTACATAATCATATCATGGAACAGAAAGATTTGCAGCACATCGCCTGCCAATTTGAAATTCAAGGCAACGTTGCCGAAGTAAAACCGCTCGGAAACGGTTTGATCAATACTACTTACCTCGTTGAAACCGAAGGCGATGCTCCTAACTATGTGCTTCAGCACGTGAACAATGCCATCTTCCCCGATGTCGACATGCTCATGAACAATATTGTGGCCGTAACGTCGCATATCCGAAAAAAGCTTGAAGCTGCCGGCACGCCCGACATCGACCGCAAGGTGCTGCACTTCGTGCCCTGCAAGGATGGTAAATACTACTTCGTTCACGACGAAAAATACTGGCGCGTGATGGACTTCATTCCCGACACTGTTTCGAAGTCGAGCGTAACTCCCAAAAGCTCGTACATCGTGGGCGAAACCTTTGGCGATTTCCAGGCTATGCTTGCCGACATCCCCGTTGAGTTGGGCGAAACCATCAAGGACTTCCACAACATCGAATTCCGTCTGCAACAGTTCAAGGAAGCTGTGGCTGCCGACAAGGCTGGACGTGTGGCTGAAACGAAAGATATCATCGACGAAATCGAAAAGCGTGCCGACAGCATGTGCCGTTCTGAGCAGCTCTTCCGCGAGGGTAAACTGCCTAAGCGCATCTGCCACTGCGATACGAAGGTAGACAACATTCTTTTCGATCAGGACGACAGCGTGCTCTGTGTCATCGACCTTGACACGGCTATGCCTAGCTTCGTATTCTCGGACTACGGCGACTTCCTCCGTTCGGCTGCCAACACCATGCCCGAAGATAGCCCCGAATACGACAAGATTCAGTTCCGCATGGACATTTTCAAAGCATTTACCGAAGGTTATCTGAAAACGGCCGGTGCTTTCCTTACGTCTATCGAAATTGAAAATCTGCCTTACGGTGCTACGCTCTTCCCCTACATGCAGACTGTTCGCTTCTTTACCGACTACCTCAACGGCGATACTTACTTCAAGATTCAGTATCCCGAACACAACTTGGTGCGTACGAAGAACCAGCTCACGCTCCTCAAGAGCGCCGAGGATCACCTTCCCGAAATGGAAGCTTTCATCAAGGAGCAATTAAACAAGTAATTTCCTTGAAAGGGAACCTGACTGCATGCAGCAGGTGATTTAAAAACCATAAAAAAAGGCGGGATAACAAAGTTCAATTTGTTACCCGCCTTTTTCTTTTTATTTCCTACGGTGAAACACATTATCTACACGGCTTTACTAACAGCTGCTGCGGCTTTTCCGCATACATTGCAAGCCAAAAACGGCGACTTGCTGCCTAAACCCCAACAAATGGCTATCGGCCCGGAAGCTGCTTTCAAACTGAACCGGGCTGTGACTCTGACTGACCCTACGCAATGTGCCTATCTGGCCAACGTGCTGAGGCAAAACGGCTGTACACTACGCAACCGAGCCAAGGCTAAGGTGGAAGTGAAACTGGTTGACCATATTGAAGGTGCTTTTGATCATGCCGTTGCTTTGTTTCCCAACGAGGCTTACCGGCTGCACATCACGCCTAACAGGGTTTGCATCGAGGCTGTCACGCCTACGGGCGTTGTCCGGGCAACGCAAACCTTGCAACAGCTGGCCGAGGGCTACGAACCGGGCGCCGAAGCTTTCGAGGCGCTGACACTTACTGACTGGCCGGCTTTCAAGGTGCGTGGTTTTATGCACGATGTGGGGCGTTCGTTCATGGAGTTCGAGGAACTGAAAAAACAAATCGACTTGCTGGCGCGCTTCAAGGTGAACGTGTTCCACTGGCACCTAACGGACTACACGGGCTGGCGTTTCGAGGTGAAGGCCTACCCGAACCTGACGGCTGCTGCCTTCAACATCCGACAGCCGGGTAAATTCTACACGCAGGCGCAATGTCGCGAACTGGTGGCCTACGCTCGTGAACGTGGCGTGACTGTGATTCCCGAAATCGATATGCCGGGACACAGCCATGTGTTTGAAAAAGCAATGGGCTTCGACATGCAAACTGACCAGGGGGTTGAGGCTTTGAAAAGGATTGTTGATGAGGCTGCCGAGGTGTTCGACGGGGTGCCTTATCTGCACATTGGTGGCGATGAGGTTCAAATTACTTACCCCAACTTTCTGCAAATCATGACGGACCACGTGCGCAGCAAAGGCTTGAAGGTGGTGCTGTGGAATCGGCTGGTGGCCGGACCGCCGAGTGCCGACCTTTGCGACATGACGCAAATGTGGGCTACTTCGGGTAAGGTGGTGAAAGGGGTGACGAACATTGACTGCCGCTATAACTATACGAACCACTTTGATGTGTATGCCGACCTTGTGGGCATTTACAAAAGCAACATCTACTACGAACAGCAGGGCACCAACGAGGTAGCCGGTACCATCTCGGCTGCCTGGAACGATACGAAAACGCGCACGGATGCTGACATCGTGAAGCAGAACAACCTGTATGCCAACGTGCTGGCCTCGGCCGAAAGGACTTGGAGGGGCGGTGGCAAACAGTACATTGAAAAGGGGGGTACGCTGCTGCCCAACAGTGGTGAGGAGTTTGAGGAGTTTGCCGACTTTGAACGGCGCTTTCTTTTTCACAAAAACCATTCGCTGCAAAATGAACCCATTGCTTACGTTCGGCAAACCAACGTGCGCTGGCGCATTACCGACCCTTTCCCAAATGGTGGCAACAAGGATTTGGCTCTGCCGCCCGAAACGTCGGAGGCTGATGTGCTGCCTTCGTCGTTCGTTTACAATGGACAAACCTATGCCACTCATCTGGCAACGGGGGCGGGCATCTATTTGCGTCACATTTGGCACCCTACGCTTCCTTCGTTTTTTGCCCATCCGCAGCCAAACCAAACGGCATACGCCTGGACTTACGTTTACTCGCCCAAGGCGCAGGAGGTGGGTGCGCAGATTGAGTTGTACACTTACAGCCGTTCGGGCGACGAAAAGGGGCCGATGGTGGGTTGCTGGGACCGCCGTGGCTCGAAGGTTTGGGTAAACGACCGCGAAATTCCGGCTCCTACGTGGGAACAGCCTGAGGCGAACATCCGGCAAAACCATGCCATGGAGGGGTTGACGAACGAGAACCTGACGGCGCGGCCGGTGACTCCGATTCACCTGAACAAGGGTTGGAACAAGGTGCTTCTGCGTTTGCCTCATGTCAACAGTGGCGGTACGCACCGCGACAAGTGGCAATTTACCTTTGTGATCACTGACGCTGAAGGGCGCAATGCTGTCGACGGACTGATTTACTCGCCCGACCAGTCGCTTGATTAGCCTCATCACCTGCATCGTGTTTCAATCCCAGTTGCTAATCAATACGCAATGGGGTGATGGAACTAACTTAGACTCAGTTGATGCTGAAAATCTGTTAGAACAAAAAAAACGAGGTGCTGCAAAATCACGAAATACGTTTCCGCGATTTTTTGCAGCACCTCATTCGTTTGGTAGGTGTTATTGTGCCGTAGCTGCTTGTTCTGCCCGCAGGAGCATGGCGGGCCAGGTTGACGGTCGGTTACTCTATACTTGAAATAGTTATATCGTCGAACTCCTCCAGATAGTCGAACATTTTGGTAACCGACGTGCCGCGCTTCACTTTCATTTCCAGATTAACTTCAAAAACCTCACCTTTATCCGTTCGTCGGTCTTTCAACTCGTAGGAATAAAGTTCCATGCAGTCGCGCTTTATCTGCTCCACTACCCGCTTCACACTCTGCTTTGAATTGGCGGTAAACTTCAACACCAGGGTGGTTGTGCCCATTTGGGGCAAAACGGCATTGATTACTTCAAGGCCTAAAAGCACCAGTGCAGTGGCTATGGCCGCCACGGCATAAAGTCCCGTGCCGCAAGCCAGACCGATGGCTGCAGTTACCCATAGTCCGGCTGCTGTGGTGAGTCCGCGCACCACATTTTTCTGAAAAATAATCGTTCCGGCACCTAAAAATCCGATGCCCGAAACCACTTGGGCTGCCACGCGCGACACGTCCTTGGTCATTTCGCCAAAGCCGTATTGCGAAACAAGGCAAAACAGGGCACTGCCCAAACAAACCAGGAAGTGGGTGCGGAATCCGGCTTCTTTCGAACGGTATTCGCGCTCCAAACCTATGATGCCTCCCAATACCAATGCCAAAAGCAAGCGGAGGGTAAATTCTATGAGTATGTGCATGGTGGGTGTCATAACAAAAACTTATTTACAATAACCTTGACTCCTTTTCTTTATATATAAGGTACAGACTGACTACCGCAACGGCAAAGGGGAACGTATTTATATATGCCATTGCCGAGCCGAATCCTACTTTATTCAAAGATAGTGAAAGGCGAGCGCAACGGCAAATAAAAATGTATTTTTATTGGACATTGCCGAGCCGAATCCTACTTTATTCAAAGGTAGTGAAAGGCGAGCGCAACGGCAAAGGAAAATGTATTTTTATTGGACATTGCCGAGCCGAATCCTACTTTATTCAAAGGTACGGAAAAAAAACGAGTTCACAAAGCAATACGCACGAAGTTCGCCTATACGTTCATGCACAAAAAAAACCGTCTGCTTCAAATCTCAACATTGAGAATAAGAAGCAGACGGCTTTTGTGAAAAAATTGGGGCTCGCTGTGCTTATTGGTGTGAAGCATTGGATGTGCAGGGAACATTAAAAGTGGAGATAACGGCGCAGCGAGCCGATGAAGAGAAAGGTTTGCTTAAATTGCGGGCAGTAATTTTTTTTAGAGATGAATGAATGAGATGATGAATTTACTGAAAATACAGCATTGAATCAGTTTCCTAAAATAATCTGTTTTACCTGAGAACTTAACTACCTTACTTTACCACAAGCGCGGAAAAAGGTGAAGGTAGCATGCCCAGAGCAGTGCCGAAAAGAATGTCATGATGAAATTTGAAGCAATGTATACGACGTTTCGACCTGATTACTGAACGGGAGCGGTTTCCTCCTGCTGAGGCTCGTCCTTCTGAGGTTCATCGGTTTGAGGTTCGTCCTTCTTGGCAGGCGTCAACGTGTCGGCAGGAACTACAGTGTCGTTCAACATCGAGAACGAAGACTCAGTAGTCGTGGTTTCTTCCTGCTGCGGAGTGGTTTCTTCCTTTTGCTGCGGAGTGGTTTCCTCCTTTTGCTGCGGGATGGTTTCCTCCTGCTGCGGCACTACGGTGTCGGTAGGCAGAACGGTGTCGGCCAATGAATAGAACGCTTCAGTTTGCGTTTGCGTTTCGGTTTGTTCCGTTTCCGTTTTTTCGGGCAGTACCGTATCCTTCGGTACAACGGTGTCAGAAACTTCCGTGTTTACCAAACCGCGAGAACTGAAGGCGGTGGTTCCGGCAAAGGCTGCGCTACTCACTGTGAGAACTCCCATGGCCATTACGGCGTAAACTGAAAACTTTTTCATAATCGTATTGTTTTTTGTTATTGTTTTGTTGTTTCTGCCCTATTAAAGCGCAAAGCGCGTGCCAAAAAAACAAACCAATGCGTAAGTAGCTGAAAATCAATAGATAATAAAAAATTGGCACAGTAAGTCACGGTGGGGAATGTGGGGAATGGGGTGTGGAAAGTGTGGAATTTCACCCCATACCCAGCGGGGAAGTGTGGGAAACGCGGTGAGGTTGCGGCACCTATATGTTGGCATGCAAACAACTTTAACAGCCTAAAGCAAGCGGATTGCCTGCCTTTTTTGTAATTTTGCATGCACTAAGTAGATGTCAACAGATGTTCCGGCAACCGAAAGCGTTCTGCTGCCTGAAACTGCTTGCCATTTCCGTGTACTGTGAAGCATCGCAAAGGTGCTGTACGACGGAAAGTGTAACCGACGCATAATGTGGTAAGCGGTTTTCGAACGAATGATTGAACACTCACTTTATAAATTATAGACCTATTTTGATATGTTAAGCAAAAAGATGGAAGAAGCGCTGAATGCGCAGATCAATGCCGAAATGTGGTCGGCTTATTTTTACCTGTCAATGTCTGCCTGGTGTGCAGCTGCCGGTAAGCCCGGTATGGCACACTGGTTCGAAGTGCAGTTCCGCGAAGAGCAGGACCATGCACGCATCTTTTTCAACTATGTGTTGCAGCGCGGAGGCCGTGTGGAACTGAAGTCTATCGATGCTGTGCCTACGGAATGGAAGTCGGAACTCGACGTGTTCGAAAGCACCCTGGCACACGAAGAAAAGGTGACCGCACTCATCAATAACCTTTTTGCACTGACCACAGCTGAAAACGATTACGCTACGCAAAGCATGCTCAAATGGTTTATCGACGAACAGGTTGAGGAAGAAGACAACGTGCGCAACATCCTCGACAATCTGCGTATGCTCAACGGCAACGGCTACGGCCTGTTCATGGTCGACAAAGAATTGGCTGCCCGCACCTACACGCCGGCATCGCCCCTCGGAGCTGAGGCATAAGGTCATGCGCCTGTATTGGCAGTTTCCTTGAAAGCAGGCGTTCCAAATCATGAGGTTCATCCATCGTGTTTGGAACACCTGCTTGTTTTCCCTCGTCATTTACCCGCAAGCCACGGATGGGTGAGCTGGCATTTCCTTTTTTATAAAAAACAATAACCGCAGGCGGTGATAGCCCGAACCCCGGTTCTTCGCCTGCCTTAAGCCCCGATATGCAATGAATAAATTGGGACTCAGAATCGTTATCGGCTATTTACTGCTCACCGTGTCGCTGTGCGCTGCGGTGTGGTTTATTGTGCGTTCAGCCCGTGCAGCTTCAGGCGTGTCCGAAGTTGAGCGGGCTGTAGCTGTGCAACGCAACGCCATAGGTAAACTATCCGTACGCATGATTGAAGCCGGCATGCTGGCCGAAAATGCCACCCTGCAGTATAGCAGCAACCGCGACGTACACCGCTACATCAGGGGAGTTGACCGCGTCGACACCGCCCTCGTCGAACTCAAGGACATTACTGCCGACCTGCTGCAACGCGCCCGACTCGACTCGCTACGCAAACTCCTGATGCTGAAACGCGAAGGCGTAGTGGAACTTGTGGCTGCCATGCGGCGCGAAACTCACCAGGGAAGCAACCTGGAACAGGAAATTGCCAACTTGCGCTCCGGTAGAAAACCCATCAATGTGGGTACGCAAGTAAAAGTGTCGGTTCACGAAAATAGCGAGCAAGTGGTGATTGACCGCCACAAAAAACGCTTTTGGGACAGATTGGGCGATGCTTTCAGAAAGCCAAAGGACGATACACTCAGTGTAAACAACCTGGAATATGAACCCACGCACGACAGCACACAGGCCAACGTGAACATCAGCGACACGGTGGCCAACATTCTGCAAGGCGTTCACCGCGACCTCACACGCAGCAATACGGCACACAGCCGGAATTTGCAAAAAAAGTCGCGACAACTCAGGCTGAGCAGTGCTGCCCTGTCGGAACGCATCGTGGCTTTGATGGACGACATTAACCGCGAACAGCAGCGCATGTTGCAGGACAAAACCCGCACCGAAGCTGAATACCGCCGGCAGGCTGCGTGGCAAATGGGCATTTTCACGCTGTTTACCACCTTGGCCGCACTCGGACTGTTCGTATGGGTGTGGCGCGACATGAGCCGCGTGAACCGTTACCGTATGGAGTTGGAGGAAGCCAACCAGTGTGCCGAGGACCTGATGAAACGTCGCGAACAGTTGCTGCTCACAATCTCGCACGACATCAAGGCTCCCGTCAATACCATATTGGGCTACCTTTCGCTCATGAAACCCCTGGCCACACGGCCTGAAGCAAGGCGCGATTTGGATGCCATCGATTCATCGGCCCATCACTTGCTGAACCTGGTGACGGCATTGCTCGATTATCACAAACTCGAAGCCGGCGGACTCAGTGTGAACCGGCAGCCAACCCGACTGAACGAACTCATCGACTATATCGGTGCAGCCTTTCAGCCCATTGCACAGCAAAAAGGCTTGACACTGCGCGTCAGTTCGCTAATTCCGGTGGGACTGCTCGTCAGCACCGATGCCTTCCGCTTGCGCCAAATCATTGAAAACCTGCTGGGCAACGCCATTAAATATACCCAGAAGGGTGAGGTGGAACTGACCGCCAACTGGAGCGAAACCAAAGGGTTGAACCTGACCATACGCGACACGGGCTGCGGACTGAGCCGCTACGACTGCGAACGCATTTTCCAACCCTTTACCCGCGTCAAAGGCAGCGAAGGACAGGAAGGTACCGGACTCGGATTGAGCATTACGCTGAAACTCGTGGCGCTGCTCGGTGGAAAGATTGACGTGAAAAGTCAGATGGGCTTTGGCAGCACCTTTACCCTGCTGCTGCCGGATATGCCCCGCTGCGAAGAGGATACGGCACAGCCTGCTGCCGAAGCGGTAATGGCCGATACGCTGCACGAAGCCCCCACCCTGCTGCACACCGTGGCGCTGCTCGACGACGATTTGTTGCAGCTGCAACTCAGCGAGGCGATGCTCAAAAACGTGCTCGACCCCATGCAAACCATCTACGCATTCAACGATGCCGAACAGCTGTTTGCCTGGCTGGCCGAAGGTCACCGCCCCGATTTGCTGCTCACCGACATCGAAATGCCCGGACTCACCGGCTACGACGTATTGGAGCGCGTTCACCGCATCGAAGGTCTGTCGCGCCTGCCGGTGGTGGCCACTACCTCGCATTCGCTGATTTCGGCCGACGACTTCAAGCACCGTGGTTTTGCCGATGTGCTGTTTAAGCCCTTTACGCAAAACGACCTGCGTCTGCTCACCCAAAAGCTGAGCACCGGCAATGAAGAGGCGTCTGCGCCCACTGCCGCTGTTCAGGAAGCAGAGCCGACTGAGGCAACTGATACTCCGCACGAAACTGCTGCCGACAAAAAGCCCCTGACCGCTACCTTTGCGCCTCTGCTGGCTTTTGCCGATGGCGACCCTCAGGCCGAACAGGCCATCCTCAGCCAGTTTGCACACGACTGCAACGAAAACCTGCAACTCTTTGCACAGGCTGCAGCCGCCAAACAAAAGGCAACTGTTTGCCGCATTGCGCACAAAATGCGTCCTACCTTTACACTGATAGGCTCGGCTGCGGCTCCTGATTTGCAAACCTTGGACGAACGGCGCAACGAGGCTGAATGGACCGAGGCCGACGAACAGCCCTGCCGCAACATTCTGTTTGCCTTGCAGTCCTTACTCTTTGAATTGGCTGATGCCAGCCCCAACTCAAACCATTAACCAGACTTATGACCAAACTTCTCATCGTTGAAGATGATTTGACTTTCAGCACCATGCTCAGCACATGGTTGCGAAAAAAAGGATACGACGTGGCCACGGCTTCGAGCGTAGGAGCTGCCGTGAAACTGCTGATCCACGAGGAAACACCTACCGAACTGGTGCTTTCCGACCTGCGACTGCCCGACCACGACGGACTGTACCTGCTGCAATGGCTCCATCAGCAAAACCGCACGCTCCCCTTCATCGTCATGACCGGCTATGCCGAGGTGCAAAATGCTGTCGAGGCCATGAAGCTCGGTGCCACCGATTACATTGCCAAACCCGTACAGCCCGATGTACTGCTCACCAAAATGAGCGAGGCTTTGGCCAAGGGGGCTACTCCCGTGCCTGCTGTCCATACCGAAAGTGCACCTACGGCTGCCGGACGCACCAAGCAACCCGCAACAAAGGTGCATGCTGCCAGCAAGGATGCTGTCAAAGATGCCTCGAAGGATGCTGCCGGACGCGCTCCGGGCATCGAAGGCCATTCGCCGGCTGCCACCGAACTTTACCGCATGGCGTCGCTCGTGGCACCCACTCCCATGTCGGTGCTGATTATCGGAGCCAGCGGAACGGGTAAGGAGTATGTGGCACACCGCATTCACGAACAGAGCAGCCGCGCCGACGGTCCCTTTGTGGCCATCGACTGCGGAGCGCTGACCAAAGAACTGGCTGCCTCTGAACTTTTTGGCCATGTGAAAGGTGCATTTACCGGAGCCGGAACCGACAAAACGGGTGCTTTCGAACAGGCATCGGGCGGTACGCTCTTCCTGGACGAAGTGGGAAACCTGTCGTACGACGTACAGGTGCAACTGCTCCGTGCCTTGCAGGAACGCCGGGTGCGTCCGGTGGGTAGTACCGACGAACGCCCCATCGACATCCGTCTGGTGTGTGCCACCAACGAAAACCTACCCGAAGCCATCGCCCAAGGCCGCTATCGCGAGGACCTTTATCACCGCATCAACGAATTTACGCTGCACATTCCGCTGCTGCGCGAACGCGGTGCCGACATCTTGGAGTTTGCCACCTATTTCCTGCAAAAGGCCAATGCCGAACTGCACCGCGAGGTAGAGGGCTTTACCGCCGGTGCCGAACGCGCCCTGATGGCTTATCCCTGGCCCGGCAACTTACGAGAAATGCGCAATGTCATTGTGCGTGCCACCCTCTTGGCCGGCGACCATCCTTATATTTCAGAAACGGAACTCGGCCTGACCACCGGTTATGCAGCCCCCTCAGCCCCTGCAGCTCCGGTTGCCGCTCAGCCTCAACCCTCGCCCATGCCGGCTTCGGTGCCGACGGCCGCCACAGCCTACGCTCCCCAGCCTTTCAGCCTAAAACGCACGGCCGAAACCGAGCGCGAACACATATTGGGCGCACTGCGGCAAACGAACGGCAACAAGAGCAAGGCCGCGCTGTTGCTGGGCATTGACCGCAAAACCCTTTACAACAAACTCAAGGCCTTGGGCATCGAGGCATAGCCCGCAAGGCTGTCTGTCGGCACGTTTCGGTAAAAATAGCTCTGTTTCTTTCTTTACCTTTAAAAATAAACGTATCTTTGTACGGCCGCTAAGCAGAAGGTTTCATCTTCCGCCCGGCTGTAGGGTGCAGAAAGCAGTAAGCTGACTGCCGACTAAAAAGACTATACAAAATCAGCACATCGAAATATAATTATGACAAAAGGAAAAGTTGATGCCCTGCTTGGTATCGTTTTCGGAGATGAGGGCAAAGGAAAAGTAGTAGATTACTTTACGCCGCGTTACGACGTGGTGGCACGTTTTGCCGGTGGACCGAATGCCGGACACACCATCATTTTCGACGGAAAGAAGTTCGTACTCCGTTCCATCCCCTCTGGCATTTTCGACGAGGGTAAAATCAATATCATTGGTAATGGTTGCGTCATTGCTCCCGACCTCTTTATGGCTGAGGCTCACGAACTGGAAGCTGCCGGTTACGAACTCACCGAACGTTTGCACATCAGCCGTCGTGCTCACCTGATTCTGCCCACGCACCGCGTGCTCGACCGTGCCTACGAGGCTGCCAAAGGCAAGAACAAGGTTGGTACCACGGGTAAAGGCATCGGCCCCACTTACAGCGACAAAGCTGCTCGCGTAGGTTTGCGTGTAGGCGATATTCTGCATAATTTCGATGAAAAATATGCTGCGCTCAAAAAGCGTCACGAACAAATTCTGAGCGACCTCCACTTTACGGATTACGACATTACCGAGGAAGAAGAAAAGTGGCTGGCCGGTGTGGAATACATGCGTAAGTTCCATCTCACCGATACAGAATACGAAATTAACCGTGCCCTGGCCGAAGGCAAGAACGTACTGGCCGAAGGCGCACAGGGTTCGTTGCTCGACATTGATCACGGTACTTATCCATTCGTCAGCTCTTCGTCAACCACGAGCGGCGGTGTATGCACCGGTTTGGGTGTAGCTCCCAACACCATTGGCCATATCTTTGGTATTTTCAAGGCCTACAGCACCCGTGTGGGTGGTGGTCCGTTCGTAGTGGAACTCTTCGACGAAACCGGCGACACCATTCGCCACATTGGCAACGAGTACGGTGCAGTAACGGGTCGTAACCGCCGCTGCGGCTGGCTCGACCTCGTAGCACTTAAATATGCCATCATGATTAACGGTGTAACCGACCTCGTAATGATGAAGGGCGACGTGCTCGATGGCTTCGAAACCATCAAGGTGTGCACGGCCTACACCAAGGACGGCGAAACCGTAACCGAAATGCCTTACGACACCGAAGGTTGGCAGCCCGTTTATGAAGAGTTGCCCGGATGGCATACGCCCCTTACCGAACTGCGCGCCGAAGCCGACTTCCCCCAGGCATTCAAGGACTACATTGCCTATATCGAAAAGGCTACCGCAACGCCCATCACGATTGTTTCGGTTGGTCCCGACCGCGAAGCAACCATCATTCGCTAATTATGCCCCAATGCTGAAAGCCTAAGCGGTTCAGCATGCTAAACATACGCTTTCTAAAGCATACAGTTTCCAAACAGCACATAGCCCGACGAACTCATACTTCGGTATAACAGAAAGGCCATGTGCTGTTTCTTTTTATTGAGGTCGTCTAAACTTTTCTGACGAAGATTTGATTGGGAGATTTATCTCTTCTAAATTCAGACGACTTCATTGAAACAAGCGAAGAAAGCCAAGCAATTCCGGGTTCGGTTGCACAAACGGTTCAGTCGCAAAAACATAGGGCAATACTCAACCACGCGCAGGTGTTTCAGACAGATGTTGTAACATCATGTCAAAGAACGCTGAATAAATAAGGAATCTATTGTTTTTTCATCCGTCAAGGCTGAGGTGCAGCCTGACTTAGCGACAGCAAAGATACAACACATGCTCCCCGAAATCCATTTTTTTTGCCCCTAATATCGCACCTCGCTTTTTTCGGACTGCAAAAAACGCTCTAAAAAGCCTTTATTTACGGGCTTTCCAGCGCATTTTCCACACACGAAAAAAAATGAAATCGGGATATACCATTTTATCTCAACCCGATTTTCAAAACGTACGAAGCACGCGCTTTTTTCCATACATTTTCAGCAGAACCATGCTTGAAACTTAATGGTTTTTTGATATTTCCACATCTTATACATAGCCGCAATTCCGTTAAACTTTAACGGAATAAGCACTTTAAACACATTAAATTTGCGTCTCAAAGAAAATATTCATACTTTTACGGTTGAATTCTAACACTTCGTATATGCTACTAAGATTTGCAACCGAAAATATATTATCCTTTAAGGAGGCGGTTGAGTTTAATACTTTTCCGTCAAGCAGGAGTCACAGCCACGAGTGGCATAAAGTGCAGTGCGATTACGTCAGAGCCTTGCGCTTGTCTGCCATCTATGGTGCCAATGGTGCAGGAAAGAGCAATCTTTTAAAATGCATCGCTCTATTAAAACAAATGGTTAATTCTGATAAGATAAGCGATTTAGCAATCCGCGAAGATCTTTTTTTTAAATTAGGCAACGATGGAAAGGATAGACCTTCGGAATTGGCTATAGAATTTTTTTCAAGTGGAAACATATTCTATTACCATATTGCATTTCAGAATCTGACAATTATAGAAGAGGAATTGTGCCTGAGCAGCAAAAATGCAGATAATGTCATATTTTCACGAAAGGGTGAGGACATGCATATTACGCATAGTTTTATTAACGCTATGGGCAATGAAAGTTTTGCAGCTGGTTTTACCGAAACTGCCAAGCGAATGATACGTCCAGATATGCTTGCCCTTTCGTTTTTCGGCAAGTACTATCCCAACGAACTTCCTTTAACCAAAGAGGCTTTCGATTGGTTTGACGATATGCAGGTAGTTGTGCCATCAATGAGCACCGAATTACTCCCTCATACCTTGGATGTAGATACCGACTTTGCAGCACTGGTAAATCAAATGCTGCCAGACCTTACAGGCATTTCAAAACTTGAAGTAAGACGGGAAGTTCTCACCGAAGAAATCATTAAAAACGACCCTCGATTACTCAAGGCCTCAGCCTTCTTAAAAAGCAATCCTAATACAGTCTACACGCTTCGAGCCTCGAATGGCGATGTTTCAAACGTAACAATAGAGAATGGTGAATTCATACGCAAAACCCTCTTATCGGTCCATATCAATTCCTCAGGAAATGATGTTGAGTTTGATTTTATAGAAGAATCAGACGGAACGCGACGTATCATAGAATATATGCCTTTACTCTATTCCGTGTTAAAACTTGACAAGGTCTTTATTGTCGATGAAATTGAACGCAGCATACATCCCATCATGATAAAAAGTATAATCAGCAAAATCTCCGAAAATAAAGAAGCAAAGGGACAGTTGATTTTTACGACGCACGAGAGTTGCCTGCTCGATCAAGCTATCTTTCGCCCTGATGAAATATGGTTTGCTCAAAAAGACGTTGAACAATCCACTCAACTATACCCACTGAGCGACTACAACATCCATAACACAGCCAATATCGAAAATGGATATTTAAATGGCCGCTATGGTGGTATTCCTTTTTTGTCAAATCTGTCTGATTTAAAATGGTGAGATATGATTACAAGAAGAAGGGATTATACCAAACGAGCACCATCAAAGAATGCCAGTAAGATTTATATCATCAGTGAGGGTACTGATACCGAAATTAAGTATCTTAAATTCTTCATTGGCCTATCGTCAAACCTTGAACTCATTGTTATCCCTGCAGAAAACGGAACTGACCCATTAAAACTGCTGGAATTAGCTAAGGAAAAATTCTTCGGAACAAATCGATCACACACCATAGACTACAGTCAAAAAGACAAAATTTGGTTTGTTATTGATACAGACACATGGGAAAAAGAAGGTAAAATTACTCCCCTAAGGGATTTTTGCTCCTTCAACAATTCCAACATTCCCAAGTTATATGATGAAATCAAATCATACGATGCTTGGAACGTTGCGCAAAGTAATCCTTGTTTTGAAGTTTGGCTTTACTACCATTTATACGATGAAATTCCTGACATCAACTCCGTACCGAAAACACCCAATATCAAGCGATACGTGAACAGCCTGATTTATGGTGGATTTGACTATGAATGTGACCCTGCCAGAATTCAAACGGCTATTGAACGCGCCGAACGATTATTTCGTACTAACGAGGACAACAAATTAGAATGGTTCGCCACCGAATTTTTCAATTTAGGTAAAGAAATCGAAAATTTCACCTCTAACGAAACTCGCAAACTGCTTGGTAAATTAACTAGCTCTCATACACCAAATTACTAAAAAAAGCCTGTTCACAGTTCTTTGTACAGAACCGGAACAGGCTTTACCTTTAGTCGGTACGCTGAAATTTTCGGTACCTACACTTAGAAACTGTTTAAAATTTATTCAGAAAATATTTTATGCAGTTTCGAATTCTGCAATGCTGATGTTTGGCAACGGCAGCCATTCATTGCCCTGCTGTTCGAGGAAAACCCTGTATGATGAAGATTTAACATTGACATTGCTCGGCAAAGTCCCTTAACATATTCTTTCTTCACCTTGCGCAGGAGTTCGTGATTAAGCGAATAAAATTCGCAGTAATAATCTGCATCGTTATATACCACGTAACTGCCGTCGGGATTCACCACGACCTTTTCCCAACGCGCATAGTCAAAATTGCTATCTGCATCGGAATCCATGCAGAACAACAGGGGTTCATCCTTTTCATTATGGGCAACATACTCCACGGTTCGCTTTCACAAACACGCCCAATGCTTCACACTCGCCGGGTGGCTCTCAATTTAACATATAGGCTTAACCTGTCATTTTAAAAGCAAATAAACGCTAACGTAAAATGATTCCGCGCTTCTTGGCATTCTGTTCGGGGCTGTCGTTGCACATGTCCCTCACGTGGCGATTCTGAAAGTGCTGGTTATCAGCAATTCCAAGATTGTTGAAAAAATCTCAAAACGAATGCAAACAAGCTCGGAACTAATTTCAACAAGCTCGGAACTAATTCGAAGAAGCTCGGAACTAATTTCAACAAGCTCGGAACTAATTCGAAGAAGCTCGGAACTAATTTTCAGAATCGCGGAGTAATTTTTTCCAACAGGCTAAATATGGGCTCAACGTACTGAGAAACGACAGAATCTGCCGGCTCTTTTTTTATCTATTTTTGCTTTTCAAGGTGTCGCATTTTTAACATTCACTCGCGGAGGGAATAGGGGGTAAAATGAAAATGATGCACATAAAGGTGCTGCAACGATTTGTACCGAGTACTCCCCAAGCTCATTCACAGTCCTTTGTTAGGTTCCTTCAACGAGGATGACACAACCATTCACTCAAACAGGCTATTGGGGAATGTACCCAAGCGATGTAATTCACCATGATACCTAAAAAAGCCTGTTCACAGTTCTTTGCTCAGAACCGTGAACAGGCTTTTACATGCTAAAAATCATGTAGATTGAGTATGTAATAGTACGCTTTTGCTTGATATTGACAGATGCTTTTACTCACTCAACGCAAACGAACTACCCTACTCGCGGTGCATCAACTTTGAGCGACTGCAGCGCGGCTCCGTCGAGGGTGCGAATGGCGAGCATGCCTTGGGCGTAGGTGGCAAAGGTGGGGGGATTGCCGCCTTTGGGGAAGGTGGGCGAACCGGTGTTCAAAATGATTGGGCGCGCATTTTCGGCATCGGCAGGAATGAGTTGCTGCAGGTGGGTGTGGCCGAAGACAAATACGTCGCACGACGGACCGACGGGGAGTTTCTTGTCGTTGTAAACATGACCGTGGGTGATGAAAAAGCGAAGGCCGTTGTCGACTACAAGAGTGTAGGTGGACTGGATGGGAAAGTTGAGCAGCATTTGGTCAACTTCTGAGTCGCAGTTGCCGCGAACGGCTACAATACGGTCGGCATAGGCGTTGAGGCGGTCGACTACGGCCTGAGGGTCGAGACCGTGGCATAGTCCGTTGCGCGGACCGTAATTCAGGATGTCGCCAAGGAGTACAAGCAAATCAAAGTGGTGGCTTTCAAAATAGGCGAGCACGGACTCGAGTGCGGGCAAGGAGCCGTGAATGTCGGACAAAAAAAGGATTTTCATAATGCTGGAACGTGCTTATATATAATAAGGAGTGTGTGTGGTGTGCGGTGAGCGCTTACTGAATGGCTGCTGCATGAGCGACACGACCGGCTGCTCACGCGTACAAAAGTACGCTTTTTTGTTGAACTGAAAAAAACATAGCACACTGATTAAAAAAAACGAAGCTAAAAAACTGACTATTTGGCGCAAAACATGCGTAAAACGGGGCAACGAAGCAACTTGTGATGGGATATATTGATGAAAAATTATGACATTGTGGCATAAAAAACTAATGTATGTTATGCAACAACATTTGGCAACGTATTTGCGCTTAAGAGGGCGAAAGCGCAGGATTAAGAAACCGGCGCCGAGAGGCTTTGCGCCTCGCATAAAACTGACTGAAAACAAAGACAACAATCAATAAAAGAAAAGGAGAAAAGACTATGAATTTCGAAAAACTTACAATCAAAGCACAGCAGGCTGTGCAACAGGCTGTTGACCGGGCCATGAGTCTGGAACAGCAGGCTGTGACGCCTGTACACTTGCTGGCCGGTGTGCTGCAAGTGGGCGAAAATGTGACCCAATTTATATTTGGCAAACTGGGCGTGAACGAGCATGTGCTGCAAACGGCCATCGACAACGAACTGAAACATCAGCCCCGCGTGAGCGGCGGACAGCCGTATTTGAGCACTGAATCGGACCGCGTGATGGTGCAGGCCGAAAAAACGGCTACGGCTAACGGCGATACTTACGTGGGTTTGGAACCGTTGCTCATGGCGCTGCTCGAGGTGAAGAGTGTGGCTTCGCAAATGCTGAAGGATGCCGGTATGAGTGCCGACGGACTAAAAACTGCCATTCAGGAACTGCGAGGCGGCAAAAAAGCGACTACGGCTTCGAGCGAGGAAACTTACCAGGCGTTGCAAAAATATGCGCGTAACCTGGTGGAGGAAGCACGTAACGGCAAACTCGACCCGGTGATTGGACGCGACGAGGAAATCAGACGGGTGCTGCAAATCCTGTCGAGAAGAACCAAGAATAACCCGATTCTGATTGGTGAACCGGGTACGGGTAAAACGGCTATCGTGGAGGGATTGGCGCAACGCATTGTGCGTGGCGACGTGCCCGAAAACCTGAAGAACAAAAAGCTGTTTTCGCTGGACATGGGTGCGCTTGTGGCCGGTGCTAAATACAAGGGCGAATTTGAGGAACGACTGAAAAGCGTGATCAACGAAGTGACGGAGGCGCAGGGCGAAATCATCCTGTTTATCGACGAAATTCACACGTTGGTAGGTGCCGGAAAGAGCGAGGGCGCTATGGATGCGGCTAACATTCTGAAACCGGCACTGGCGCGCGGCGAACTGCGCAGCATTGGTGCTACGACGCTCGAGGAGTATCAAAAATACTTTGAAAAGGACAAGGCGCTGGAACGGCGTTTCCAAACGGTACTGGTGGACGAACCTTCGCCGGAGGATGCCATCTCGATTCTGCGCGGACTGAAGGAGCGTTACGAAAATCACCACCGGGTGCGCATTCAGGACGATGCGCTGATTGCGGCTGTGCAACTGTCGCACCGCTACATTGCCGACCGCTTTTTGCCGGACAAGGCTATCGACCTGATGGACGAGGCGGCAGCCAAACTGCGCATGGAGCGCGACTCGCAACCTGAGGAACTGGACGAAATTACGCGCCGTCTGCGTCAACTTGAAATTGAACGCGAGGCTATTAAACGCGAAAACAATACGCAAAAACTCGATGCGCTGAACCACGACATTGCCGAACTGGAAGAAAAGGAAAAGAACCTGAGGGCGAAGTGGCAGGGCGAAAAGGATGTGCTGGCTAACATTCAGCAGAACAAACAGCAAATTGAACAGCTGAAGTTCGAGGCTGAAAGGGCTGAACGCGAAGGTGACTACGGCAGGGTGGCCGAAATCAGATACGGCAAGCTGAAGGAACTGGAGGATAACATCAAGACCTTGCAGGAACAACTGAAAAGCCGACAGGGGGCTGAGGCGATGGTGAAGGAGGAGGTTACGGCCGACGACATTGCCGATGTGGTGGCTCGCTGGACGGGCATTCCGGTGCAGCGCATGATGCAGAGCGAACGCGAAAAGCTGCTGCACCTTGAGGAGGAACTGCACCAGCGCGTGGTGGGACAGGATGAGGCTATACGGGCTGTGGCCGATGCGGTGCGCCGCTCAAGAGCGGGACTGCAGGATCCGAAGCGTCCGATTGGCTCGTTCATTTTCCTGGGTACCACGGGTGTGGGTAAAACGGAGCTGGCGAAGGCGCTGGCGGACTACTTGTTCAACGATGAGAACATGATGACACGTATCGACATGAGCGAATACCAGGAAAAATTCAGCGTGAGCCGATTGGTAGGTGCGCCTCCGGGATACGTGGGATACGACGAGGGCGGACAACTGACCGAGGCAGTGCGCCGCAAGCCTTACAGCGTGGTGCTGTTCGACGAGGTGGAAAAGGCGCACCCGGATGTGTTCAACATTTTGCTGCAGGTGCTCGACGATGGCCGACTGACGGACAACAAGGGACGTACGGTGAACTTTAAGAACACGATTATCATCATGACGTCGAACATGGGTTCGCAGCTGATTCAGCAACGCTTCGAGGAACTGGCCGGACAGAGCGAGGCTCAACGCGAAAAGACCCTCGAAACGACCAAGACGGAGGTGCTGGATATGCTGAAACGCACCATACGGCCCGAATTCTTGAACCGTATTGACGACATCATCATGTTTGAACCGCTGACGCAACCGCAGATTGAACAGATTGTGCGCTTACAGGTGAACGGTATTTGCCGCTTGCTGGGCGAACAGGATGTGAAACTCATGGTTTCGGACGAGGCTGTGTCCTTGGTGGCTCGCGCAGGTTTCGACCCGGAATTTGGTGCACGCCCCGTAAAACGTGCCTTGCAACGCATGTTGCTCAACGACTTGAGCAAGGCTTTACTGGCCGGCAAGGTGGACAAGAACAAGCCTATTTGCGTGAAAACCGACGGCGATTCGCTGGCTTTCAGCAATGAATAAGTGTGACACCATGAACGAAACAGGGCCATAACCTTCTATACGCAGAAGGCATTTCCCTGACAAAAAATGAACTCCGACAGTCACGTCAATTTGACTGCCGGAGTTTCTTTTTTGTAACCCTAAGAGGATTGAAATGAAAACCAAAACCTTAAATTACGTTTTCATGGCGAAAATCTTGAATTTTTTGGTTTATTTTGCGGCAAGAACAACATAGCCATCGCGGACAGGGCTACAACTGCTCCCGCACGATAACGAGCAAAAGGAATGGAAATAAGAAAGAATGGTGCCGAAGGTAAACAGCCCTTTCAAAAATATTGCAACGCAAGGGTTAACTTAATCAGTAACCTGGACCTGAAAAGTAACCAGCATGCGCGAGCCAAACTGGAGGCTTTCGCAGCCATGCTGTGTACGGAGGGCGAGGGTCGCTTGTATATCAACAACCGCGAGGTACACATTACCAAAAACGATTTGGTGGTATGCTCACCAGGCACCTTGATCGAGGCCGACGACAGCGCATGCCAGTTTAATATTTGCGGTTTTTACCTGTCGAAGGAGTTTATTGAGGAAATCAACAGCATTCCTACTTACTTGTGGAACGTGCGAATGTATATCGACGAACACCCGGTGACTCACCTGGACGACAAGGCTGGCAAACTATTTTGCCAATACCACGAACTGATTGCTTCGAAACTGTCGGCCGAAACACCGCTGAAGCATCACCACATCGTGACGGCTTACTTGCTGCAGGCTTTTATGTACGAATTTCATGACACCATCGAAAGCAACGTGGATGCTGCGCCTAACCGCTTTACGTCGGGCGAAAACTTGTATAAACAGTTTGTTGAACTGCTCATACAGTCGTACCCAAAATCGCGCTCGGTGGCTTGGTATGCCAATCAGCTGAACATCAGCCCGAAGTATTTGAGCGCAACATGCAAAACGGCGTGCGGACAAACGGCTCTGAAACTGATTGACCGCTACGTAACGGAGGACGTGAAACACTTGCTGATGCGACCTGAAAAAACCATCAAGGAAATTGTGACGGAACTGGGCTTTCCCTCAATTTCGTTCTTTGGTAAGTATGTCAAAAAACATTTGGGCATGGCTCCTAAGTTTTACCGTCAGCAGTTGTGTGGCAACACTGAAAACTGGGATGATGACCTGAAAGTGTTGTAAAAAATTAGAACAAAAGGGTTGGCAGTTGAAATAATTCACTACTTTTGTAGTTGGCCTTGCAGCTGCTGCTGAACGGAACTTCGGTTTGTAAAACGGCGTTCTGACTCTGCGGAAGCTCACCGGCTGCTTTAATGTTTTAATTCATAACGATTACTTACGATAAAGAATATGCTGATTATAGGTATTGCGGGCGGTACGGGCTCGGGAAAAACCACTGTGGTGCGCAAAATCGTTGATACGCTGCCGGCTAACACGGTAGCGGTGATTCCGCAGGACTCCTACTACAATGACCAGTCGGACCTGCCGCTCGAAGTGCGCAAAAAAACTAACTTTGACCACCCGGACGCCTTCGAATGGCCCTTGCTGGCTCACCAAATCGAGGAACTGCGTCAGGGACGTGCCATCGAACAACCTACTTACTCGTATCTGACGTGTACGCGACTGCCTGAAACGGTGCATGTTGAACCGCACGATGTGATTATTGTGGAGGGTATCATGGCGCTTTACGACAAGAAGCTGCGCGACTTGATGGACTTGAAAATCTTTGTCGATGCGGAACCCGACGAGCGTTTGCTGCGCGTTATCGAACGCGACATTGCGGAACGCGGTCATCCGCTGGAAATGCTGATTGATAAATACCGCAATATGCTGAAACCGATGCACGACGAATTTATCGAACCGACGAAGCAGCATGCTGACATCATCATTCCGAACGGGGGCGAAAATGTGCGCGCCGTGGCAATGATGCAAATGTACATTCTGTCGGCTCTTATGGTAAAAAAGTAAATTAGTAGCTGCGCAAAGTTAGGCGGTCTTGTATTCGATTTGCACACTTTGGCTACGCCCAAGTTGGGCGACATCTCAACAAAGCCAAAGAAAATGCGAATTTACAAGGGGCTTTGTGTTCGATTTGCACACTTTGGCTACGCCCAAGTTAGGCGGCATCTCAACAAAGCCAAAGAAAATGCGAAATTACAAGGGGCTTTGTATCCGATTTGCACACTTTGGCTACGCCCAAGTTAGGCGGCATCTCAACAAAGCCAAAGAAAATGCTGATTTTCTTTGGCTTTGTGTTCGATTTGCACTAACTTTGCACACAAATTCATTGGTACCTTTACGATTATGATCAATAGAGAACTGATAAGGCTGAAAGTGGTTCAGCTCGTTTATGCGTATTATCAGAATGACGGCAAAACGTTCGACGTGGCAGAAAAGGAATTGACTTTTTCCTTGCAAAAAGCTTACGAACTCTACGAATACCTGCTTTCGGTATTGGTAAGCTTGAAAAAACACGCCGAGCGTAAAAATGCCGTGCGCGTGGCACGCGAAAAAAGAACCGGAAGCCATATCTCTGGGGTTACACCCGATAAGGCTTTCGCTGAAAATAAATTCCTGTGCCAACTCGAAATTAACAAAGAGTTGATCGATTATATCGAAAACCGTAAAGGCACATGGGACGAAGAAGACGCTTTCATCAAAAAATTGTATGCCCGTATTATCGAAAGCGATATTTTCCAGATGTACATGTTCAAAGAGGACTTTTCGTACGAAGCCGAACGCGAACTCATTCGTAAAATATACAAAACCTTTATTTGCGAAAACGAGGAAATCGATTCTATCATCGAAGAGCATTCACTCTATTGGAACGATGACAAAATGGTGGTCGACTCTTTCGTACTGAAAACCATTAAGCGCTTCAGCGAGGAAAGCACTGCCAAACAATCGCTGCTGCCGCTCTATGCCGCTGAGGAAGATAAGGATTTTGCAAGCAGACTCTTCATCTCTACACTCGAACGCGGACCGGAATTGCGCGACATCATCCGTTCGTCAACCAAAAACTGGGAATTTAACCGCTTGGCATTCATGGATGTTATCATCATGCAAATCGCCCTGGCTGAAATCCTGACTTTCGACTCTATTCCGCTCAATGTCACCTTCAACGAATACCTCGACATTGCTAAGGTGTACAGCACACCACGCAGTTCGTCGTATATCAATGGTATGCTGGACAACATTGTCAGAAAACTGGCCAAAGAAGGTCGTACATCGAAAGTGCGCGAAATGAAGCCGAAACGCTTGTTTAACAATGGCGACGAAGTCAAAGCATGATTCCAGACCCATTAAAGCAATTATTTTAACCCTATTATAAGCATGAATACTCTTTTATTACAAGCTGCGCAACAACAAGGCGGAGGTTTGCAAATGATTATTATGATGGTGGTGCTCTTTGCCATCGTTTATTTCTTCATGATTCGTCCGCAAAACAAACGCCAAAAAGAAATACAGAAGTTCCGCAATGCACTCACCGTGGGACAGAGTGTGATTACCATCGGCGGTATTCACGGTGTCGTTAAGCAAATCAACGAGGAAGACAACACCATTACCCTTGAAGTGGCTTCGGGTGTGAAAATCGTTTTTGCTAAGGATGCCATCAATCCTGTGAACGAAAAAAAATAAGCTGATTTTTACTCACTAACCCCGGCACGGTTTGTCTGTCTGACAGCAGAAAGGCAAACCGTACGGGGATTTTTTGTTATTATGCGCGTATGAGTCTGCCCCCTTTTGTCAGGTATTGTTTATCGAAAATTTGGAATAAACAGTTCCTGATTTTTCTGTTTTTTCTGGCACTCTCGTCGGTGTTCTGGATTTTCCAAACACTGAACGAAACTTACGAGGAAGACTTTCAGGTTCCCCTCGAACTGCGCAATGTGCCAAGCAACGTGGTGATTACCACTGACCTGCCCGAAAACCTGCACATTCTGCTGCGCGACAAAGGAAGCCAGCTGTTGGCTTACCGCTATACACGGCAGTTCAAACCTGTGGTGGTTGACTACAACACTTACTCGAACCCGTCGGGACATGTGTCGATTTTAGGCAACGAACTGCAACGACAAATTGCAGCACAACTTTTACCCGGTACGCAAATGCTGGGACTGAAACCCGATACGCTCGACTTTTACTACAACTTCGGCCAATTCAAACGGGTGCCTATCAGACCGTTGGGCGAAGTGCGCGCCGGAAGACTCTACTCGCTGGCCAAAACGGTGTACAGCGAAGATTCGGTAACGGTGTATGCCTCGCGCGAACAGCTCGACACCATCACGGCGGCCTACCTGCAACCTTTCAACCTGCGCAACCTGACCGATACGACTCATGTGAAAAGTAACTTTGTCAAAGTGAAGGGTGCCAAATTCGTTCCTGCGCAAATCGGGGTGACCTTCTGCATTGACCGTTTGGTTGAAAAAACCATACAAGTGCCGGTGCAGCAGGTAAACTTCCCGGCATCAAAACAGTTGCGCACTTTCCCGGCTACCGTAAAGGTGACGTTCCAGGTGGGTATGGGACTATATCGAAAAATCACAAGCGAAAACTTTGTTCTCGTGGTAAACTATGAGGATTTGCTGAAAAACAAATCGACTTATTGCCACTTGTCACTCAAAACCATTCCTGAAGGGGTGAGCCATGTGCGCATCAGCCCGCAGGATGTGGAATATGTTATCGAAGAAATTCCTGATTATGAGCAACAACCCGAAAACGACTGATAGCCATTGCCTTGAAACTGCCGACACGAACGGGCTGCCTGAAGTTGACTACCCAGCTCCACTTCAAGGCATTTGCTGCATTGGCATTACGGGGGGTATCGGCAGCGGAAAAAGCTACATCTGCGCCCAACTCGAAGCGGCTGGACATCAGGTGTTCTACTGCGATGATGAAGCCAAAAAAATTATCCGCACTGACCCCGTCGTACGTCAGCAACTCACTGACATTGTGGGGCCTGCACTTTACGACCATGAGGGGCATTTGGTAAAATCGGTATTGGCGGCCTACCTTTGTCAGGGACGAAGTCATGCCCAGCGCATCGACAGGGTGGTACATCCGCGGGTGGCGCAGGCCTTTGCCAACCGGGCGCAGGCGCTTGCTGCTGAGGCTGTTTCTAAACCCTTAGCAGATGGTGCGTGTTTGTCGCAACCATTCAATGCTCATGCCGGAAGCCCCGTTGCCATCGACGTTGAAACGCTCCGAAAACTTCCTACCTCGCACACTTTATTCATGGAGTGCGCCTTGCTTTTCGAAGCATCATTCGACCGTTTGGTGCATCATTCGGTGCTGGTTCATGTTTCAACGGAAACGCAAACGGCTCGGCTGATGGCGCGCGATGGTATCAGTCGCGCCAAAGCTGAAGAGTGGATGAGTTTGCAACTGAGCGAAACGGATAAGATGGCTCGTGCCAATGCTTACATCTGCAACGAGTAAATTGCTACGCTGCGTCAAGAACAGACATTACCTATTCTTGACGCAGCCTTTTTTGTAGCTTTGGGCATGCCCAAGTTAGGCGGCACCTCAGCAAAGCCAAAGAAAATCTGCATTTTTATGGACTTTGCATTCGCTTTGCGCACTTTGGCTGCGCCCAAGTTAGGCGGCACCTCAGCAAAGCCAAAGAAAATGCAGATTTTCTTTGGCTTTGCATTCGGTTTGCACTAACTTTGCACCCGTATATTCACAAAAGAACAACAAAACACAACATTTTCTTAATATGCAAGACACTATTTTGGCCATTTCGGGCAAGCCCGGTTTGTATCGCCTCGTTTCGCAAGGACGTGGTATGCTGATTGTTGAAACCGTTGACGAAGCTAAAAAGCGTATCCCCGCTGGAGCTCGCGACCGCGTTACGTCACTCAATGACGTTTCAATGTACACGAACGAAGACGATAAACCGCTGATGGAAATTTTCCAAGCTATCGCTGACAAGGAAAACGCTCAACCCACAGCTATCGACTACAAAAAGGCTACCAAAGCTGAACTCGCCGACTTCATGGCTGCTGTTTTGCCCGACTACGACCGCGACCGCGTACACGATTCGGACATCAAAAAACTCATTCAGTGGTACAACATCCTCGTAAAAGGTGGATACACGCAGTTCGTTTCTGCTGAAGAAACTGCTGAAGAGGCTGCTGCCGAATAAATACCCCCATCAACGCTGCGCGATGACTGTTCATCCGCAGCGTGTTTTTTTGACACAAGGGTGATTATTCCGCAAGTTCACATCTTGCCTGTTCTATGCCGCATCTGGCAGCAAGTTCACTTTTTCTTTCCATCTATTCCCTAACAACATGGCTAACTTTCAAGACAAATTCTGCAATGCCCTGACCTATCTCGGACTGGCCGGCGTAATCATCTTCGGCACGGCCTCGCTGTGGACTTCCGAACCTGAAACTTCGCCCGAACCTACCGAAACGCAACAGGGCGAAATGCCTGAACCCGAACAAACGCCTACTGACACGATCAAGGAAGTGCCAATGATTGAAACGCACGACGAACCGCAAAGGGAAACGGCCGACACAATCAAAACTGCGCAGACCGACTCGACATTCCTGCATGTTCAACCCGAAGATACTACGCTGCACGTTGACCATGCGCACGGCAATATGCCTACCCCAAAAGCTGATACACACAGCCACGAAAATGCCGGAAAACTGCACGGACTCAAAGAAAAAAAGGAAGATAAGGCGAACAAAAACATAAAGGAGGGCAAGGAGACAAAAGATACCCGAACGCTTCCGGATGAAACCAAACATACGGAAACCGACTTTTTCGAGTAACAAAGCGATAGTTTAAACCCACCTAACAGAAGCTGTTTGATTTATCTTTAACGAATTCAAGCAGCTTCTGTTTCTTTCCCACACACTCACACTCAATCAATAGTAAACGAACCAACTCTACTTTTACTCATTCACTCAACGATGCAAAACTGCTGATAATCTGACGGAATAATTATTTTGGAAAACTTTTACCTAAGGCAAACACATCCAAATAGTTGATTATCAGCACATTACAAAAACAAAACGGAAAACAATATCCAAAAAACGCTCGTTTTGTTTTGCTATATTTATAGTTTTTGAGTAGCTTTGCACCCGCAAATTGAAAAACCCCCAGATCAGTGGAACAAAAAATCTTCTCTTACGATGAGGCTTTCAATGCCTCGCTTGAATATTTCAAAGGCGATGAGCTTGCAGCTCGCGTATGGGTGAACAAATATGCCATGAAGGATTCGTTTGGCAATATCTTTGAACGTTCACCCGAGGACATGCACCACCGCATTGCCAATGAACTTTTCCGCATTGAAAGCAAGTACCCCAATCCCGTGAGCAAGGACGAGATTTTCAGTATGCTCGACCACTTCCGTTACATTGTACCGGCAGGATCGCCCATGACGGGTATTGGCAATACGCATCAGATTGCTTCGCTCTCGAACTGCTTTGTTATTGGCATTGAGGGCGACTCCGACTCATACGGTGCCATTCTGAAACTCGACGAAGAGCAAGTACAGCTGATGAAGCGCCGTGGCGGTGTGGGTCACGACCTTTCGGGCATCCGTCCCAAAGGTTCACCCGTTAAAAACTCAGCCCTCACCTCAACCGGCATCGTTCCCTTTATGGAGCGTTACAGCAACTCTACGCGCGAAGTGGCTCAGGACGGACGCCGAGGCGCACTCATGCTCTCAATCAGCGTTCGACACCCCGAAGCCGAGGATTTTGTGGATGCCAAAATGGTTGAAGGCAAAATCACCGGTGCCAATGTCAGCGTGAAAATCGACGATGAGTTCATGCGCTGTGCCACCGAGGAACGCCCCTATCATCAGCAGTTCCCCATTGACGCAGACAAGCCCTTGTTCGAAAAGGACATTGACGCTGCTGCCTTATGGAAAAAAATTGTACACAATGCCTGGCGCAGTGCCGAACCCGGCATACTCTTTTGGGACACTATTCAGCGCGAAAGCATACCCGACTGCTACGCTGACTTGGGCTTCAAAACCGTGTCGACCAATCCCTGCGGCGAAATTCCCCTCTGTCCCTACGACAGCTGCCGCCTGCTGGCCATCAACCTCTATGCCTACGTAAAGAACCCCTTTACGTCCGAGGCTACATTCGACTTTGAACTCTTCAAACGTCACGTGCAGCTGGCTCAGCGCTTCATGGACGACATCATCGACTTGGAGCAGGAAAAAATTGACCGCATCATCGAAAAGGTGAAGAACGACCCGCAAAACGACGAGGTGAAGTTTACCGAATACCACCTTTGGGAAAAAATCAAGGAAAAAACGGCTATGGGCCGCCGTACCGGCGTGGGCATCACGGCCGAAGGCGATATGCTGGCAGCACTCGGTTTGCGCTACGGCACGCAGGAGGCCACTGACATGGCCATCGAAGTGCAGCGCACCCTTGCCCTCAGTGCCTACCGCTCCAGCACCATCATGGCACGCGAACGTGGTGCGTTCAAGGTGTACGATGCCGAACGCGAAAAGAACAACCCCTTCATTCTCCGCATCAAGGAGGCCGACCCGCAACTCTATGCCGACATGGTAACATACGGCCGACGCAATATTGCCTGCCTTACCATTGCACCCACAGGCACTACCAGCCTCATGACGCAAACTACCTCGGGCATCGAACCTGTGTTCATGCCCGTCTACAAGCGCCGCCGCAAGGTCAACCCCAACGACCCTGAAGTGCACGTTGACTACATTGACGAAACGGGCGATGCCTTTGAAGAATACATCGTTTACCACCACAAGTTCCTCACCTGGATGCAGGTGAATGGATTCGATACGAACAAAAAATACTCGCAGGAGGAAATTGAAAACCTCGTAGCTCAATCGCCCTACCACAAAGCCACGGCCAACGACGTCGACTGGCTCATGAAGGTAAAAATGCAGGGTGCCATTCAAAAGTGGGTTGACCACAGCATCAGCGTCACGGTGAACCTGCCGAACTCGGTTGACGAGGACCTTGTGAACCGCCTCTACGTTGAAGCATGGCGCAGTGGCTGCAAGGGTTGCACCATTTACCGCGATGGTTCGCGCTCGGGTGTACTCGTCAGCACGCAAAAAACCGAAAAGAAAAAGAAGGAGGCTGATGCGGCTGCCGAAAACAATGCAGCTAAACAGTTGCCCGTACTCACCGAACGCCGTCCGGAAGTGTTGGAATGCGACGTGGTACGCTTCCAGAACAACAAGGAAAAATGGGTGGCTTTCGTCGGACTGCTCGACGGACATCCCTACGAAATCTTCACCGGTTTGCAGGACGACGAGGAAGGCATCGTATTGCCCAAAACCGTAACCAAGGGACGCATCATCAAAACCATCTGCCCCGACGGCACCAAACGCTACGACTTCCAGTTCGAAAACAAGCGGGGATATAAAATGACCGTCGAAGGACTGTCGGAAAAGTTCAACAAGGAATACTGGAACTACGCCAAACTCATCTCGGGCGTTCTGCGTTACCGTATGCCTATCGAAAACGTCATCAAGCTGGTCAACTCGCTGCAACTCGAAAGCGAAAACATCAACACTTGGAAAGTGGGTGTGAGCCGTGCCTTGAAAAAGTACGTTACCGACGGAACCGAAGCACAAGGACAAAAATGCCCGAACTGCGGACATGAATCGCTGGTTTACCAGGAAGGTTGCCTTATCTGTAAGCACTGCGGGGCAAGCCGTTGCGGATAAGCGGACTGTCCTTTTCTCCACAAACGCCCCATGCACACTTGCAGGGTAGCGCACACTGGTTGATTTCTCCTATTTATTTCCATAACCCCATTGAATCTGCCTTTGGGCTTTTGCTTGTCCCGAAGCAGATTCTACAAACTTCGCAGCCCAAACGCACCGACTCGCTCCAAGCTAACGGACGTTTGGGCTGTTTGTTTTTCAAGAAACTGAAACTACACGCATGCTCATCCGATTAGAAAATCTGCAATTCCACGCCCGCCACGGCGTGTTGCCTCAGGAAACCCGCATAGGCGCCGACTTTCAGGTAGACGCTCGCCTCACGGTCGACGACCGCGAAGCTGCCACGGCTCTCTTTGCCGACCAGCTCGAAGGCACTGTAAACTATGCCGAAGCCTACGAAATTATTGCTCGCGAAATGCAGCAGCCCTCTGCACTCATCGAACACGTTGCCGCCCGCATTGCCAAGGCTTTGCTGCGCCATTTCTGCAAACTGCGCGAAGTGAGCATCACGGTGCGAAAGTGCTGTCCGCCCATCAGTCATTTTGCGGGTCAGGGTGTCTGCGTTGAATTTACGCTACGCCGCCGCCTCGTTGTGTGGGACTTCGACGGCACGCTGGCCGACACCTGCCAGGGCATTGTACGCACCATGCACCTTACGCTCGAACAGAGCGGCATTCAGCCCTTGCCCACCGATGCCGAAATCATTCGCACCATCGGGCTACCCTTGAACCAGAGCATAGCCGAACTCAGCCATTTAAGTGGCGAACCGCTCGACCGTGCTGTGGCGCTTTACCGCAAATTGTTCGAAACCGAAGGGGTTGCCTACACACAACTGTTCGAGGGTATTTTGCCTATACTCGCCGAACTCGACCGCCGGGGCTACACTCAGGCCATCGCTACCAGCCGCGGCCATCATTCCACCGAAACCCTCTGCCAGCAACTGGGCATAGCTCCTTATATTTCGCACATTGTGGCTTGCGAGGATGTGACGCACAGCAAGCCGCACGCCGAACCGGTGCTGACACTCTGTCGCCTCACACACACGCTGCCGGCCGATACCATTGTCATTGGCGATACGACCTTCGACATAGGCATGGGTTGCAACGCCCGTACCGGCCAATGTCTGGGCGTCGTATGGGGCAACCACACGGCCGAAGCTTTGAAGCAAGCGGGGGCGCAAGTGGTGCACACGCCCAACGAACTGCTGGATTGGGTGTAACGAAAAATTGACTATCTGCTTAAAATCTTATATATGCAAACCGAAAGACTTTTGCTCCGTCCCTGGAGGGAAACGGACGCCGCATCTCTTTTTAAATATGCACAAGATCCAGCCATCGGACCTGTTGCCGGATGGCCAGCGCACACTTCTGTCGAGGACAGCAGGCTGGTTATTCGCAATGTATTTTGCGCGCCTGAAACGTATGCCGTGGTACTCAAAGCGAGCAATGAGCCTATTGGCTGTGTCGGCATTATGTTTGCCGATAATGTAAACAGTTGCTATAAAAAGGAGGGTGATGCTGAAATTGGGTATTGGATAGGTGTTCCCTATTGGGGACAAGGACTCATCCCCGAAGCTGTGAAATGTCTGTTGGCACGATGCTTCGATGATTTAGGCTTGCAACGAGTGTGGTGCAGCTGTTATGACGGTAACGTAAAATCGCGAAGGGTGATGGATAAATGCGGTTTCGCATTTCATCACACCGAAACAAACAAAATTTCGGCATTGGGCGATGCAAGAACTGAACACTATACGCTGCTGACAAAAGAAGCGTGGGAAAAGTTAAGCAGATAGCCAACTACGCATCTGCACAAACCCAAAAAAGGATGACAGTTTTCTAATGAATACTGTCATCCTTTTTCTATGTTTTCAAAAGTTTTGCTGAGATGCAGCCTGACTTCGCCGTAGGCAATGTCAGTGCCAACCGAATGCAGAACTTGAAAACTTGTTTTCTAAAGTTATGCTGAGGTGCCGCCTGACTTCGCTACTGCAAAGATACAACATGCACAACACAAAATCCAATTCTTTTGGCCCTCTAATATCGCACCTCGAAATTTTCCCACACTCTAAAATGGGCATTCAGCCCTTTATTTACGGGCATTCCGGTTCATTTTTCACACACAAAAAAATGAAATCGGGATGTAACATTTTAGCTCATGCCGATTCTCAGAACGTACAAAGCTGCAACGTTTGGTCTCACAAAAATGCTGCAGCCCCCACACCTTTTTTGCTACTGATCACAAAGAACTTGGTATGAAAAGGCGGGCAAAACTAAAACAAAAAGCCCCGTTTCAGAACGTCCGAAAGGTGTGGACGCGCTGAAACGGGGCTTTGCCGTATATAATGGGGACAAAACGCAACAGACGCTTCGGTCCCGGACAACTATGCCAAATTACTTGCCGGCCTTGGCCTGAACCACTTTAATTTGGGTTTTGATGCCGAGCGAGCTGAGGGTGAGCACAGCGGTACGTTCTGCGTCGGTGCTGTTGCGGTCGATAGCCAAAGGTACCACTTCGAGTTTGGCTGTTTCGAAGCCTTCGGTCTTTTTAGGACGTACCCAGCTTTCGGCTGAAGTCAACGTAGCATCGGCTGAAAAGAGCTTGATTTTAAGGCAATTCTTGATTTCATCGCCCGTAGTGCCAGCTGCATCTACATTGAGCGTAAAGTTGTAAGTGGTGTTGCCGTTTTCGGTAACTGACTTTACGTTAGGCCAAATCACGTTGTGATAAGGATATTGCGTAAGCGTTTGCGAAACGGTACCGATTTTATCGAATGAACTGACTACGTCGATTTGCGTGCGACGCATCATACCGGTGATATTGGGTTGCAGTTTGAGGTCGAGGCGGTTCGATGAGCTGAAGCCTGCAGGAATTTTTACGGTAAAGGGAGCGGGACGTCCGTTTTCCGAAATTTCCATCCAGGGGCAAGAGTTGGTGAGCGACCAAGAGTCGTAGCTGATTACGCGTACAGAGTCGACAGTTTGGTCGGCAAAGCACTGAATACCTGAACTGGTCATGGGATAGAACGAGGTGCTGTGGTATTCGTTGCCACCATCGTCGACACAAGCCGTAAAGGCTAATGATGCAGCTGCTACTGCAAGAAGTGATTTGATTTTCATAAAGCGTTGAGGTTTAGTGTTTTTTTTGATAAAAAGGTATTTACAAGTAGGCGTTGAACTTTACTTCAAACCCTTCACATATCAAGGGTACCTACTTTCAGGATGCGTGTATGGAATAAGTAGATGTTGAAAAATAATTTCGACGAGAAACTAATTATCAACATCTACTTAAAGGAGTATGCTTACTGAAGCTTAGCGCAGTCACTGTTTAGCGCAGGCGTTGCTCCATGCAATCGTATTGTACCCGTTGATTAAGCCAATCCGCGTCCGTGGCAGTTTTTAAACTTCTTGCCACTTCCGCAAGGACACAAATCATTGCGTCCGGGTGTCTGATCCTTTACGATGGGCTGGTTGTTGTGTTCGCGGGTGTCTTGTACTTCCGGCTGTCCGCTACCATCGAGCTGTTCGTGTTCGGTGGTAAGGTTCTGGGGCATTTCCTCTTGAGCGGGAGCTGCTTCCTGTACGTTCTGCGGAGCCTGTACGGGAATCTGTCCGCGCATAAGGGTCGATACCGTTTCGTTGTTGATGCGATTCACCATCTTGTCGAACAACTGTACGCTTTCGAGTTTAAATACGAGAAGCGGGTCTTTTTGTTCGTACGAAGCGTTCTGAACAGACTTCTTGAGTTCATCGAGTTCGCGGAGGTTTTCTTTCCATGCATCGTCGATGTTGTGAAGCAGGATGGCCTTTTCAAAGTCGTTAACCACTTCCTTCGACTCAGAGGTGTAAGCCTTTTCAAGGTTGGTGCGAATGTTGTAAACCAGTTTGCCGTCGGTGATGGGCACAAGGATATTTTCGTACATCTGTCCCTGATTTTCGTACACCTGCTTGATAACGGGCATAGCCACTTCAGCAAGGCGGTCGGTTTTGCGACGGAAAGCCTCGACAACAGCCTGGAATGCCTTTTCGTAAAGGTCGTCGCGCTTCATACCTTCGAACTCAGCTTCAGTAAACGGAACTTCGATGGCAAAAATTTCGATGAATCCATCACGGCATCCTTCGTAATCGTTCTTATCGATAATGTTGATTACGCGGTCCCACAACATATTGGCAATGTCCATACCTACACGTTCGCCCATCAAAGCATGACGGCGCTTTTCGTAGATAACGGTACGCTGCTTGTTCATCACATCATCGTATTCGAGCAAACGCTTACGGATACCGAAGTTGTTTTCTTCGACCTTACGCTGTGCACGTTCGATGCTGTTGTTAATCATCTTGGCTTCAATCATTTCGCCTTCCTTAAAGCCGAGTTTGTCCATGACGCGGGCAATGCGTTCCGAAGCAAACAGACGCATAAGGTTGTCTTCGAGCGAAACAAAGAATACAGACGAACCGGGGTCACCCTGACGACCGGCACGACCACGGAGCTGACGGTCAACGCGGCGGCTTTCGTGACGTTCGGTACCGATGATGGCCAAACCACCTGCTTCCTTCACGGTGTCAGAGAGTTTGATGTCGGTACCACGACCGGCCATGTTCGTTGCAATGGTTACGGCACCGAGCAGACGTTCTTCGGTAGTTACATCGCCATTGAGGCTGTTCTGCTTCATGTACTGCGTAGCTTCGGCCTTGGTGGTGAAGGGCGTGCCGTCTGAAGCAAGGTAAACCGTTCCCTTATTGCTCTGACCGGCAAGGGCCACGATGTCAGCTTCCTTCTGGTGAAGTTTGGCATTGAGCACCTGGTGACCGATGTGACGGAGGTCGAGCATACGGCTGAGCAACTCACTGACATCGACGCTGGTAGTACCTACGAGCACAGGGCGGCCGGCAAAACGCATCTTTTCAATTTCTTCGATAACAGCCTTGTACTTCTCGCGCTTGGTTTTGTACACGCGGTCGTTCATGTCGACACGCTGCACGCGACGGTTGGTAGGAATTTCCACCACGTCGAGTTTATAAATATTCCAGAACTCACCGGCTTCGGTACTTGCGGTACCGGTCATACCCGAGAGTTTGTGGTACATACGGAAGTAGTTCTGCAGCGTAATGGTGGCAAAGGTCTGCGTAGCGGCTTCCACCTTTACGTGTTCCTTGGCTTCAACAGCCTGGTGCAAACCATCGCTCCAACGACGACCTTCCATGATACGTCCGGTCTGTTCGTCGACGATTTTTACCTGTCCGTCCATCACCACATATTCCTCGTTGTTGCGGAACATGGTGTAGGCCTTGAGAAGCTGCAGAATGGTGTGTACACGCTCTGACTTGATGGCATAGTCCTGCAAAAGGGCATCCTTGCGTGCCACGCGTTCCTCGTCGCTAAGCGACTTGTTGGCTTCGAGTTCAGAGAGTTCGGCCGTGATGTCGGGGAGTACGAAGAGCTGATCGTCCTGCATCTGGTCGGCCAACCATTTGTTACCCTTATCGGTAAGGTCGACGCTGTGCATTTTTTCGTCAACCACGAAGTAAAGGGGTTCAACCGCTTCGGGCATTCGGCGGTTGTTATTTTCCATATAAATTTCCTCGGTCTTGAGCATACCGGCCTTAACACCGTTTTCAGAGAGGAACTTAATGAGCGGATTGTTCTTGGGCAACGCCTTGTGGCTGCGGTAAAGTTGAAGGAAACCTTCTTCTTCCTTTTTCTTGTCGCCCGAAGCAATCATTTGCTTGGCTTCGGCAAGATACTGCGTAGCGAGTTTGCGCTGCACTTCAACCAAACGTTCAACGAGGGGCTGATACTGTTCGAAAAGCTGGTCATCGCCCTTGGGCACAGGACCTGAAATGATGAGCGGCGTACGGGCATCGTCAATCAACACGGAGTCGACCTCATCGACGATAGCATAGTTGTGACGACGCTGCACAAGGTCCTTGGGGCTCATGGCCATGTTGTCGCGCAGGTAGTCGAAACCGAATTCGTTGTTCGTACCAAAGGTGATGTCGGCCTGATAAGCGCGACGGCGCGATTCAGAGTTAGGCTGGTGCTTATCGATACAGTCTACCGAAAGTCCGTGGAACATATAGAGCGGGCCCATCCATTCAGAGTCACGCTTGGCCAGATAGTCGTTAACCGTTACCACGTGTACACCGTTACCCGTCAATGCGTTAAGGAATACAGGCAAGGTTGCCACAAGGGTTTTACCTTCACCCGTTGCCATTTCTGCAATCTTACCCTGCGTCAGAACGACACCGCCGAAGAGCTGAACATCGTAGTGTACCATGTTCCACTTCAAGTCGTTACCGCCGGCAAGCCAGTGGTTCTGATAAATAGCCTTATCGCCTTCGATGCGTACGAAGTCGTGCATGGCAGCGAGTTCGCGGTCGAAGTCGGTGGCAGTTACCTCGATGGTATCATTCTCTGAGAAACGGCGAGCCGTATCTTTCACGATGGCAAAGGCGTCGGGCAAAGCAGCGGTGAGTGCCTCTTCCATGCGGTCGAGCACCTGTTCCTCGAGTTTGTCGATTTGGTTAAAAATCACGGCACGGTCCTCGATGGGCGTAGCGTCGATTTTAGCCTTGAGTTCATCGATTTTGGCTTTCAAGTCGTCGGCCGAACTTTGAATGTTGTGTTGCAGTTCTTTCGTTTTGGCACGCAAGCCGTCGTTATCGAGCTGCTGAATGGCGGGATAAGCGGCCTTCACCTTTTCCACCCACGGCTGAATGAGTTTCATATCGCGGGTTGACTTGTTACCGAAAAGTTTGCTGAGAATTTTATTGATATCCATTGTTTTGTTTGTTTCTGAATTGTCGGGTCACACGCTGTGATGCCGCGAGCGGTTCGCAGTGCATGGCATTGCCGTGGATAAGTTTTGTTTAAATGTAAAACGGCTAACGGTCGGGCAACCCGGAATTTGTTGACTTTTGATTTACGCGACTGCAAAAGCAGCCCGGTTGAAAATGCTGAAGTTAGGGAAGCCCGACCTTAGAACAAGGGGGCCACGCCGCAAGCATTCGGAGCGCGTATGCGTATAGCCTTCGAAATGGTGGGGGCTATACAGTCAACAGAGACGGGGGTGCGGAGTTTTTCGGCTATCACTCCCTGTCCGAAGAATATAATGGGGAATGGAATATACGATTCGCGGGCCAGCTGGTTGTCGCCCTGAGTTTGGTTCACATAGTGCCAGCCGGGAGCAACTTCTATTAAGATGTCGCCCGAATAGCGCGGATTGTAACCGCCACGAATGCGGCTGATACCGGGCGTCCACGCTCCTTGCAGCAAGCGTGTCGAGGTGTAAACGTCCTTCACTCCCGCAAGTTGCAGCAGAAAGTCCTGCGAACGTTCCAGCATTTCGGCAAGACTTATTTGTCGCTGTTCAATCAACTTGTGGTTCAAATAAACCTGCGTGCCGAAAGTTGTTTCAACAAATTGTCCCTGACCGTAAATGGCCACGAGGTACATATTGAGCAAAGCTGCCGCACGTTCCACATCGAAAGTACCTGTGGGGATGCGGTACTTTGAAAGGTCAGTTTTATTTTCGTCGGCATAGCCCGTCGAAGTCAACACAAAGAGTGCGTTACCGGGGCCTACTTTGCGTTCAACGCTTTTGATGAGTCCGGCAAGTGCCTGATCAAGCCGCACGTAAGTGTCCTGTTGCTCGATATGGGCATCGACCACCGAGCGGTGTTCAAAGTTGCCGGCATAAAAGGTTACTGCCAGATAGTCGGTCACATCGTCGGCACCAATCATCGTGGCATTCAAGCACTGATTGGCTGCACGCAGCACTTCCTCATTGACCAAGCCACTGGTTTTGAACGAAGCAAAACGGCTTTCGCCCTTGAATTTATGCGAGAAGGGTTTGTGTACGCCGCCTGAAAGGAAGTATGAGAAACTGCCTACCAGGTTATTCGTAGGGTTCCAGGTAATCTGTCCGATGCGGTCGTCAAGTCCTTCATCGTTGAGCACCGTTACCCAAGCGGGCAAAGTCGGAGCATAGTAAGAGGTTGAGCACCACTGTCCCGTGCGGTCGTCAATCCAGAAAGCGCCATCGGCTGCATGTCCGGCGGTCAGGACGGCGGCTTCGCGGTAAGGTGCCAAGCCATACACCAAGGCTTTTCCCGTAGTGGCCACTTTGAGTTCGTCGCTCAAAGTCGACACGCCCAGATAGCTGGGTGCCGAAGCGTCTGAAGTTTGCAAGCCGGCATAGTGGCTATCGTCCACACAGAACACCGGGCGAAGCGTTTCGCGGTTCATCCACTGTCGGCCCACGATGCCATGATTATAGGGCGTCGTTCCGCAAACAAAAGTGGCTGCGGCCGAAGCCAAATCGGGGCGGTAATGGGGATATTCAGCCTGCGTATAGACGCGGCCTTCATTCAGCAAACGTGCAAAACCTTCATTCCCGTAAAGGGGCATGAAGGCGTGCATATAGTCGGTTCGCAGTTGATCGACCAATATGTTTACCACCACGCGCGGAATGCCGTTTTTATGAGCTGTTGCTTTGGCTTCGGACACCGAAAGTACGGTCATGGCCGTCAGCAGCGACAGCAGCAAGGGCAGCCGCGAGGCAGTTGTGTGTTGCAGTGAACGATGTGATAAAGGATTCATTGCACGTTATTACTTGATACCATCTGAAAAGACGGTGTTACTTTTTTCTGAAGCGGTTATGATTTGAGAAATTTGAAATGTGCCACTACGCGCACGGCCAAGGCGGCGATAATCAGATACACCTCGGCGGGATAATGCTGCAAACCGCAAAGGCCGAGCAGCAGGGCTACCGCCAACATGAGGCCTTGCACATACTGACCTGCGAAGCGGCGGTGATTGGTGGCATACTTCATGAACCAGGGCAGAAAAAGCAGAGGCAACGGATTAAAAAGTGCCAGCAAGCAATTACTGCCAACGGCGGGATGAACCGAGAAGAAGAACAGGAATGCCACGAGACAACCCACAAGGCCTTGCACAAACTGAAGCAATGCGTCGATTTGCCACACATACTTCTTTTTAATCCATTCGTAAATGGTGAGTGCTACGACCAATGTCAGCAGCAGCGAAAATACGACCAACGGGGTAAACGCGGTGGTTTCGCTTGGCATGGGCACTGCGGGGAGCAGGGTCAGCGACGGAGCGGCCATAAAGCGTTCCTTACCGTCGGCACCGACGATGCGTGCTTCCGTCACATAACGTTGCGCATAAAGCGGAGCAAACATTTGCGCGTGAATATCAGCCGGCCGATCGGCCTCGGCACCAAGCACCAAATCCTGCCCGAAACAAATCCAGAGGTCGTTTTGAGCATATTCGTGCACAATGTCGCGCAAGCTCTTGTTCGTTTCGCCTTGGGGCCACTTTACCTTGCCATTCACATGCTGTGCAACAATGCGCAAGGCGCGTGTAGTGCAGTTATCGTAGAAGAAATTGTAACGGTAAACGGCATTTTCCGGTTGCAGATTCTGCGTCAGAGCATCAACCAGAGCCTTTTCCTCGGCTGGCGTCAGGTTCAGACGCTGCTCATAGATGGCTCGTCCTTCGCGCACATATTCTTCGTAGAAGTAGCCGTAAGGCAGCACACTCAGTTCGTAATCGGTTTCGCCGAGCATAAAGCGCCACATAAAGTTCTTTTGCTTAAACGAGAAGGTGCCGTAATTAAACACCCAATCGCTGCGGCGTCCCTGTCGCACTTCGCGAACGCGCAGAGCGGTATGTCCGTAAAGCTGGTAGAGTTCCGTACCGGGCGAGCAGGTTATCAGACTGATGTCCACCGAATCCTGTTCGGCAGGTGCCACGTTTTGAACCGTTCCGGCTGTGTCAGCCGGTGTTTGTGCAGCCATTTTGCCACTCATGCCCAAGGCCAGCACCCATACTATGATATAAGATATGTATTGCTTCATACTCATAGGGTAAAAACGGCCATTCACCTGCCGGCTTTGTTTACAAAGTGTGTTCGATGGCTGAAGCCGTTTAGTTTTCTGCGCACAAAGTTACAACTTTAATTGGCTCTTTCGGCATGAAGTTTCGTTTCATTTCCAAAAATCACCATTTTTCAGCCATTTTTGCCTTTCCGGCTATTCCGACTGGCCTTTGTGTGCCACTTTTTGGTTTATTATATAGCAATATGTAGCAAACAACGGGCCAAACAGACACTGCTGCCGAGGAAATTTCACAGATGTTGTAAAAAATTTTCGGAAGAGTTCGGTTTACTTTTGCCGCGAAAGTGCGAATCGACGAAGCGAAGTTGATTTGTCAGCATCGACATTATCAATACTTCGGTAAATTTTCACCGAAAAATTAAAAGTTAAACAATAGAACCGGCAAAAGTCGGTTCGGAAACACTAAAGAGGTCATTGAAATGTTGTCAAAAACGAATGGTTAAGCATGAAGAAATGTACTGAAAAAAGAGTGCTAACCTGCTGATAATAAAGGTGGAAAGTATTGCATAATTCGTTGATTTTTAGTAAATTAGAAGTCTCCCAACTCTTCTGATTATGACTAAAGAAACACTCCTTATGCAATACCAATCCGAGTGCCTGTCGGCTCTCAAATCAGTCGTGAATATACACAAACCTTTTGAAAAAACGTTCATGGACACCATGAAATTATTCATGGCCATCCCGGATCGTATAAACTTCCTCCAATTGGGCAGATATGGCTGTTTCTCAGAACAGACTTATCGTAACCTTTTTGAGCATGAAACTTTCGACTGGTTTGCGTTCAACGGCTCTATCATCAGCAAGCATCTCACAGGCAAAAGAAAAGCCATCGCCATCGATCCTTCCTATATCCCCAAATCAGGCAAGAAGACACCTTGGATAGGTTACTTCTGGTCTGGTTGTGCAGGAGAGTACAAGCGTGGATTGGAAATCATGGGCATCGCTGTCATTGACATCGATAACCATGAATGCATGACTTTAGGTTTCATTCAGACGCCGGATTGTAAGACCTTGGATAATATGGACAAGAACCTCGTTGACTGGTACAGCAGCTATCTTATCAGTAGAAAAGACAAGCTACAGAGCATATCCGGAACGGTGGTTGCAGACGCATTTTTTTCCAAGGAAACATTCATAACACCTATGTGTGAGAACGGTTTCCATGTCATCAGCCGCTTTCGGAATGACGTAATCCTGTACTATCCGACATTGGAACAGAAAACAGGAAAACGTGGCCATCCCAAGTGGTTTGACGGCAGGATTGACTTTGCCAATCTGGATCTGACCCGGTGCAAGGAATACAAGGTGAACAAGGGAAAGCTATACGGATTGAGGGTATCGCGAAGTTCGCCACGGAAGTGCTACTTGCTTACTTTGGGCAGCGCAGATTTACACTAATTCTTTTTATTGACTATGAAACGAACTACCATGTTTACGGGTATGCTGGGCGGCATCGTGCTGCTGGTCATGTCGGTTTTGAGTGCCTCAACGGCCTATGCCCAATCCGCCGGAACGGCGAAAAATGTTGCCAAACAAACTTCGGTTTCCACGGCCAAACCGGCTAACGGCTGGCTCATGACGAAGGAGGGCATCGGCCCGGTAAAAATAGGTATGCGGTTGGCCGATTTGCCCAAACGGGTCAATGGGTTTTACAGCCAGATTGTGCCGATTACCGACGACCTTGTCAACCTGAAACAAGGCAACGAATCGCTGCAACTGAAAGTCAACGGGGGCATTATCCGGGGGGCATCACCATTTACTCAAAACTGGTTAAAGTAAAGGTGGGCAGCAAGTTTTTCAGTTTGAATGGCAACTTCGACAACTTATGTCAACAGCCGGGTGTAACCCTTTCGCCCAGCCACAAACGGGCTGAATACAAAGGGATAACGGCCGAAGACTACGAGGGCTGCATCAGTGCATTCTACATTGGCGAGGTGTACGACTTGATTCACACGCAGCTTAAAACTTTAAAAAGGCGACAGGAGCAACCTCTCCGAACAGGGAGTGATTGTTTCTGTCGCCTTTTTTGGGGGCTGCATCACTTGTGCGCATACCCCAAAGTTGCGCGTACGGATGTTATTTTTCAGCAGGATTTGTTTTTGCGTTTGCAGTACCGTTCGCACTGTGCACAGATGTCATACCCCAGCATCGCTCCCAAAATAAAGTCTTCTTCGGGCGAAAGCAGGTTGAGCGGACGGTCTGCCAGGAAACGGATGGCCCGTATGCACTCAGGGCGTCCAAAGTAGAGGTTAACACTCGTGTCTGAAGCAGGCTGTATTAAAAAATCAATGTGCTGGCTCCTCAGGCGCGATGTGGCAAAGGCTTCGTACTTTCGGTTCACCGTATAGAGCACCATGCGGCGCACACCTTTCTTATACTCGTACACGTGATTCAAAAAAACCTTCAGGTCTGCCGGGAGAATGTTGGAGCATGAAATCTGAGTCATAAAGCTAAAGCGTAAAGCAAGGAAACATCAACAGTTTTTCTTCAGTTCTGCGGCCCAGGCACTGAGGCGGGCGGCAGTTTTGTCGCTTTCGTTCACTTCGTCGAGCGCAAGGCCCACAAAGCAACCATCGACTACAGCGGCTGAACTTTCGAACGTGTAGTCGTCGGTGCTGACGCTGTTGCCAATGAAGGTGCATCCTGTATCCTTCAGACTTTCATAAAGAAAACCGATTCCGTCGCAAAAGGTTTCACAAAACGACTCGGAGTCGCCGCAGCCAAACAGGGCCACGCATTTGCCGTGTAAATCCATTCCTTTCAGCACATCCATGGCATCATACCAATCGTCCTGCACGTCTCCGCTGCCCCAGGTCGAGGTGCCCAGAACCAGCACATCGTAGGTGTTGACCAGTTCTTCCGTCAGTTTATTGGCGCTGTGCACGTCATTGTCTGCTACTCCTAATTCGCCGGCCAGTTGTGCAGCCAGTCCTTCGCAGGTTCCGGTGCTGGAACCATAAAAAATTCCGATTTTATGCATCATGTAAATATTTTGAATGGTTTGCATCGGCAAAAGTAGACACTCTTGGGCTTCTCGGAAATACCTAAATTTTGGGATTTTGCGCATTTCGTTCGATGGCGTGCCTGCTGTTCATTATTTTTTCGGTAAAATCAAGTAAACTTCTTGGCAGCATTGTGTGGAAGTTGGATTAACAAATACCTTAATAAAGGTAAAACAAATGCCTTCACTGCTACATGCCATTGAGTGCGAATGCTGCGTACGGCGAACCGGATTTGTTGTTTTTACGAAAGTGCTGATTATCAATAATTCCAAGATTGTTATAACTTGCTCGGAACTAATTCAAACAAGCTCGGAACTAATTTCAACAAACTCGGAACTAATTTCAACAATCGCTGAATAAATTTGAAGGATGGGCTGGTTCGCTGTTTTAACAGGGGAAAACGGAGGGAATAGAGGAGGACATATTTTAAGAAGTTTTACACGCAGAGCGGATTACCTTATTAACAGTTGTCGCAGGCTGACTGGTGAAACTGCACAGTAAAAGGCGGCAGGAACAATCTCTCCGAACGAGGAGGGATGATTCCTGCCGCCATGTGAAATATGCGACTAATTTGTTGTACGCTTATTTTTCGAGCTGAATGCCGATGTACATGCCTTCGTAGTTGCTCAGCAATGCGCTCATGGCTTTCAACGTCGTGCTGTTGCCGATGGCTGCCACTTTTTTCACGATGCCCAGCAGTTTGTCGCTTTCAAACAGCAAACTGAGTTTACCGTTCTTCACCACCACCTTAGGCGTCATGCTACCCAATCCGGCCAGATAAGTCATCTTCAAGGTTTTATTTTTCACGTCGAGCGTATAATTACCCGTAATGGTGCGTCCGCCGATAATGGCTGTATAGGTTTTATCTTCGTTGAAAGTAAACGAGCAAGCGCCTTGCTTCACACCGATTTTTGCCAAATGCGTATTGAGCTGTTCTTCGAGCTTTTTCGAAGCCACTGCACCACCGGCTTGTGCCAACAGGTTTTCGCTTTCGAACACACAGTCGGAACTTGTGTAGTTCCAGGTGCCCAACAAACTTTTTTCAGTCAGCGTGGTACCCGAACCCAGCAGATTGCCCAGCAAATTGCCTAACAGCGACTCCGTGTCGAAACCCTGCTGCTGATTATTTTCAACCACGGTGTTACCGTTTTGGTTCATACCGCCAGCCAAAGCTTGACCTACATTTTGCAACACATTGCTGCTCGTTCCGCAACTCGTCAGCAAAAAACCGCAAGCTGCGATTGCCGAAAGAAATGAATACTTCGTCATGATTACAACTATTATATATAGATATGTGTAATGAATAGGCATGGATGAAAATAGAACCCAATGCGGCGCAAATTTGGCAATTCCAGCCGATTCAACCAATACAAATGGCTAAATTCGACTAAATAATCAACCAAAAGGCTGTTTTTGTTGTCCAAACTTCCTTTTTTACGGCATTATTGCTTTAATTTGCAGTAAGCAGGGTGTATGGCTCACCGGGGCATCGGTTTACCCACGCGCTTGCATGCATCCATCCAAAAACTGTTTTTACGTTATGAAAATAATCCAGAAATTTCGCGTTTGGTACCGTTGGGCCTTCCGTTTTGTAACTCACGACATGTGGGAAAGCGGAACCCGCGCCGGGCGGAGTGCATTGGCCGGCATCGTTAAACGTCTGTATCTGACAACCCGCATATTTTTTCGCGAAGAATTGAGTTTCCGTGCCTCAGCACTGACCTATTCCTCACTGCTTTCGGTGGTGCCCATTCTCGCCATAGTTTTTGCCATAGCCAAAGGTTTCGGCCTCGTTGAATTTACCGAACAATGGATTCGAAGCAACATCGTGGCCAAACCCGAATTTATCGACACCTTGGTGGGCTTTGTTCAATCGTATCTGAACCACACCCAAGGCGGAATTTTCTTAGGCTTCGGCTTCATCATGCTGCTTTGGACACTCATCAGCCTCACCGACTCCATCGAAACGGCCTTCAACGTCATTTGGCAAGTAGACCGCCCGCGTTCAATATTCAGAATGCTCACCGACTACACGGCCATATTTTTTCTGTTGCCCATATTTATTGTTGTGAGCAGCGGTCTGACCATTTTCATCTATTCTGCTGCCAGCCAGTATGTGCCCGATGTGCTCCTGCTGCGTCCTGTGGCTCTTTTCCTGGTGCAGCTGCTGCCCTACCTCATTGTGTGTCTGTTTTTTTCAGGACTGTTTGCCTTTATGCCCAACACCCACGTCAAACTGTCGAGCGCACTCAAGGCTGGCATCCCCACCGGCATACTCTTTCAGTTACTGCAAATAGGTTATGTACATTCGCAAATGTGGCTCACCTCGTACAATGCCATTTATGGTTCGTTTGCCGCACTTCCCCTGTTCATGCTACTCTGCCAAATAGCCTGGATGCTGGTACTGTTTGGCGGCACACTGTGCTACGTGGACCAAAACATACACAGCTTTTACTACGGGCACGACGATGTGCGCCTTTCGCGCCTCGACCACGACTGCCTCAGCATACGCCTGGTCACCACCATTTGCCGACGCTTTGCACGCGCCGAAACCCCACTGACTGCTGCCGAACTGGCCGATATCGAAAAACTGCATCTGCGCATCGTCACCGAATTGCTTAGCGAACTCACACGCGCCGGTGTCATCATGGCCATCTCAGACGATGGAAAAAACACGGGCATCAAATACGTTCCGGCCTCCGATATTCACCGCATCACGGTGGTGTCACTGCTCGAAACGCTCGACCGCATAGGCGAAAACATACACCCCAATACGCCGGACGAATGGATCGAATTCTGCAAAAAACGACGGGCCATTTTCGGAGAATCGTTCAGTCAAACACCGCTGCACCTGCTGCCCGAATCTGCAGTCAAAAAGCCCTAAACGGCTACAGGCCCGAACCTGCTTTTGCAACCGGGTTGCGCAATGAAGTTCGTAACTTTGCTCGTAAATTTAAAACCATACAGACATAGCCATTTAAAAGTTATGAACCACTCATCTCACCCGGCGCACACGCATCATCACAACCACGACCACGCACATAATCATGGACACGACCATGACCACGAACACAGCCATGCACACCATCACGCACACGACCACGCAGCAGATGGTGGCTGCGGTTGTTGCTGCCATCACGCACACAACCATGCCGAAGGGCCGCTATGGCGTGCCTGCCTGCCCATGATTGTTTCGGCCCTGTTGCTCGTTGCAGGTCTGATTGTCCGAACGGACAACCGGCTGTCCTTGCTACTTTTCGTTTTAGCCTATTTGCCGGTAAGCCTGCCCGTCATGCGGTCCGCCTGGAGCGAAATGCGCCACGGAACCTGGGCCAACGAATTTACGCTGATGCTGCTGGCTTCAATCGGAGCCTTTGCCATTGGCGAATACCCCGAAGCCGTGGGTGTTATGTTGTTCTATGCCGTCGGCGAGTTTTTTCAGGAACGCGCCGTTAAGCGCGCACGCGCCGACATTCGCGCCCTCGTCAGTATGCGCCCCGAAGCGGCCACACTGATTCGGCCCGACGGAACCCGACAACGAACTAACCCCGAACTCATCGCCACCCAATCAGTCATCGAGGTGCTGCCCGGCGAAAGAGTGCCCCTCGACGGTGAACTGATGAACGATACAGCTGAATTCGACACGGCTGCACTCACGGGCGAACCCCTGCCGCGCTCATTTACCAAAGGGCAGGAAATTTCGGCCGGCATGATTGCCGTGGGACGCGCCGTGCAACTCCGCACCCTGCGCCCATTTGCCGACAACGCCCTTCAGCGCATACTCCGCATGGTCGACGAAGCAGCAGCCCGCAAGTCGCCGGCCGAAACCTTTATCCGCCGCTTTGCACGCATCTACACTCCTGCCGTCACCCTGCTGGCATTACTCATGGCTGTGCTACCGCCCCTGTTAGCGGGTCAGGCATGGAGCGTATGGACTTACCGCGCCCTGGTATTCCTGGTTGTATCGTGTCCGTGCGCCCTGGTAGTCAGCGTCCCCCTCAGCTACTATCGTGGCATTGGCGTAGCATCGCGCTTCGGCCTGCTGTTCAAGGGCGGTAACTACCTCGATGCCGTAAGCCGCTTGCAAGCAGTGGCCTTCGACAAAACGGGCACACTCACCACGGGCCAGTTTGCACTCACAGCCATCGAACGGAATGCCAACGCACCACACACGCTTTCCGACTCCGAATTGCTGCGCATGGTGGCTGCCGTCGAACGATTCAGCACGCACCCGCTGGCCAAAGCCCTGGTCAGTGCTGCCGGAAAGGATGCGCTGCCGCAGGCCGACAACGTGAGCGAAACAGCCGGCGGCGGACTCTGTGGCGAGGTAAACGGCCATCGCATCTGTGTGGGCAAAGCCGAATGGTTACAGCAGCAAGGCATTGCACTGACAGCCTCAACCGTATCAACCGTGGGTACCACAGCTGTGCTGTGTGCCATCGACGGCACCTACACTGCCACCCTGCGCCTTGCCGACCAACCGCGCCCCACTGCAGCCGAAACCATCCGTTTGCTCAAGCAAATGGGCATTCGCATCACCACCCTGCTCTCGGGCGACAGCAGCGAAACCACTGCTGCCATGGCACGCCAGCTCCACATGGACGAATCGGCCGGCAATCTGCTCCCTGCCGATAAAGCCGAAGAGCTGCGCAAACTGAAACAACGCTTTCCGCAAGGCGGTGTGGCCTTTGTGGGAGACGGCATCAACGATGCGCCCGTACTGGCCACGGGCGATGTGGCATTTGCCATGGGTGGCGGCACGGATGCGGCCATTGAAACGGCCGACGTCGTCGTACAGAATGCCGACCCCATGGGCGTGGTTCACGCCATTGCCATTAGCCGCACCACCCGCCGCATTGTTAAGTTAAACATCACCTTAGCCTTAGGTGTCAAATTAGCAGTCATTCTTACAGGCGCCCTTGGCCTCACCGGACTTTGGGCGGCGGTACTGGCAGATACGGGCGTGGCACTGTGGTGTGTGGCCAACACCTATTTCATTCGGAAACGTAGTTGATTCATTCCGCGCATTTCATTTTTTATTGGAATGTTGCGTATGCCTGCTGCGTATGCTCATTCAGCAAACTCGCCCGTACTTACCTCTGTATAAAAAGTTCACCCACATGGATAACACGATATTAGAACAACGCAACATCAAACCGACAGCCGTACGCCTGTTAGTGTTGGATGCCTTGCAAAAGGCAGAGTGTGCCCTTTCACTCACCGACTTGGAAGCACGACTCGGTACGGTCGACAAATCCAGCATATTCCGCACCCTTACGCTTTTTCTCTCTCACCATCTGATTCATGGCATTGAAGACGGCAGCGGACAATTAAAGTATGCACTCTGTCCGCCCCAATGCCACTGTGGCGAGGACGAGCACTGCGGTCTTGACGACTTACACACACACTTCCGCTGTCAACGCTGCGGCAAAACCTTTTGTTTGCGTGAACTCCCCGTCCCCAGCGTCCCCCTTCCTAAAGGTTTCGAACTCACCTCTGCCAACTATGTGCTGGTGGGCTATTGTCCGGAATGTACCGGCAAGCATCATTAAGGCCACAGCCCCAAACAGCCAAAAAAACAGCGACGAACCATATTCATACGTTATGGTTCGTCGCTGATTTTTTGTTTATTACTGTTTTTGTATAATTCAAATTCAAGGCCTGCTAATAACGGTTCATCAACCAAAGTGCAACGTATACCCGAATCATATTCATACGTTACGATTCGTCGCTGTTTTTTGTTTATTGCTGTTTTTGTATAATTCAAATTCAAGACCTGCTGATAACGGTTCATCAACCAAAGTGCAACGTATGCCGATAGGTATCTCGCAGCTAATGAGCAGTCTCCTTATTTTTCATCAGTTTTTTATACTCCCTTCGTGTCATAATCCCCTTGATAGCCTCTTCCGGGCTATCTGCTTCTTTGCAAAACACCCAATGCAGAATTGTTTTCGATTCATGCACCGAGCTATACGTTTGCGTCAGTTTCCAGCCTTTATCAGCCAGGAAGTTAGCTGCATCCACCATGCTATTCAATCCAAGCCATTTACCCTGATCATCCACCAGCACGTGAATGACAGTCAGTTTTTTCCAAGCCTGATAAACGGGTTTATTACCAAAGTCGATCACCACATTCTGCGCATCATTCAGTCCATTATCCACCGCCTTTACCTCGCAATAATATTGTTTTTTAGTTTGTGCGCTTGCAGCCACGGCAAATACAGCCGCCAACATCATCAACATGATTTTTTTCATAACAAATCTACTTTAATTGTTTCTTTCGCCAAAGAAAGGTCGAACATCTGTCTTTCCTTTTTGGGGGTACAAGGCCATAGTTGTTTCAACAACCTTACTTGGCGAGGGCAAAGGTATGGAAAAGCAAACAAAGAAGCAAAAAATGAATGAAGAGGCTGTTTAAATTTAACTGAAATAAATTTCACAGAGACATAAAAAGAATTCATCTTCTTCAGTCCTGCCGCAAGCACAAGACTAAAGAAGATGGAGCTTTTTAACTTATGTAGTTTCGAACGTATGGGTTATTCGTAAATCCAAGAAGGATAAACGGTAACAATTTTGTCGGCATTGTCCACGGTTATATCGGGGATTGAAAATTTGGAAAATAGAAAGTTCGAGAAGTTTACTCCATATTCTGAATAATCTTCACTAATGAATCCACTATTAAACACTCTATCTTTTGCCATTTCAAAGAATGTCTTTTTCTGATCTGCCCCCTTATATTGACTTAGTGTTACCCAGTTAGGGATATTCTTCAAGGCATCCATGAAATTGAGGGTAGGATTTTTTTTAGGAGTCTTATCACTGACATCAATATATACTGAATTAACAGGATTACACTTCACTTTGTGTCGAGTATTAAGTCCACCTTTTAACCACAACGTGTCGTTGTTTATATCAAAGGTAGAATTAGGCTCTTTACCTTGGAATACTAATTGGGTAATTCCGTTCTGTCTATTGGCTTCACTTCCCGAAAATCCAATGATGGTAAATTTTCCATCTGATAATTCCAAAACTTCTGATTGGTTCATCTGCTCATCCTTATCGGCTTTTCGATCAAAACTCAACACATTGGCACGGCTACCCTTCAGGTAATGAGCTGTAACCGAACCTGTTTTAGGCCATGGTCCAATTCTGCCGGATAAGCCACTCGACAGAATGCTTTCGGTATATTGCTTTACGAACAATTCTTTAAAAGCCTTATGCAAAGTATCTTTGGTTTCCTGTGATTTTAGAAGAGTTGTAAGTTGAGATGCTTCTTGTTTGTAATCTCCCGTCATTTCTTTGATCATTCTTCCACAGAATTTATCGACATGTTCGTCTATCTTATCATTGATACCAAGCATCTTGGCCATCTTCTCATAGCCTTTGTTAGCAACTACCTTATACAATTCCTTTTTCAGGTCTATTTCCTCTCGCCTCACGTCCGTACGAGTCACCAATCGCTGCAGCTTCACATCGTTTCGTTTAACGGTAGTTTTCGATGTTACCTGCAGGGTATCCTCCCACATATAGTACATGTTGTTGTCGCTGAAGGGGACCTTAGGAAGGAGAATTTTGGCACTGGTGTATTTTTCGACATTACGAACCAATGCGGGGTGCTGGGTGCCATCAGGCAGGGTGAATAAGGTAGAGTCTATGTTGGCAATAAAGAGGATGAGGTATTTGGGACCCGCCATCAGCGTGTCCTGCAAATCCTGACGTAGTTCCCAGGGCATTTTATGGCCATTCACTTCTTCGCGACTGCTGATGGGCCAATGCGTATTTTCGTTGATACCACGAATTTTGCGCATCTTAATCAAGTTTTTCGACGTTTCGTCGTACACAAAGTAGTGAAGTGACGAAATGCGCTTGTTGGCCGGCAGGGTATCGGTCGAGAGGGCGCGGGAAACCGCCTCCGAGGTGCCGTAGCTCACTACAAACTGACCGTCGGCCACTTGGGGCAGACCGTCGTCGGGCTCGGGGAGCAGGGGGTTGAAGGGCGACACTGCGTCGTCGGTGCAGGCCGTACACAGCGCAGCGGCCCACAGCAAACACAGGCTGATTAACTGATAATATTTGGCTTTCATGTTTACTTTCATTGGGTAACTTGATTAGGGATTAGGCGTAGGTTGAGGGGCAGGCTCTGGCTCGGGGGCCGGTTCCGGTTTAGGGGTAGGATCTGGCGTCGGCTCCTCGGGCTTGGTTTCGGGTTTCTCGCCTGTGCCGGGCTTTTGGGGCTTGTCTTCCCAGCCGTCCCAATCGTCGTTATCCACATTGATTGACGTATCGTCGAAACCCGCATATTTCACGTCGAAATAGTTGGACGAAATACCATTGAATTTCAGTATGGTTCGCGTATTGGGCTTGATGTAGTAAGCTCGGCCCGTATTGTTGGTCAGTGGATACGTAAACTTTTGCGACTGCTTGGTATAGACCGTCAGATTACCTTCAAGTTTACAGGGCAAGAGGTTGGCTAACAAGTGGTGATTTTCGCGTTCCTTTTCGCTGATACCCAACTGATTATAAGGTTTAGTTACCAAACGCACGATTTGCGGCTCCGTGGTTTTTATTTCATCCTTGTCGTTGTCGGTAATATAAATACGTGTGGGTAGGTTCGTAAGTGTCAGTTCTACGCTGTCGACAATGTGTTCAAACTGGTCGACCAAAATACCCATATCCAAATCGAGTTGTCCGTTCAGTCGGGTAAGCACCACGTTCTTCGTAACCATTGTGTCCTTTTTCAGCCAAAAACTCAATACCTTTCGATATATATCGCCGGGAGGGAGTGGTACATCATTCTTTTGGTAATCTTCCTTTCCGGCTCCCTGTGCAAGGATGGGCATATAGTCGAGCAGAATGCGGTTCATGTCGCAGGTTGCCTCGCCGGGATTCTCCTCGGTAAAGAGGTTCAGGGGCTGATTGTTTCCGTTTCGCGGCACGCACAGAAAGGCAAACTTATACCATTGGGGCTTCAGTTTGGTAAAGGTTAGGTAGCCTTGCTTCACGTCCTCCATCACGCCCAGCAGGTGCAGTTCCTCTACGCCGTGCTCGGGTTTTCGTTCGCCTACAAACAGACGCAACAGCTGATTGTCGGCCACAGACTGCACGCCACTTTCGGTGCCTACTGCCATGGTGAACTGTACAGCGGCTGGTTCCGTAGGACCAAGGTCGTCGGCCACGGTGTCGGTGCTGCAAGCCGCAAGTCCGCCAAGGGCCATCAGGAGGGGGATAGCAAAATATTTATTCCATGTTTTCTTCATGACTTTTGCTTCGTTTGCTTAGTATTTCGGTAAAATTTCCTCTTCATTAGGTTTCCAGTTCGAGTCAACGCCGATGTTACCACCTATGCCCGAGTTCGGATCGCCCGTCCAGGCATTTTTGCGGCGACAGCACAACACGTTGTACTGGCGGTCGCGCATGGCAAAGGCTTTTTTGCCTTGTCCCATCTTGACGTAGAAGGCACGTCCCGGCACTTCGGCCGTGTAGCCGGCAAGGTAGGGAGTGGACGAGTGGAAACGCTCATCGCTATTTAGAAACTTTATGGTTCCGGCTTCTAACCTTTCCCTCAAAAAGGCCAGTTCATCGAGGGCCGGCACGTACCACACAATTTCGTCGTAGTCGATGTAGCCGTTGCCGTTGCGGTCGCGATTCTTGCCGAGCACATACTTAATCATGTGGTTATCGGGAATACGGTTGATGATTTTGAGGGTATCATTTTTGAGATACGGGAACTCATTAGCCACCGTATAGTAACCATTGTAGGCCCCGCGGTAAATGCCGGCATCGAAGCTTGTGTCGTTGATGTCGCCCGTTTTGATGGCCTCCTGATACAGGCGACGCGTGTTGGCCAGACCATCCCAGCGGTCGTTGATCATACTGGTCATCACGGGGTTGGCACCATATTTCAGAAAACCCCAAGTGAGATTTTTGCGTTCCAGTTCGTACTCAATGAAGTACTCATTGTAGAACTTCACTTTGCCGAAGGCATCCTTTACCGGCATGCGTACTACCTGAGCCGGACGCTGCATCACTTTGATGCGCGCTATGCTACCATTCTTTTTGTCGCGCAGCACGATGGTGCCCGTACGCCACGATGTTGAGTCCTCCGTATTGTTCAAACCTTCGTTGGCTGCCGGATTTTCGGGAATGTACTCATCGGTATGTACATAGAAATAGGTACTCAGACTTCCCGTTCCTTCGAAGCGTGTACCGGCATACATCATTTCCTTACCTGCTTCGATGGGCTTACCGGCAATGCGAGGACGGTATTGCGAAGAGAAGGAAATTTCGAGCCAGGGGTGCTTGTCGGGTTCTTCAACATAGAGTTCCCAACCGCCTTCGTTGCGCGTAAAGCCGAAGCAGGGCGCGGAATTAAAGTGGGCATCGAGCGGATTGTTGAACGAGGCTGTGATGGTAGAACCTCCCAACACTAATACGTCGACGCGTGTATCTATTTTGTTGCAGGTTTTGATTACGCCCGTTACTTTATACAGGTGGTTGCGACGCACGTTGAAGTCCTTGTAATTATTGGCTCCAAGATAAATACGATAGGAGGCTTTCGAGGTGGTATTACCCGATTTATAGAAGCCTTCAATCAGCAGGTAACTGGCAGTTTTGTATTGTTCCTTACCCAATTTACCCTTCAGAGTTTGCCACATGTCTTTGTTTTCACCGAAAACATCAGAAAAATAATTATCTTTCTCTTTACAGCCTCGGCGATTCTCAAAGAGGTAGGTGGTCAATCTGGCTATATTTGTCTCAACCTTTTCATCCTTTTCGTACGCCAGGTCCATCGAAGGGAAGTAGTTCTTGAACGATTCCTCGGGCTGGGTCGGAGCGTCGGGTTGGACCGGCACATCCGGATTGGGCTGACTTTCGGGCTTAGTAACTTCAACAGGGACGGAAACAGCATCTTCTGTCGTCATCGGAGCGATGGTATCATTGTCTGTCCGCGTTCTCTGCACCAACCAACTGCACTTTGGCACGTTACACAAGCGTATATTTGTTAGATAGAACTTGTCGGTTGTGATTTCGGGAATGAACTGCAAGTCAAGGTCGACGCGGGCGGCCAAACGGGTAACGGGAATTTTATTTGTCTGACTTTTGTTGTCCACCGCTTTCTTATCGAGCATGGTGCTGCCGTGCATCACCATGGCCCCGTTGAATGCGCCATCGGGTTCTTTGATGGTGAGCATCACGTCCTTCAAGTCATCGAGTTTGTCGATTTTTGTATCCCACAACTGATGGTAGTTGCATACTGCATGAATCTGTAACTGTTCATTTTCTGCCAAACCCGGCAACATCACGCGCACCTTTAGGTCGGGATGTTCCAAATCCTGCTGATAGTGCATCAGCAATTTCGTACCGTCTTGATTGAATACATACACAATCACGTGCTCCACGCGGCTGTCGGCCTCCACCATGTTGCCACTTCGCATTTCGACCACCGGCATACCTTCTGGTTCCAGTTCCAAGCAAACTTCCTTTTCCAGACCATACGCTGGTGCCTCAACCTGCCACTCGTCCTGACAGGCTACGGCCAACAGCAACATCAGCCAAAATCCTATGTATTTGAATCCAGTTTTCATACCTTATAAACTTAATTGTTTTATTCAAAATGCACCATGTACATGGCGCGATGATGAAGGTTCTTATCACGTTGCCAATTGTCAGCCGATTCATCTACACCAATTTGAGTGATGTAGGCATCCTTATACCAGCCGTTGTCGCCACTCGATGTCCAGTAGGTTTGCTTGTAAGTATAACCTAAAGCCTCATATTGATTGCCAAAAGTCTGCGACACGCCCCACATTTCGTAGTAAGCCGGTAAGTACCAATTCTTTTCCTTTGTATGATCATCATCATTGGCACTATTCTTATCAATCACTTTGGCTATGCCATTTTCTTCCACCGTTTGCAGGTTGCAAAATCTGCGAGTTAGCAGTTGGATTGATGAACCCTTGTAGGCACCCGAACCCCAAGCACCCTTTTTCCAACGATTGTAACAATGGTCTGAGGTAACTTCTCCGTCAGCATAATCCATCGGGTTATCGCCCGATACATATTCATTACCCGTTTTAAAGTATCCCCAACCAATCTGCGCTGAATTACCAACAATAATTTCGCCAGTCTGTTTGTCGTATTCACAATCAAAATCCAATCGAGCTATGCCGCGATAAGCAGGTTTTCCACGCTTACCTCCTCGACTATAAATGGTCATTGTGTTGTACTGCTGCACCTGAATGGTGTAGGGTTTAGGAACATCTTCTGTCCAAAGTTGTAACTTAGCCCGACGAATATCTTTCTTTATTTTTTCAACATATTCTGCCGTATACACATTCCCTTCAGGCAAAGCACGCTGCACGGCATAGTCGTTGATAACTACTTTAACTTTAACCTCCTTTTCACCTGTACCCTTAACTTCATTGGTATAACCAACAAATTTACCTTCAGCATCATAAGTCTCAAAGTGAATCCAGTCGGTCAGTTTATCCTTATTTACATCCTCAGGAAAAGCCTCATTTGGGAGATCGTATGCAACATTCAATGTCCAAGGCTTTTTAATCGTCGAATCCTTATCGATAGCCGGCTTAATAGTAATAATCAAGCTGTCATACATGGCATTGAATACATACTTTTCGTCATTGTAGTCAGCCTCGATGCGTGCAGGGCCGGTAACGACTGGGAAAACGTTGTCCAGTTTGATGGTGTCCCAGGGCAGCACTTCGAGTTCAAGCAGGTTACCGCTCAGGTCGGCCGGTTTATCGCCGTTCGTCGTAGAGTTGCTCAGTTTTTTACCAATGGCATAAAGGGTATTCTCCTTGATGGGGAAGTCATTGGTGCGGTTGTTGGTTTTCGGGTTCTTGTAATACACTTCGTAGGTTTTCAGCACTTGTTCCTGCGTAACTTGTCCTTCACCGCTATGGTGTTCACCTATCAGATTAACCGATAAGGTGGCTTTGCCGTCCAAAGAATCCAACGGCAGCAGATAGGCTCCTGCCAAATACGAGTCGGCCAACACGCTGTCGTTGCCTGCCTTGACAAAGTAATCGAGTTGCTTAGTATCATTGCCTTCCTTTTTTGTAGAAGAAAAGCCATTTTCCGAAAATTCAACATCGAACAGCACCTCGCTGTCTGCCAAGTCTCCCGTACCATAAACATCTTTATTGGCATCTGCCTTCCACAAAGCTACTTGTGAGGATTGAGCTTTATGCAAACAAACTTGCAATTTCTTGACATCCCATGCATTTTCCTTATATGTTACTCGCGTCGGGATGTTGCGAAGATATACCAAGATGCCCGCTACTTTGCGACGCAGGGTCAGCGCCACTTCTTCCACCTGATTGTTGATTTGTCTGGATTGCATAGCCACAAAGAACTGCTCGTGGGCTACATCGTCTTTTGTCTTACCATCCTGCACCTTAGCGATGCAAGTGCCTAAGGTGGTAACATCTTTTACAATATTGGGGAAACCATAAGTGGAGGGAGTCTTATCCACATTGCGATCGCAGCCAACGGCCATAAACGTATAGGGCTGACCTTTATTCAAGTCGATACTCACCCAATGTTTCTGCGTGATGTTGCCTTTCCAATTTAACTTTTCTGCATGAATGCAAGTGGCATCGGCAGTATTTCCGTTGAAAACATACAGATACACATCCTTCACATCCTTGTAGTTCACCTCGCAGCTCTGCAAGGTGCTGCGCGTTTGCTTGCTGCCGTTGCTCAGGCCGTCGATGTTGAACGAGAGCCAAATGCCACGGTCGGTGGGTTGTTGTTTATCGTAATTCAGTTCGAGGTCGGAGCAAGCGACGAGTGCCGACAGACAGAGCAAGCAGACCCAAACCATCCATGAAATTTTTTGCTTCATAATTTCCAACATCTACTTATGTCGTTTTACTTCAAAATCAATTTTTCTCGCCGAGATCAAGGTCAGCTTCTTCATTCCACGTGGGGTCGACGGTAATGGTGAGGTCCGCACCGCTGCCCTTCAGGTCGATGGGTTTATGGGGCGAGCCCAAGCCGTAGTAATGGTTGGCCACGATGGGAAAGCGGTAGGCACTTTCAGTATCGATGATACCCGTACCGCCACCGGTGCTGCCGTGGTCAAGTTCGTCGTTCTTCGGCAGTTTGGCACGGCGCACATCGAGTACTTGGCCCTCTTTATTTACCAATTCAATGCGCAGCGTATATTTCTCCTTATCAGCCGGAGCTGGAATGGGCAAAACAAACGAACCACCGGTAAAAGTTTGTTCGATACCTTTCGATGTGTTATCGGGCGTAATAGGAATTTCGACCAAGGTCGTTGCATCGGCCGCACTAGACGCACTGGCTATGAAATCCTCAAAATCGGGTTTCTGCTGACGCTTAATCAAGGGTAGTACCGTGTTTTGTGCCGTGTAGAGCGCAATGCGCAACTTGGACAGTCTTCTGTCAGTGACTCCCTGCGTAAGGGGTGCTGCCACTTCGGCAGGCACATTTTTGAACCATCCGGCCACGCCCGCCACACGACGACGGAGCGTGATTTTCGTAGCAATGTGATTTTCGGGATGATAGGCTTTCAAACCTACAAATATTTCAGAACGGCGTAATTTTTGAACAGTTGCAGTTTCCTTCAGTTTTCCCAGGGCTTCAGTCAGGGTGGTACCTTTTTGGCCCTCGGCGCTGGGATTTAAAGGAACATTGAAAGTTTCATGGCCTTCATCATTAGTGCCCACGGCCAGAAATTGATAGGGCGTGTTGCGCTCCAACTGCGTTTTCAGCCGGTGGTTCATTCGAGCCGAATGGATGGGCAACATGCCGCCATTGGCGGTGAAATGCTCTTTCCACTTCACTTCTTCGAATTGGCCGCAGTACTCAGCCGTTTCGTCTGAACCTTTAAAGATGTAAAGCATCACGTGGGTTACATGCTGCGTGCCCATGAGCGTAGTTGTGTCGGGATAATCCACAAGGTGGTCGTTGGCATTCAGGGTACTGGTGCTCACCTCCACTTGAATCACGGGAGCGGTGGACGCCATTCCCCCACTCGCTTCTTCGATATTGTTGCTGCAGGCCGTGGTGAGCAAACCAGTGCAGAGAAAAAGGGAGCACAAGTGTAACCACTTTCTGCGTATTGTATGTTTGTAATGCGCTGTCATGTTTTTTTCGTTTATTTTTTTACCAAACGCCATCCGCCGACGCGGGTAGTTTGTTTGCCTAACTTCACCACCGTTTCGGGGTTGCTCAGCGAAATGCGCTGTCCCGTCTGCCGGTTTTCAATCATCCAATTGCTCCATTCGCTTCCGGGCTCGTGGCTCAGTTGGAGGGTTACGTCGCCGCTGTGCTGCATGCGCCAACCAAGGTCGATGCTGCGCTTTTGCGAGGCGGGCACTTGCTGAATGTCGGTGGCTACGCCGTCGGCCACGGTGAACACGGCTACGGTTGGCGGATTTTCGCGGTCGTAGAGCATGCGCGAGTCTTCGCCCTTGCGGAAGCTCTGGTGGCTGTCGGGCTTGAGGCGCACGAGGCACTGGGTGCTGCGGTTACCGTTCACGGCCATGATGCGCAGGGTTCCGGGCTGAATAGTGGTGGGCATCAGGATTTGATTACCCTGTACCTGCATGTCGGCCTTGAAGGTGAGTTCCAAATTCTTCGTGGCGTTCTTGGCCGTGACATAGAAGCCCTGCATGGGGGCTAAGTGGGTGAGGCCGGGCGAGGTGGCGGTGATTTCGCCGTTGCGGTAGAGCACGGTTTGCGTGGTATTGTTATTGATTATTTTTACCTCGCTAATCTTGTCGGCATTGCCCTTTAGGAACTTGGCGATGTCGAGGTGTGCGGCGAAGGGGTTGCCGGCCACGAAGGTAGTTCCTTCCTTGTAGTTGCTCACAGTAACTTTGAGCGTACCATCGCCTTGGGGCACTACAAAGCGGCCCATCGTCGTTTTATCGCGATACACGCCTTCGGCTGAGCCCAAGTGTCCGCCCGTAGCATCGAAGTATCTGTACTCGCCATGCGTTTTAGGGAAACGGAAGGTGAGGTCCTTGGTGGGCAGTCCTTCGTCCTCGGCGCGTACCATCCAGCCCATACCGGGAGTGATGGGTTCGGCCACGGCATTGAAGGGGGCGGTCCACGAGGTTTCGTTCGTAATTACCGTAGTACCGAGCACGCCATCGGTAATGACCTTTCCGGGTACTTCGCGACTCCAGCAGCGCTGGTACAAGCGCGGAGCAAAACGATTTTCGGGACTGTTGGTCGAGGTGAGCTTCACGAACTTATGTTCCAACGCATGGTTGCCTTGCCATTTGGCGGGAATGAAGTAGTCGCCCGTAACAGTATTGGTCAGCGGCGAACTGAGAATGTAATTTTGTCCGCTCTTGAGCGTCATTTCCATCCACACATACTGATACTGATTGAACAGGTGGGTGTTCAGGAGTTCAGCGCGCGACTCAATGTGCAAGTACTTGCAGTAGTTCATGAGTGAGTCGAGATCGTTGGCTGCAGGCAGTTGCTTGAGTTCGGGATAGCGTACGCAGCCATTGGGAAGTGTAACGTTGGTACAGGTCCAGGGTGCACCTTCGGTCCAGTTGTCCCAGTTGTTCCAATCTGTATCCCTGGTACCTTTCCAAGTAGTTTCTCGGGGATGTACCCATGCCTTTAAGGCACTGCCGTATGCGGGTTTACCTTGCTGGTCATATATATTGATATAGTATTGCCCCACGGCAAGATTGGGCAATTCGATAACACCTCCATCCGTCTTCGAAATGCTCCCCGTAAAAGAGGTTTTTTCGTTGTCTTTGCTGCGGTTGGTACAAACCACTGTGTAAGTCGTTGTCTCATTCTCAGCCTTCGGAGTGGCACTCGGTACCGGACTAATCTTCACGTGCAGTGACTTGCCCAAGCACACGTGCTTCGTAACCATTTCTGCCGTGATGGGGATGATGGGCGTGAGTGGGTTTTCTTCGTCCTCGGAGCCATCGGGGATACCGTCTCTATCAGTGTCGCGACGAGTGAAGCAACTATAAATTTTAGTAAAGTCTAAAAGGTCAAGAAGATCTGCTGAAATAGTTAACACCAATTCATCGAACTCAGAAGTAGATATTTCATTTGTTCGAACTTCGACTATGGTACGCTCTTCATGTCCAAGAACTCCAGCACGAAGGAAATCTGCAGTTATATTCTGTCCAACTTCTGTACCATTACTATAGACTTGAAGTTTTACATGATCGAATATTTTTATATTTGCTACATTTATCTTTGATAAAATAAATCCGACAGAACTTCCTCGTGGCAATGGTGGGAATTTAACAGCAAGCCGCAGACTTTTTCCTGCTCCTGTACCTCGATAATAGGCATAATTTTCCGAATTATTATCCAAAAGATTTCCTAAATTTTCGTATGTTCCACCGACTTCAAGCAAACCATCTGTAAAGGACTTATCATAGTCAATTATGAGACCTGTGGTGTTGGTAAGCTTATCCAAACAAGCTTCGTTGAGGTCACCTAGTTTATTTTCAGCATCTTCCCAAAAGGCATTGTATAGTCGCCACTCTTTGATGCTTAAATGCAAAGCACCAACTCTCCACAATTCAATTCGGTCGAATTCGATGGTGGTTTTGATTGACATACGAATTTTGTTTCCTTTACTACCAATCAGACCAACGCTACCGACTTCGCTATCATTTACGATGCCGCGCTGTTTCTCTGTTCCATTTCTAAACAAGCGAATTTGGTAGAACTCTAACACATTTGCTTTTATGAAGTCGAACGAAGTCTGGATAGTAAATCCTACGCGAACAGGCTTTTGTGGAGTAACTGGTTTATCAAGATCAATAGCCACAATACCTACATCCGAACCAATTCCCAAACCTTCAAACAACTTTGCATAATTTTCTCGGTCTGTATCAACCAAATTCGGACCATCTGTACCATTATTGATAGATATGAGTGAACCACCATTTTTGATGTTTCCTAAATGAGCGCCAGCGTCTTCATCCAAAACGTGAAAACCTTCAATTTTTCCTTCTTCAGCCAAGCGAGTAACCACTAATTCCAAGGGAATTTTTTCCTTTCCACCTTCGGGACTTCCATTGGGGATAAAAATACCACTTAGATGATAGTCCCCATTTGCGATCATACCAATAAGCTTGATGGAGGTATATCCAGTTTCCTTGTTAGTCACTTCCTTTATTTCGGGCAAGGAACCAGGAGGCGCACTCACTATTTCCCAAGTAATCTTTCCACCTGGAACCACAGGAAGGGTGTATGAGTTAGTTCTAATCGTATCCTTGCTGAACGCGAAACGGCTGGTAATGTCCACGGTCACCGGATCGCAAGCGTAGGCATAGTACACATTGGTGCCACCCAACTTCAGTTCAAGACCGGCAAAGTTGATATACACCTGCCTACACGGCTTGGTGGTTTTCATACTTACGCGAGAGTGGTTACCAACTTTCACCACCGAAAGGCCGACTGCTTTGGTAATCGTTGCGCGGTCCATCTCTTCATTCTTCTCGTCGTAAGTAGCTAAGATGATGGAACCTAACACATCAATGTTAAGCACATCGACGTTCGAGATAACAAACCCCACTTCAGAACCGGCGGGTATTTCGCGGCCAAAATCGACAGTGGCATGCGGATCGCCAAGCAGCCCACTCAAGGTGCCGTAATAAGCATAGTTGGTCAGGTCGTTGTCGACGATATGCTCAGAGTTGAGGATATTGGTCCATGAAAAACCCTTGTGCAAATGAGCTTCGGGAAACCAAGTACTTTCGGCCGTAGCCGTTTTCATTTCATTTTCGCCCACAAAGGCATAGTAAATACTTAGGTTATTTCCTAAAGCACTCACCCCTATTCCGGCCATGTTCAACTGCACCTCATCGAAAGGCTTGGTAGCCATAAACGAAAGTTCTTTAAGTTCGTCGTTATTGGCTACACTAATTAAATCCAGTTCAAGTACGCCTGTACCTTCCTTATTACCAAAAGATTCTTGTAATTCTCCTTTCAAATACGTTGTTATACAAAGAGAATTTAAGACCTTTAAGTCAAGTGTAGAGAAGTTTGTGAGTTTAAACACAAAACCTACCTTTTGATTCGGAGCATAAATATAATGAAGGTCACGTATAGACACTATCTGATTAACTAGTACTTCTGCATTTAACAATCCTGCTGTTGAAATGCTATTTGTCAAATCTTCGTCTACAAGATGTCCTACATGTATATCTTTATTCAACAAAGCGACTAAGTTATTAGTCAAATCATCTACAACACGTCCTTTACCAACAAGCGGAACACGCTTAGTAGCCCGCCAATAGTCTTCTTCTTTTACCAAGGAGGAGGTAAGCACGGATGCATACGTTGAAACCTGTGGCTGCCCATTGGTATCGGGGGCATCCATCAAGAAATCGTCATCATCGTGGCACCCGACGAACAGGGCTGCCAGTAATAACATACATACTGTCAGAAAATAATTTTTATTCATCGAATCTTGTGGTTTTTGTTTCTTGGTAAATCGTTGTGTTCTTCCAAACATTCCAGTGGTCGGTACTCGTCGTTATATTATGAACATAAAAAAAACGTAGACGAGCCGTTTTCCTCGTTGTTTCATTATGCCAACAACGAGGAAAGCGGCTTTGAAAAAGATGCTATGTAAAGTTATTCATTAAATACAGACTTTCCATTCAGCCTTAGATTTGTCGGAGAGAAAAATCCAGAAAGCAACCGGTAGCCGTTCGACTCCGGTTGCCTTGCGGATGATTAGATATATAGAAACTTATAATGTAAGTAAATGTGAAACTAAGTTCGCATTTTCAAACTCATTTTGTACCTATGATTATTCTTCAATATCCATGTCGTGGAGGATATCCCAACCATCGTTGATTTCAACAAGAATCTGATCGGTTGCACCCAAATCGATAGGTTTGTCAGGATCGGGGTTTTCAGGATCGGGTTTCGGATATTCAGGATCGGGATCAGGATTCTCAGGATCGGGCTTACCTGAAGTATTATCAGTTGCCATCTTCTTACCAATAGAGTAGAAGTTATTGCAACGAATGTCATAATTATAAAGAGAACCATCTTCAGGTGCAGTTTTGGTAGTGACCTTCAGAGTCTTCAAAGCCTCACCCTTAGCATTATACATAACTACCTTTAAAGTTTGAGTATCTTTAGTAGCAATATGCTTGTCATAAGGAAGAATGAAACGAGCACCGAAGAAGGTATTACCTTTCAACTGCAATTTGTCAGGAGCTTTATAACCTTCTGCCAAACCATTCGTAACCGTAGCTGCATCGTAATCAGTTTCTGCACCATTGGTAGTATAATAATCATCAGTCTGTTTCTGTGCATTTTCCGTCCAGTTCTTGGCCTTTCTCATATCAAATTCCATCAACACTTCTTCTTGTTCGACAGTACCCACACCATTGAAGGGAGCAATCGTTTTTTCCAACAACGTGTTAGGAAACTTAAAGCCAGTAGACTGTGCATTGGCAATTACCTTAACTTTTGCAACAATCTGTCCATTGACACGAGTAGGAATCTTGAAGTAAGCCAAGATACCAGCTACCTGACGCGTGATTTCAATAACAGGAGCTGTGACAAATTTTGCTTTATCTTTCTTTGTTTTCTTTTCTACATAGCCGGCAAAAACTTCTTCTAAGCCATAACCATGCTTTTGATGATCTTTACCAGTGGCGAACAAGCCCGAAGTTTGCGTATCTGCTTCAGGATTTCCATAAGGAAAAGTTTCACCATTGTAGCCATAAGCAACAATACGATATTCAGTATCTACATCCAAACCTAATAAACGAATGTTCTTCTTTTCTTCAATGCGATTGCTACTACCGGGAACACCCTCGGTGATCTTGTCTTGAAAGTCTACAATGTTGTTTTGGTATTCACCGGCATTGTTTTTTGTTTCAATGGTATGAGCTGTGATATCATTCGTTTCTTGCCAAGCTTCACCTACTTTTTTGTAGAACTTCAGCTGCACCTTGTTGATGTTGTTTGCAGCTGCCGAACTACCCACGGGACGAGCACCACGCGTGCTGAGATCCGTGTTTGAGATGGCAATCTGAAGGATTGTACCATCGTTCGTCACTACTTGACCCAAAGTTTCGTCGTTACCATCAGGTAACACATCGTTGTTACATGCTGTAAATGACAGCAAGGAGGCCATGGCGGCCATCCAAAGATAATTTTTTTTCATTTTGATAAGTTGTGATTTATGAAACATGTATATAGGTTATTCTTACTCTTCGACGCTCATATCGTGAATCAGCGTCCAACCATCGTCTACCAACAGGTAGATATTAAAACCATCAGAATCTTCTTCATACACATAGCGGAGCAAAGTCAATTCATTGCGATTCGTGTTGATACGGACATCGGCCGGGACGTAAGAGATGGGGCCCTGATGGTCTGTGCCATCGAAGTTTACATGGAGCAGCGAGGCAGACTCTTTAACCGAGGGAGCCAATACGGTTTTGGTCATCAGGTCCTTCGGTGCTGTCCACGAAGCAGCGGTGTGAACAGCAGCTGTCCCGGTGTATTGAAACTGGGAGTTCACCTTGCCAAACAGCCCATCGACGCTTTTACGTGAGGCTGTAATGCCCTTGGGCAGATTCGTAGCCTGAATGACGAGTTTACCCTTGGTGCGTTCCATATCGACGGAATAAAGGTGGTTCCACGCATCATAGACCAAAGTATCGTTCGTCACGAACACATCGGCACCGGGTGCTTGCTGCGCATGAAGGTTGAGCGACAAACGATCGGCCGAAAGTTGATCAGCGTTGTCCAAACCGCCCCACACTGTCAGCACATACTTGCCGTGCGGCAGACTTTCGGGAAACGTGAGAGACACCTGCTGCGCATCGCCCTCAACCGCAAACACCGCCTGTTCGTGCATCACCTTGCCCGTTGCCGCATCACGCAGCACATAGCAGAGTGTGGGTACGTAGGCACGGAAAGCTAAATCGTCGGGCAACTTTTCGTTCAGGTTTGCCATATTCAGCGTAGCCTTGTCAACATTCAAGTAGTTTTTATCCTTCACTGTGACGTTTACCTGTAAAGGCGGACAGGCTTCAATGTCATCGCGAACACACGAAGAAAAAGGCGCTGCGGCCAGCAGAGTGACCAAGATATGAAGAGTCAGTTTTCTGTTCATTGCGCGTCCTCCTTTATTTCGTTAAGTATCGAGCGGAAAGCAGCCTCTTCGCGGTAAGGATAAAAATCGGGTTCGGTGGCTGCACGCTTGCGCAGCGAGACTTCGGTGCAGGCCTTGCTGATGTGGCGATAGAAGTTGTCGTTCTCCTTCAAGCGGGCAAAGGTGAGCGAACGGGCGTATTCGGCAACGGGCGTATAATCATTGAGCGCACCAAGTATCTGTCGGGCCTCGTTGTTGCGGTTCACGCTGAGCGCAGTAATGGCACTGTTCAAGTCGCCAAAGGGTTTCAGCAGTTCGTATGCCTCGTGCAGTTTGCGCTGCTGAGCTTTGAGGAGGCCCAGGTTGTAACGCGCCTCGGGCAAATCAACCTTTTGCAGAAGTTCGATAGCCCGCTCGTAATCGGCTGTGTACACATAGCTAGCCGCCAGCGTATTCAATGCCTCGGGCGAGAACTGAGCCAAGCGGTTCAGCACCTCGCGCGCCTTGTCGGTGTTTCCCTCGCGCAAGTAGAGCACTGCTAAATTATTGGCGGCCACCTGCGACTGCGGGAAGTAGGTCATAATGGTTTCGTACACCTGCTTTTTCTTGTCGTGTGTATCAGCCAGCGTAGCTACGCGCAACAACTCTTCCTCGTTGAACGCATCGGGACGTTTGCCGTACATGTCAAGCAGTTCGCTATCGGTTGTAAAACTCTTGAGTGTATAGGTGTAAACGTATTCCACCTTGCGGTCTTTCTGCAAATAGCGGTTTTTGATATCTTTCCAGCACGGCAAACGGCGAATATGTCGTTCCTGCACATCGTCGTTGGCGTCGGCATATTTTTCGAGTATATTTTTCACAGCCACCGAGTCGGCATTGCCGTCGGCCACCATGGCCTGAAGCACCGGCCCCCATCCTTCGGGACGCGAACCTGTGCGCATGATTTTGCTCACCCGGCTGTCGGCCTTTAGCTGCGCAATGAGCCACTTACGGGCCGACTGAGCACGACGTTCGGCCAGAGCAGTGTTGAAGGGTAGCGAACCGTCGGCCGAAGCCATACCGCTGATGGTCAACGAATTAAGTGTAGCCAGCGAATCGCTCAACACCGGAGCTATGGTTTCGACCATTCGTTCCAATTCGACTCGATTGTTGCCCATCGTCAGGTTTATGTCGTGTTTATTGATAGCAAACTGCAATTTAGCCACTCCTTTACCCTGCATCACCTTGGGGCGGATTACAAATTCGGGTTCAATCCAGTTCAGTTCCAATTGGTCTTTGACTTCGGGCATCAACGTGATAGGGTTGCTGATAGCAGCCACTTCCAGCGTGTCGATACCCGTACACTGTCCGCACCCATCGGTTGAAACTACGGCAACGATGTGTGCATTGTCCACCCCTTCGGGCAGCTGTAGCGTTTCATGATAGGATAAATTCAGCGCACGCGAGGTTTTATCGGTTTGTTGCGCACGTTGGGCATAAGGGTCGGCATAACCATTGAGTTTTTCCATGCGCTTTTTCTTCTTTCCATAAATGGGCGCATCCACAACCAAGGGCAGGTATTCATCCCTTACCGTATCCTCAACCACCAACTGCGGTGTAATAACCAGTCGACTACGTTTCGAAAAGTATTTTTCGGGCACATGAAACTGCAAATTCATTTGCACCTGATTTGCACTATCGGGAGCCAATACGCATGGAGTGGGTGTCACGGTTATGTTTTTTCCCTCCTGCTGTCTGGATGCACATCCGGCCAACAGGCCGAGTGATACAGAAAGCAGGGTCACACATTGTATGTTTTTTTTCATGAGGCACTTTTTAGAAGATGTAAATCAGTGAAATGGCAGCTTTCGTAGGGCCGAAATAATTTTTGTGCTTATTTTCATAACACTTCACACACGGTATGCGTGGACTCTCTTTATACCATAACCGAGCATAACCTACGCCAATGGCCGCTTCAAGATTCCAATGCGGTGAAAGAATCCAATCATAACCGTAAGTGAAACCTCCTCCGGCCAAATAACCATCGTAACGTTTGTCGCTGAATCCGCCAAAATATTGGGCTCCATGAAGGTGAACACCTATAAAATGCCCCTCAAACTTTTCGCAAAACCAGTATTTCACCTCTGGTTGTGCAAGCCAAAAGCGCATTTTTTTATCATCCTTAAACGTCCACGGGTTATAAGCAGCCGACAAATCCATGGTTACTTTCCGACTCAGCGCAAACTCCATACCAACATTCGGAGTGGTGGTCAACCAATACAATCCGTTTGTTTTCAAAGCAAAATCCTGTGCTTGAAGGCTGCAAGAGAATGAAGCCAATAACAGGAACAGAATGAGAGATAGCCGTTTCATTCTTGTCATTCGTTCTAACTTATTTTATTATATATCACGCTTACTTGATTGATTTTATTCATCGTATGAATTAAATATTCAGCATTCATCCAATAAATTCTTACCAATCAGTCCCTACTTTAAAGCATTAATTATGGTCTATAAACTATATGATTCAATCCTTTTCAACATAGAATAAAGCATTAATTTTCAATACTTTCATTACACCAAATAATAATACAAATTCCTATCTGTCGTGAAATAACGATGCAGCATGCGATACACATCTTCTAACAAATAGGAGGACACTGGGTGTTAAATACCATATATACTATTACTCAACACTATTTTAACAACCCTAAAAATGATGCTATTTATTTGGAACTATTAAATTCAAAGCATATCAAACTATGAAAAATCGTAAGCATTTACTTAATGAATTGGAATATGCCAATGAGCATTTAGCCTGCACATACTATACAACAGGCGAACAAGCTATTATAGAAACAGCTGAAATAAAAGCTGGCAAATACATTATGAAAGAGGATGTAGAACATAATGCACTTGTATTTGTTCTATCGGGTGAAATTGATATATCTACAGCAGGAGCTGTGTGTAAAAGGGTGCAAGGCAGGCAATTCTTTCTAGTCTGTGCAGGAGATGGTTTTCATGGAAAAGCAATCTCTGACACAATCATATTAGGTTGTACTTTCGACAGAGATATGTCATTGTGCAACCGCTTTTCCATTGAGCAACTACAGGATTTTAAGTCTACCGTCAAACAAGACAAAGGCATTACGTTACTTCCTGTTCATGACTTACTGTTCAAAGAACTAGAATTAACACGTAAAATTCTGTGTTCAGGTATGCTTTGTATTCACTTTCAATCTCTTAAAAAGGAGTTGTTCTTTCTTGAATTACGTGGGCTTTACCGTAAGGAAGATTTAGCCAGACTTTTTGCACCTATATTAGGGCGTGATATTGATTTCAAGGATTTAGTATTGAAAACTTATCCACAAGTAGAAACTTCTCAGGAGTTGATTGATAAGTTAAACATGTCTTCAACGGCATTCAAAAAAAAATTCAAGGAAACATTTGGTGTATCTGCCCGTCAATGGTTGATTCATAAAAAGGAACAAAAAATAATTCGTGACATTCTGATGACGAATATGTCTATCACAGAATTAGCCGATAAATATCGCTTTACCGTGAACTATATGACTACTTTTTGTAAAAAAAGATTTGGAAAATCGCCCACTGATTTACGAACTGAATTCAAAAAACGTAAACAGTCGAAATTTACAAAAAACGCATGATTTCATTATGCACAGAATGCTCGTATTCTTACTTTATGTTCAGAATGCGAGCATTTTTTATATATAAATAACTAGTATCACAGACTATTGAAGAAAAAAACACAGGATAATCTTAGCACATTGTGTTATATGATGTAGGTTGCAGATTTAAGATAAGTTCTAAAATTAAGTTGCCTATTTATGCTATATTCTTCATTATCAGACAATCGAAACTTACAAAAAAAAGTTTTTTTAGGTACTTTAGATAAAAACCACTTTTGTAGTTTATAGGCCCACTTTTGTTGATATTGTTATTTTGATTCTTTATAACTTTGCACTAACAATTAAACACTATAACACCTAGTGTCCTCCTATTTGTTATAGGAGGAACTGTTGAGAAACGCAAATATACAGTTTTTTACTGATATTTCAAAACTCAGCAAATGCTATACCATGTTTTTCCGTAAGTTAGTAATCATATTATATTTTCACATTTTTAATTCTTACTTACGTGAACTACCGCTAAACTAAAGATTTAGGGGTTTTCAAATGCGAGTATCTATAACACTCACTTTCCAGTGAGGAAAGCAATTACCTTTTTATTGGCTTTGGCCACAATGCCTGTATCCAGCGAGGCCAGATAGATGCTCGTAATACCGACATGGCTGTGACCCATGGCTTCGCAAATCACAGTGTCGCTCATACCACATTCGCGAGCTAACGAAGCCCAGGTATGACGCGCTACATACGAACTCAAGGGCTCGTCTAAACCAAGCTGAGTGGACAAAAGGCTAAGATGACGGTTGTAAACGCGAAGCGCACTCATATATTCGCGAATTTTCTGATTCGAATGATCGTAAACAATGGGAAATACATACGGACTTAATGAGGTGTCGGAGTGGTAACGGTCGATTATTGCCTGTGCCTCGGGCTGAATCTTTACCCGCAACTGACGATTCGTTTTGCGACGCTGATAGAGTACCCAACCATTCTTCACTTGCTCCTTTCGGAGATGGGCCATGTCGACAAACGGCATGCCCTGCATGTAAATGCTGAAAAGAAATAAATCGCGCGAAAAGGATAACCACGAATTGCTTGACAGCCGAAGCTTCGTTAAACGCTTGATGATGTCGCTTTCAACGGCTCGCTTACGCGTTTTTTCACGACCGGTAAACGACTTGCGAAAGGGACGTTTGTCCATACTGATGATTTCGGCATCGAGGGCATAATGATAGGCTGCCCGAAGTACCCTGTTGTAAAGCGACACGGTGTTCATTTTCAAACCTTTACTTATAAGATACTGCTGAAAATCCTTCATCTCGCTCACCGACACATCGGCCAATGCCACGTCTTCTCCGTTTTTGAAAAGTTGAAAATGCCGGAGCGCACACGCATAGTTGGCTGCCGTTTTTTGACGGACCTGTTTGCTGAAATGCGCTATGCGGGCCGACATAAGTTCACAAAGTCCGAGGGGCAAAGACGCCATGCCATTTTCCGGGGTTTTCTTTACTTGTTCCATTTCGTTGTAAATAAATTATTAGTTAAGTAGGTGTTCATAATTATTTTTACATTTGAACCAGCATTGTTGTGCCGTTCGCTCAGCAAAAGCAATGCAAGAACACTGATGCAAAGTAAAAGTACTTCAGTAGAATTCTACAAATAACTCTGTAACGTTATGTATGGCTAATTTTCACAACCTCACAGTTTCCTTCGCCATATATGTTAAACAGAAAGCTGCGCACTAGGTGAATTTATATTAAAATAATCAGTTATATTTTCCATCTGCTTGCCGTTGTTTGAACTACGCGATGAGCTGTTGTCAAAAAAAGCTCCGCGATTGTCCGAATTAGTTCCGAGCTAGTTTGAATTAGTTCCGAGCTTGTTGAAATTAGTTCCGAGACAGTTTCAAGAATCTCGGAATTACTGATAATCAGCGCTTTCAAAAAAACACTCAAATAGGTTCCCCACACGCTCGCTCCGGCTTGAAATGAAGATAAAGGCGAACTATGGATTTTTGCTCGTATTAAGTTAGTTGTTAAAACTGCAAGGCGCACAATAAGCAGCGAAATGTGTACGAATCCAACAAGTGAAAGCGTATATCAAAAATAGCAGTTCGTATTTATAAAAGCCATTACCCACACGGTTCGTTACAGAGCCAAAATAATTTTTGAACACCTACTTAATAATCAAAGGCTTGCTGCATAGCAAGCAATTTACAACTTTTTTTAAGCCGACTTCAACTGCCGTTTCTCCAGCGTAAGTGTGGCACCGTAGTGTGCATTGAGCGATTTGAAGGTGTAGAAGTCGTCTAAACTTTTCTGACGAAGATTTGATTGGGAGATTTATCTCTTCTAAATTCAATCTTCAGCTTTCTTTTGGGCCGTTTTTTGCCCTTTCATCAGTCGTGTAGCTCGCTACACTCCTTCTTCAAGGCCCAAAAACGCCTCAAAAATTAAGGCAAATCTTGAATTTCATAAAAGTTCAGACGACTTCGTAAAAAAAAAGCTAATTTTGCAACGAATTTGTAACGCCTCTGCCTGTTTGTGCAGAGGCGTTGTGCTGTCGTAAACATTGGCAAATGTGGACGGCAGCCTCATTCTTCAATCATTTTTTAATTCATATTTTTATGTTCAACTACCCTAAACAAACAGCGCGCGTGCTGACGTTCAGCCACTTCAACCGCAAGGGTTGGAGTCTGTTCAGCAGTTTGCATCGCGAGGTTCGCATCGGCGTGTTGAGCGCAGCCACGCTGACCACGGCCACACCGTGTTTGGCCGGAGCTACTGCTGCTCATGCTGAAGGCGACCCCACGGCAAACCTGACGGAAATGACTGCCGACACACTGACGCTGGGCGAAGCGGCCGTTGTCACGGCTTCGCGTGCGCCAATGGCGGCCGGCATGGCGGCACGACAGGTGGTGACGCTGACGCGCGACGATTTGAACGCGGCCGGTGTGACCTGCATTAACGACGTTCTTAAACTGACCTCGGGCATTGATGTCAGGCAACGAGGCGGTTTTGGTATGCAAACTGACATCAGCATTCATGGCGGAACGCACGACCAAATTGCGATTCTTCTTAACGGCATTCCGCTTGTCAATCCGCAAACAGGCCATAACGCGGCCGATTTTCCACTTAACATTTCTGATATTGAGCGCATCGAAATTCTCGAAGGCGCTGCTTCGCGCGTGGCCGGAAGTCAGGCTTTCAGCGGAGCCATCAACGTGATTACGCGCGGGACACAAACGCATCGTGACAAACCCATGTCGTGGCAGGGACGCGTCGAAGGCGGTTCGTATGCCACGGTGCGCGGCGAAATGCGCACGGACTGGCAGCACAAGGGGTGGTTTGCCTCGGCCAGCGGCAGCTACCAGCGTTCAGACGGGGCTGTGAGCAACAGCGATTTCAAAGGTGGTAAGGGCTACGGACGTGTGGCTTACGCAGCATCGGCATTCGACGCTGATTTGCAGCTGGGAGCCACGGCCAACGACTTCGGTGCCAACACGTTTTACGCAGCTGCCTACCCAAACCAGTGGGAGGCTACGCGGCGTTATCTGATTGCAGCACGCGTTGCCACCAAAGGGCGTATTGCGCTGTCGGGGCAGGCTTTGTGGTTGCGCAGCACCGACCATTTTCAACTGACACGAGGTAGTTCGGCAGGCGAGAACTTTCATCGCACCGATGTATTGGGCGTGGGAGTGAATGCACACACGCGCTGGACAGGTGGCACCACGACGTTGGGCGTCGACTTGCGCGAAGAGGACATTTACAGCACCAACCTGGGCTATCCGCTACCCGACAATGGCATGGTGGGGGTGCCCGGACACGCGGGAAAACTCTACACGCATCAAGCAGACCGAACGAACTTTTCGTGCTTTGCCGAACACAATGTGGTGTGGCGCCAATTCAGCCTGTCATTAGGCGTGATGGCTGAGCGGAACAGTGCCGTCGACGGGCAATTCCGTTTTTACCCGGGTGCCGACCTGAGTTATCGTCCGAACCACTTTTGGCGCATTTATGCCTCGTTCAATCGTTCAATGCGTCTGCCTTCGTTTACTGACCTTTGGTATAAAAGTCCGACGCAGCAGGGAAATGCCGGATTGCGTCCGGAGGAGTGTACGGCAGTGAGCGTGGGGGCTGACTTTACGCACAGGGTGTTGAGCCTCAAACTGAAAGGACATTACCAGCGCGGCACCAACATGATTGACTGGATTATGCGCTCGCCCGACGACATTTACCATGCAGCATCCTTCTCGCTCGACAATTTTGGTTTGGGCCTTGATGCACGTTGCCACTTCGATGCTTGGCTGGGCACGCGTCAACCGCTGCAGCAGTTGACGGTGTCGTATGCTTGGCTGCATCAGAACCGGCGCAAGGGCGAGGCTTACTTCAAGTCGAATTATGCCATGGAGTATCTGCGCCATAAACTGGTGGTACAACTGTCGCACCGCATTGTGAGCAAACTCAATGCGCAGTGGAGTTTGCGTCTGCAGCAACGCGAAGGAGCTTGGCAGGTGTTCGAAGGTGGGAAGCCTACGGCCGAACTGCGCCCGTACGGCACGCAGGCACTGCTTGACTGCAAACTCAACTGGCAAGAAAAGCATTGGGCGGTGTTTGCCGATTTGAATAACCTGACGAACCACCGTTACGTGGACTTGGCGAACGTAAAACAACCCGGTTTCTTGCTACTGGGTGGTGTGAGTTTTAACTTGTAAAATAGGTGTTGATTATAGGGTAACACCCATTTATATATAGCACAGCAGGCGGTAAACGAAATGCTTACCGCCTGCTGTTTGGTTATGTACCAAGTGTTCTCTGCATGCTGATAGCACACAAAGAAACGGCACACAAAGCGTTTTATTTTTTGAAGAAGAAAGCCAACTTAAAAAATTTACTCTGATAATCCCGAAGTCCACAGTTTCTTGTTGTAACTTTGCTACCGCGAAGTTAGGCTACCCCTCAGCATAACTTTTGAAAAACAATTTTTTAAAACAGTTCTGTATCCGGTTTGCACTAATTTTGCTACCGCGAAGTTAAGCAACATCGCTGCATGACTTTTGAAAGAATAAAAATTCAGACACATGACAAACTTATACAATCCTAACTCTACTATATGCGCCATCGCCACTCCGGCCGGTGGTGCCATCGGTATTGTCCGCGTGTCGGGTCCCGAAGCCCTGACTTGCGTTTCACCTTTATTCCAGCCGATGGGTTCAAAAACATTGGCCGAAAAAGCAGGCGGTACGCTGACCTTTGGACGCATTGTCGACCCCACGTCGCACGAAACGGTTGACGAAGTGCTGGTCAGCCTGTTTCGGGCGCCTCACTCCTACACGGGCGAAGACAGCATCGAAATATCCTGCCACGGCTCGGCCTACATTCTGAACCGCGTGTTGCAGTTGCTCCTTGCGCAAGGTTGCCGCATGGCGCAACCGGGCGAATACACGCAACGGGCATTCATGAACGGCAAAATGGACTTGAGCCAAGCCGAAGCGGTAGCCGACCTCATCGCATCGACTACGGCAGCCAATCACCGCATGGCCATGCAGCAAATGCGCGGCGGATTCAGCCGAAAGCTGAAAGAACTGCGCGAAAAACTACTCCACCTCACTGCCCTCATGGAATTGGAGCTCGACTTTTCCGACCACGAAGATCTGGAGTTTGCCTCGCGTCAGGAACTGTTCGACCTGGCTACTCACATCCGTATGCAAATTGGCAAACTCTGCCAATCATTCAGTTTAGGCAATGCCTTGAAGCGTGGTTTCCCGGTAGCCATCGTGGGTGAAACGAATGCCGGAAAATCCACCTTGCTCAATGCCTTGGTTGGCGAAGAGCGTGCTTTGGTCAGCAACATTCACGGCACCACGCGCGACACTGTGGAAGAAACCATCGTATTGGGCGACACCCTTATCCGTTTCATCGATACGGCTGGCATCCGTGCCACAACCGACACGGTGGAGCGTATGGGCATTGAACGCACTTACGAAAAAATCGACGAAGCTCAAATCGTCATTTGGCTCCTCGATGCCACCTGTGCCCTTGATCAATTCCGCGACTTACAGGGCAAAGTACTGTGTCCCGGCAAGCACTATCTGCTGGCGGTCAACAAAACCGACCTCCTCGATGCCCCTGCCCTTGCCGCCCTTCAAACGTCCCTCAACGAAAACCTCCGCTCACTTCTTTCTTCTAACTCTCCCCACCCCACCACCGAGGCCGAAGCAACCGATAGGGAAAACGCCACCGCCCCCATCATCCACTCCCTACTCTACTTATCGGCCCATCACGAAACGGACATCGAATCTATTCGTCATCACCTCTCATCAGCCGTTCAATCCCTCCGCTCTAACTCTACTGACGAAAACGACATCATCGTCAGCAATGCCCGTCACTACGAAGCCCTTACCCAAGCGCACACCGCCATCGAACGCGTCATCGAGGGCCTCAACACCGGCCTATCGGGCGACTTCATCAGCCAGGACCTTCGCGAATGCACCTTCCACTTAGGAGCAATCATTGGCGAAATTCCAACAGAAAGTGTACTGGCTACTATATTTAAAAAATTCTGCATCGGCAAGTGACAAGCAGTTAAAGACAAGTTACAACAAGTATCAACAAGCAGTAAAGGCGCTCATTTTGAGTGCCTTTTATTGTATCTATTTGTTTCCAAAATATAACTGATGAATAACTTTTTGATGGTGTTTGGTAATGATTACAAGTAATTTAAGTACCTTTATTGCACGAAATACTAATGATTATTAAATATCAATTTATTATTTACTGAAGTTTCCCACCCCTTCATATCAGCTATTTGAGTAATAGCTCCCTTCGGTGGATGGTCTAAAAATCAAATGTTTTCCGAACGATTTAACGCACGCCTAAAAAATGTTTAGTCCAAAAATGTTTAGCCCAAATCGGGAATGGCATAATCGTCCGAATCGCACAAAAGATGTGCCCAGACCTTTGTGGAAAAGTCTGCCATTTGCCGTGCGGCTACAGTTGATAGGCATGCCAACAAATCCACTCCTGCTTCACGCGACAAAACTTCCAACAGATGCCTGACTTCTTCCAAAGTCCTGCTCCACAGGGTGAGCACTTGCAGCCGGTCACGCTCGGAACGGAATAGTGCTCCCAAAGTTTCGTATTCTGAAAAGCGTTTGGCCAAGGAGAGCATCTGATACATCATGAAACACAAGGTGGTGTCTGCAATCTGAGCGTTGTAGCTCCGACTCTGACATTTTCCCAATCCAAGATAACCGCGGCATAGCTCGCGGACTGCCTGTATGAGCGATTCGCATGTAAACCAACTGTCAGCAAGCACATACTTGAAGTTGATACCATGCTCCACGGCATGACAAAGCATGCGTTTGGCCATTTCAAGCTTGCTCTCATCACATTCCGCTTTGCGTGCATAGTCCGGATTTTTTGCGTTCCGCTTTTCCTTGAACTGCTCCTTCTGCTGTTTCAAGGTCAAGCCGTAATCCTTCTTCTTTCCTTTTTCACGATGAAGGGAGAAGTCTA
>OCHE01000178.1_pt1 | contig 99495 bp, 82 predicted proteins | sample 1538681 | NCBI WGS metagenome assembly OCHE01 (sample SAMN04571717, study PRJEB22368) | human gut metagenome | biome: human gut; material: stool | host: Homo sapiens | place: Luxembourg | collected 2012-08-17
TCACATAGCCCGCTATGCTCCTTCGCACAGAACAAACAACTACGGCACAATAACGCAATTCAAATGTAAAAATAATTTTGAACACCTACTTATAAAGGCAAAATCGAATAATGAGTTGCAGCGCGTTTTGTGAGCACGAAACCTGTAAACGGTAAACCGATGCTGTGGTTCTTATGAAAACGCTGATTTTCAGTAGTTCCGAGATGCTTAAAACAAGCTCGGAACTAATTTCAACAAGCTCGGAACTAATTCAGACAAGCGCGGAACTAATTCGGACAAGCGCGGAGTAAATGAAAGGAATAGCTCGTTGCGTAACTCTAACAACGGCAAAGGCCTAAAAAAAGGAATAAGTAGGTGTTCAAAATTATTTTTATATAATTCTATCGAAGTATTTTTACTTTGCATTACGTTCTTGCACCGCATTTGTTTGCCCTGCGCTCAGTCACATAGCCCGCTATGCTCCTTCGCACAGAACAAACAACTACGGCACAATAACGTAATTCAAATGTAAAAATAATTTTGAACACCTACTTAGCATTAAATGTAAATTCACACACGCCAGACCTCACGGTTTAACACTCGCAGCAAAGGCAAATAGGCAGCTGCATGAAGAAATCATGTGAATGGGCGAACCATGGACAGGCGGTTATTCACACGGCCCAAAAACCGGAATATGCCGTCCGGCGGCACCCATTTACTACCCCGTATTTGCTCAATTCAAAACCATTTTTCCTGACAAGAAACCAAGTGAACGGGACTTCATGAGGTGAAGAAGGCAGGAAAAAAGGCGGGAAAAAGACGGAAACAGGCAATTATTAGTGGCAAAAAATGTGATTTTACGCAGAAACAAGCCTAAATTTGAAACCATTGATAATGAGCCGTATAACCTTTTAAAAATCGGTAACTTACCATTTTTGTGGTAAATTTAAAGGGCTAAAATAAGAAAACCCGATTGAGCAAAATATTTTTCTTAACTTTGCACCGGATTTTGTCAGATTGGGCATTAACGGTCCATCGCGGCCGAATCCAAAAAATAAGTTCTACAAACAACTCGAATGATGCAACCTGAAGCAAAAAACTTTCAGGCAGGCACTATACTAAATTACAAATGAAAAAAATACTCCTGCTTCTTCAAGTTCTGCTCGTGATGAGCTCTTTCAGCTCGTGTATTCAAGACGAACCGCTCAATGCGGAATGCGACATCATTGCTGTCGATTCTCTTTGGCTTGAACAACAAATGGATATTATCGTTGGCAAACCCATCGTAACGAACGACCTCGTTTCGTTCAATATTAAAAGAGATGCAGACCGGACGCATTTAAATCCGCGTTTTGTGCTGACCGATGGGGCACGCATCACCATGACGCTCGATGGTCAAGAATTGGAGGCTAACGGCGTGATGCGCGACTTTACTTCGCCTCAAACTTACACCGTTCATTCCGAAGACGGAAAATGGCATAAGGACTATAAAGTTTCTTTCAACTATCCTACCACACCTACCACAACTCAACTGCTCGGTTTCGAACACTTTGAATTGGATGCCACCGGCCGCTACCACCAATGGTACGAAATCGACCCGACCGACGCAACGAACCCGCGCCGTTCATACTGGGCTTCGGGCAACAGTGCCTACGCCATTACAGGTATGGGTAAGAAATACGACGATTATCCCACCGTGTCTGACCCTATGGGCGTGAAGGGTAATTGTGTAAAACTGACTACCTGCCGCACAGGTTCGTTTGGCGACTTGGTGAAAATGCCCATCGCTGCCGGCAACCTTTTTATCGGTACGTTCGACACGAAAATTGCCATGAGCCAACCGCTCAAGGCCACGGGCTTCGGTCTGCAACTTGTAGGCGGTAAGCCGCTGAAACTGACGGGATACTACAAGTACAAAGCGGGCGAGGTGTTTACCGACAAGAACAAGCAAGTATGCCCCGAACGTCATGACACTGCCGACATATATGCAGTCGTCTACGAAGTCGATCCCTCGAATTTCGTTCCGCTCAATGGCGACAATGTGCTCAGTTCTGACCGCATCGTGATGGTGGCACGCATTGACAACCCGGGTGAACCTGCAGAATGGACGCACTTCGAAGAACCATTCCGTTTGATGCCTGGCAAGCAGTTTGACAAACAGCGCATGAGCAACGACGGATATGCTATTACTGTGGTTTGTACATCAAGCCGTCAGGGTGCTTACTTCGAAGGTGCAGTCGGATCGACACTCTATGTTGATGAATTGCGCATACTTTGGGAAATCGAAACAGACGGCAAGTAAGCCAAGTTCTGTAAGCCCGGCACCGCTGGTTTAGTCCACTCCACTCTTTTTCCTTTTCATCTTCAGACATCACATCGTGAAACAGATATTTTTACTCCTCGCATTCCTCGGAGCAGGTTTTTCGCTCCAGGCTCAAACTCAAACGGCGGCACAGACGGGTGCAGACATCGCTACCCTGACTGCCGACGAGAACAAAGGCCCTAACGAGGCCAAGGATACCGACATCAACTTGCTGAAAGCTGCCTTGAAGGGTTGGCACGTGCGTGTGGGTGCCGGTGTCAGCATCGGTGGTTCGGCGCCACTGCCCATTCCGGCCGAAATCCGCAAAATCGACTCCTACAACCCGACGCTTTGCATTCAGCTTGAAGGCGATGCACACAAAAAGTTTGGCAAACACTGGGGCATGATGGTGGGCGTGCGCTTCGAGAACAAGGGCATGGAAACCGATGCTACGGTGAAAAACTACCACATGGAGGCTGTCAACGTGGACGGCTCGGGCAAAATCATCGGTGCATTTACGGGCAAGGTAAACACGGAGGTCGACTTGAACTACCTGACTTTCCCGATTCTTGCCACTTACAGCTTCAACGACCGTTGGCAAATTGCTGCCGGACCCTACCTTTCGTGGATGATGAAGGGCGAATTTACGGGAAAGGCTTCCGATGGTTACATCCGCGACCAGAACCCTACGGGCACGAAGACCGAAGTAACGATGGCTACCTACGACTTTTCGCACAACTTGCGCCGCTTTCAGTGGGGCTTGCAGGTGGGCGGTGAGTTCAAGGCCTACAAGCACCTCAGCGTCACGGCCAATGTGCAATGGGGCTTGAACGGCATTTTCCCCTCGGATTTCCAGAGCGTTACCTTCGACCTCTTCCCCATTTACGGTACCATCGGCTTCAACTACCTGTTCTAAATGAACGCTTTACTTTCGTTACGCAAACACAAATAAACTATTCAGTACATAACAAACACTATTTGATATGAAGAAATTTTTACTCACGCTTTCGCTTTGCTTCGCGGCCTTCACAGCTATGGCTCAGAAGCAGTACACTGAAAAGATTGTCGTTACGCTCGACGAGCTTTCGTTTCCCGAAGCCACTTCAACTTTGTCAGTAACGACGAACGACAACGGCACGTGCGACTTTGTGCTGCCTAACTTCCTCCTGCCTTCGCCCGAACCCGGAGCCGACCCTATGTATGTAGGTACCATCGACCTCAAGGGTGTAAAGATGGTGAAGGGTGAAAAGGCTAACAAAATCAGCACCGACACGAACATTGAAATTCTGCCGGGCAACATGGAAGGTGTTATGACCGAACAATGGATTGGTCCGATGCTTGGCCCTGTGCCCATCAAACTCGACGGTGAACTCACGGACACCGATATGTCGGCCACCATCCACATTGCCATGCCGAACATGAACATCGTGGTGGTGATTGGCGAACCCATTCAGAGCGGCATTGGCCAGGTGGCTGTGCAGCAGTCGGCCAACAAGGCGGTTTATTCGCTCAGCGGTGTGCGCGTAGCCAACGCCTGGAGCAACGCGCTGCCCAAAGGCATCTACATCGTGGGCGGTAAAAAGGTGGTAAAATAAGTTTTTGCTACCCTAAAACTTACATTCTTAAGAGTTAACATCAAGTAAAGGCTGTCGCAAGCATGCTTTTCTGCTTGAGACGGCCCTCTTTATATATATATACATTTACAAAAACATTATGAATAAATGGACGCTTCTTGCGCTCGTAGCTACTTCGTTTACGGCGCAGGCTCAGCAACTGCCCAATGCCAACTTCAATGGCAAATGGGTCGATTGTATTCCCTTCATTGGCAGCAATGAAACAGGAAAAGTTCAAGGTACACAACCCGAAGGTTGGGTTATCTCAAACGTTAACGGCTATCAAGGTCTTGGTGCCACTATCGTAGGTAGCCAGCTTACCGAAAATGAAAACTTGGCTGTAGCATTGAAGAACACTCCCAACCCCTTCATGGCTTCGCAGATTGTGCCGGCTTACATGAGCCTTGGTACCACTTGGAACACCTCAAAGGGTATGATTGCCATCACCAATAAGGACGGAGGTTCGTTTGGCGGTATGAAGTTTACGCACCGTCCCGATGCCATTCAGTTCAAATACAAGCGCACAGCTGCTGAACCCAGCGTTCCTGCTACGGTTGTAGCTTACATGTGGAAAGGCGAATGGCAGCAAGCTGACGTTCCCGTGACCATTGCTTTGAGCGGTGAACCTAAAAAGGAAACCATGATTAACCGCGACCGCAGCATTCTGGGTATGGAATCAGCCGAAGGTGGTGCGGTTACCAAAAGCGAAGATGCACTCTGCATTGCCCAGATTCAGGAAAAGCTCAGCGAAATTACCGAAGAATGGAAGGAAATGACCATTCCCTTCAACTATGCTGACAAAAACGCAGTGCCCACTCACATCAATGTAATCTTTGCTGCCAACGACTACTTCGACGCTTCAACGGTGAAGAAAGACAACACCTTGAGCATCGACGACGTAGCATTTGTTTACTACCACGCCCTCGAAAGCCTCACCTACGGCGACAAGGTATATACGCCCAATGCCGAAGGTGTAATCGACCTCAGCGAAGTGGCTTTCGATGCCAACACGCCCATGCAGTTCCATGTAAAGGGTGTAGGTGCTACGGTTGAGAAAGGCACACTGAACGCCGACACGCAAGAAATGACGCTTGAGGTTCGCGGTAACGACTTCGCTGCCAACCCCGAAAGCAAAACCATTTATACACTCCGCTTCAAGGCCGAAGCTCCCGCTCCTGCACTCGAACTCACGTCGCTCACCATCAGCGGCATGCCTTTCGAAGCACTCGAAGCTGGCAAAACGGCCTACACCCTGCCCTACGTTTACAACCCCGGCATCGTGTTCAAGGGTACGACCAACGAGGGTTACACGGTGAGCGAAAGCGTGTTCGACAACAAGGCTAAGACGCACACGGTTAACGTGGTAGACCCGGCGAAGAATGACACAACCAGCTACGTGTTCAGCTTCACCGACGCTGTGGAAGATGCTGCTGCCGGCAACTACGAAGGTGCACTCAGCGTAGTGCTCACGGCTCAGGACAATAACAGCGTACCTACGGCGCTCAGCAATGCAAATATCCGCATCACCAAGAATGCAAACGGTACAATCAACCTGGCCATCGACGACTTCGCGTTCGGCGGTATGGTTGTGGGCGACATCTTTGTATCGAACGTGCCCATGAAGGACGGCAAAATCGAAAAGACGCGCCGCACCATCCTCATGACCGACTTTGACGAAGCTGGCAACAAGCTCGATTGGAGCATGGGCTGGATGATGGGTGCACTCCCCGTTGAGGTTAGCGCCGATTTGAACACCACCGACAAGCGCACTTCGGCTTCGATCGACATCATCACGGCCGAGAACCCCATGTTGGCCATGATGTTCAAGGGTATCCACGTTGACTTCGTTCCCTTCACCGTAAGTGGTGAAATGAAAGAAAATGGTTTCGGTGGTCGTCAGTACTACGAAAACCTCAAGGTTAAGGGTGCTGTAACGAAAGAAAACTGCAAGTTCCTGCAAATCAACAACCACTATGTGGATGCTGCCAGCAACAACGAGGAACACAACCTGCCGATGAGCTTCCTCGACCTGAGCGAAGCTACGGTGGCTGCCGATGTCACGATGAGCGACATCATGGCAGGTGCTCCGAAGGCTAACAACACGCTGGTTTACTTGCCCGAAGGCAACACCATCGAGGCTGCCAATGCCATTGTTGGAACTAACGCCAAGGAATTGGCACTTAACGATACGCTGACTTTCGTTTCGCCCAAGGCATTTACGGCCGAAGCTGTGAACTACAGCCGCGAATTCGAGGCCGACAGCTACGCTACGCTCTTCTTGCCCTTTGGCACTGAGAAGTTCGACGGCGAGGCATACAAGTTTGTCAAGGCCGACAGCGAAAAGCTTTACTTCGAAACGGCTAAGCAGCTCGAAGCACTCACTCCCTACCTGGTGAAGCCGCTCAGCGCGAAACCTTTTGCCAACGCTGCTGCCGAGGTGGCTGTGGCTGCCAACGACACGGTGGTTAAGGTTACGAACAACGGCATGACGTTTGCCGGTGTGCTCACCGCAGCTGATTCGCTCAATGCCGAAGGCGAAAAGGTGTTTGCCTTGAATGCTGACAATGCCTTTGCACCTGTCAACGACAAGGTTTGTGCTGCTTTCCGTGCCATCATGTTTGGTAACAGCAAGGCCGAGGTGCTTACGCTGGTTATCGACAACAAGGTAACGGGTATTGTCGACGCGTCGCTCGATTTCAACAAGTTGGTCGACGTTTACAACATCGAGGGTAAGTTGATTCGCAGCCGCGTTGCCGCTGCATCTGCGCTCAACGGCCTCGGTTCGGGAATTTACATCATCAACGGTAAGAAGGTGATTAAGTAATTTCTGCGTACGCTATTCAACAATCTATTTGTAATCACTCAAATTTTAATTTAGCGGCTCTTTTCACCCGCCGTCCATCAGTACCCGCATTGCTGCGCTTACTGCCGACGGTTGGTGAGAAGGGCCGCTGTTTATATTTCTTCTGAATTAAATATGAAACAAAAAGTTCTTCTCCTCGCGGCTCTGGCTGGGGGGGTAATCTGGGCGCACAGGCGCAACAGTTAACTAACAGTACTTTTGACAATGAATGGGTTACATGCTATCCCTATGTAGCCGGCAAGCATGTTACGCAAGCACGAGGAACACAGCCAGATGGCTGGACTATTTCCAATGTGGATGGCATAAGCGGAACCGGTGCCACTGTAGTGGGTAGCGAAGACAATTCTCATACGGGACATGGTAAAGCTGTAAATTTGGTAAACAAAGCCAATCAATATATGAAATCCCAAAAAGTTCCGGCCTATCTTACTTTAGGAACTACTTGGAGTACTTCATATGTAAAGTTTTCTTGGACCGGAATCAAACCAGAAAATAACGATGGTGGCACTTTTGGTGGCATAAACTTTACCAACAAACCCGATGCCATTACTTTTGACTACAAAACAAATTCAGGTCAGACCCAAAAACCTATGGTAATTGCATATTTGTGGTCAGGAAGTTGGTCGCAAGCAAATGTTCCTACAGAAATTAAGATGGGAACACCCGCAACCGAAACTATGGTTAACAGAGACCGTAATATCTTAGGGATGTCTACAGATCAAGGTGGTGCAGTAACTAACAATAATGGAGTAAAAATTGCATCAATGCAACAAGAAATCACGGCCAAAACCAATGATTGGGAAACGGCTACGTTTGATTTCACTTACGATAAGCCCAATGCAACGCCTGAAAAACTTAATATCATCTTCTCTGCCGGTAACTATTTTGCAAATGCTACACAAGTTGTTGAAGGTTTGACTGTGAGCATTGATAACGTAAAGCTCGTTTATTACCATGAATTGCTTTCAGTAAGATACAATGGTTCGAGCTACGCAGTTGGTTCTAACAACGAAGTAGACCTTTCATCGGTAGCTTACGACCCCTCTATCACTCCGGAATTTACGAAAAAGGGTGTTGGTGCTACTATCCAAACCTCTTTCGATGAGAACACTCAAACCATGAAGGTTGAGGTATTCGGTAACGATTACAATGCAGCAAGCAATCCTGACAGCAAAACCACTTATACTTTGAAATTTGCTCAGAAGCCTGCACAGTTAAGCAACTTGATCATCAATGGTGCCAATCAACCGACCGAATTGACTGGAGGTATGGCATACATTACAGTACGCGGTGAATATGACGAAGCACAACTCGTTGCAACATCAACCAATCCTAAGGCAACTATCAACAAATCTTACGATCCTCCCACTCGCATCGCTACTATTACGGTAAATGCAAAAGGTCAATCTCAAGGTAAATACCATGTGAAGTATGCCAAGGAAGCTGAACCTATCGAAAGCAAATTAGTTATTGGCATGGGTGGCTTCTTAGGTAGTCCTGTTCAAGGAGTTGAAATCACTAAGGTACAAAATGGTACAGTTGATTTGCAACTTCTGAATTTCAAGATGCCACCGTTTGGCCTAATCGGTGACATCTTCGTTACAGAAATTCCTTACAAAGAGGAAGCAGACGGAACCGTTAAACTTTATAAGAAAATTAACGACCTCAAAATCTTTGGATTGATGGGTGCTGCCATCAGTGGAGAAAAAGGTTTGCCTTTGGAATTAGAAGGACAAATCAACAAGGATAAATCTGTGACTGCTTCTCTTAATATTAAATGGAATAATAACTCCATCGTAGTTCGAGTATATCCTACAGCTGCCGCTTCTATTGATGCCACTGGCATTTCAGATGTAAATCTCTCTATTGTTCGCGACGGCCTCACCAACCCCAACGCCCTCATCTACGCTGATGCTGGCGCAACGGGTGCTGCCGCCAATGACATTGTTGGTGGTACTTGCGCCAACCTCACTATAACCGAGGGCAACGCCTTCCACGCTCCCAAAGCCTTCACCGCTATGCAGGTAAGCTACGACCGTGCGTTCAACACCACGGAAGGCTATGTTTCGAGCTTTGTACTCCCCTTTGCCATGAATACGAACGATGTTGACGGCAAGGTTTACAAGTTCAATGCGGTAAATGGCGACAACGTGAACTTTACCGAAGTAACGGGTCAGTTGGAAGCCAATAAGCCCTATCTGATTGTGGCCAACAGCGCGAATCCGTTTAGCACGGCTTTAGCAAAAGAAGTAGAAATCGCAGCTACGCCCAAAAAGATGGAAGTGACGGCAAGCAATGCGCCGGGCTTTGCACACATCGGTTCGTACAACACGACGAAGGTAACTTCGGGCAAAGGCACTACCTACTACGGCTATACGGGCGGTAATTTCGTCAAGGCCAACACGGGTACGCTCAACCCCTTCCGCACGCTGATTAAGGCTACCGGCACCACTGCCACACAGTTCAGCTTGAAGCTCGACGGCGAAGTGACGGGCATCATCGGTGTGAACACCGAACTCGGCAAGGTGGACGTTTACAACCTTGAAGGTAAACTGGTTCGCAGCCAGGTGGAAGCAGCTACGGCACTGCAAGGCTTGGAGAAGGGCGTTTACGTAATCAATGGTAAAAAAGTAATGAAGTAAGCAAGGTTTTGAAGTGGGCGTTGTTATATAAGGGTGGTGCACGGCGGCTATGCTGACAAAGCCCGCCGCTTGCACAGCCTCAACGCCCGCTTTATGCCGACACGATTCACACATACAATATTTTAATCACTCGACACATCATGAATAAAAAAACATATCAAGCTCCTGCGGCGCAAATCATCGAACTCGAAGCGCAATTACCTTTGGCCGGAAGCATCACCGGAAATACCAGCGGTAAGGGTCAAGACGACGTAATCTTCGAAAGCATCGATAAAGACTGGAGCAGCGACAGCTGGAGCAGCGACGAGGAGTAATAGACTCACACACAATCTGCACAATATGTAATCACTCAATCAATACCTTACTCTAAAGCCCCCAACGGTCATTACCGACCGTTTGGGGGCTTTTTCGGTGACTATGGGACTGCATGGGGTGCAGTGGCTTCATTTTTTGAAAAGCAATGGGTGTTTCTCGTCAAATTATCGTAATTTTGCCGTATTGGAATCGAACCGATTCACCCAATTTTTTGACTAACAAGTTGCATTATGACTAAACGCTTACTTATTTGCTGCTTCATGCTTTGCCTCACAGCCCTTGGTGCACAGGCACAATCGGCTGTGAAATATGGATACCTTAACTACGATTCGCTGCTCTATGCCATGCCCGAATATGCGACTGCCCAGCGCGACCTGGCAGAACTGCGCAAAAAGTATGAACAGGAGGCGGTGTACAACGAAAAAGAATTTAAACGCCTGTTTGCCGACTTTCTGCAGGGACAGAAGGACTTTCCGCAAAACATTTTGCTGAAACGTCAGCGCGACTTGCAGGATGCCATGGAAAGGGGACTTGCCTTTCGCCGCTCGGCCGATTCGCTGCTGGTTTGCGCCGAACGCGATTTGCTGCGGCCGGTTCACACGATTCTGAACGCGGCTATCCGTGCGGTGGGACTGGAACATGGCTACGAATACATACTGAACACGGCACAGCGGGCCTATCCTTTCATTCACCCCGAAGTGGCGGAGGATGCTACGCCGTTTGTGCGGGCTAAACTGACGGGGGTGGTGCAACCGGTGCCGGCAACGGGAGTGACAAAACGCTCGACTGCGGCACCTGCCAGCACGACTAAGGCGACAAAGGAGGTTAAATCTGAAACTAAGCCTGCAAAATCTGATTCGCCGCAAACTGCGACGGAACCGGTGATTGAGGCTGACCCGGTGATCGTTGTTGAACCCTAAACTTGCGTTATCATGGAAAAATGTCCTATCGGAGTGTTCGACTCCGGCTACGGCGGACTCACCATTCTGCGCCAAATGCGCCAAATGCTTCCGCAATACGATTACTTGTATTTGGGCGACAATGCTCGCGCGCCGTATGGTTCGCATTCGTTCGAGGTGATTTACCGCTACACGCTTCAGGCGGTGGAGGCGCTGTTTGCACAGGGTTGCCGCTTGGTGATATTGGCGTGCAACACGGCTTCGGCCAAGGCTTTGCGTACCATTCAGCAAAACGATTTGGCGCGCATCGATGCTACGCGCCGTGTGTTGGGCGTTATCCGCCCTACGGTGGAGGCTATCGGGTCGCTGACGCAGTCGCGCCATGTGGGCGTGCTGGCTACGGCGGGTACTATCAATTCGGGGTCGTACACCATGGAAATTCGTAAACTCTGGCCCAACATTGAGGTGACGGGGCAGGCTTGCCCGATGTGGGTGCCGCTGGTTGAGAACTTTGAGTTCGATTCGCCGGGGGCTGACTACTTTGTGAAAAAGCGCATCGAGGGCATTTTGCGACTCGACCCGGCCATCGATACGCTGATTTTGGGCTGTACGCATTATCCGCTGCTGATGAACAAAATTCTGAAATACACGCCGCCGGGGGTGCGACTGGTGCCGCAGGGCGAATATGTGGCGGCTTCGCTGCGCGATTACTTGACGCGGCATCCGGAAATGGAGTGTAGGCTGAGCCGTCAGGGCGAATGCCGATACCTGACGACGGAAAGTGCAGAGAAGTTTAACGAAACGGCTATGCTCTTCATGCACGAAAAGGTGGCGGCCGAAAATATTTCATTGGGCTGCTAAGGGAGAATGTGGCAAACAGCGCAGGGTGTGAACCGACCAACGTAGAAAATACGTTTGGCGGATTCACACCCTGCGCTGTTTGGGCTGTTGGGGCTATGGGCAAAGAAGTAGTCTAAACTTTTCTGACGAAGATTTGAATGGGAGATTTATCTCAAAAAAAGCCACCGCTGTTCCCTTTGGCAGGGTGCAGCGGTGGCTGTTTTGTTTGAGGCTTCTGTTATTAAGCACTCACGTTGCGAGAGCGCGGATTACTTACGCAGACCGAGAGCCTTAACAAGTGCACGATAACGCGTGATGTCCTTGTTCTTCAGGTAGTTGAGGAGCGCGCGGCGCTTACCTACCATCTTAACGAGTGAGCGTTCAGTCGTATGATCTTTACGGTTAGCCTTCATGTGCTCCGTCAAGTGGGCAATACGGTAAGAAAACAAAGCTACCTGGCTTTCTACTGAACCGGTATCCGAGTTAGACTGTCCGTACTTACCAAAGATCTCTTGCTTCTTTGCAGAATCTAAATACATTGTGTATGAATTTGGAAAAAATGAATGAAAAACTATACTGCAAACCCTAAAGGTTCGACAAACCCAACCTTCGGGCGGCATAGCGGGTGCAAAATTACAAAGTTATTTCGATGTAACAAACTGAAACTCAAGTTATTTGGGGCGAATAGTGCCAAAAGTCGGCATTTTTGGTGGAAGTTGCCTGGGTGTAAGGTTAATTCACACCTGAAAGTGGGTTTACTTGAGGTGGATTGTGTAACTTTGTTGTAGCCGGCTGGACGGTGTGTGCCATGTACATGCTGTTGGGCTGTGGCTGCGCCAAGGGGAGCGGCTTTGCGGCTGCCCTGCCGAGGCAATTTTTTACATAACTAACATTTTTATTTCAAACCATGAGTAAAAACATCACTATCCGGTGTAAAAATACGGGACGCTCACACCGCGTGCCCATCGGTTTCACCCTCGAAGAGGTGTACGAAATGCTGGACCTTAATATGCCGCATGGCGCAACGAGTGCTAAGGTGAACAATAAGGTGGAGGGGTTGCACTTCATGTTTTTCAACGACAAAGATGTGGAGTTTCTTGACATTACTTCGCCTTCGGGACTGCGCACGTACACGCGCTCGCTGTTCTTTGTGCTGTACAAGGCGGTGTACGATTTGTATGGCAGCCGAACGCCGCTGCGCATCGATACGCCGGTGTCGAACGGTTACTACTGTCACCTCGACATTGAAGGGGGCGTGACGCCCGATGTGGTGGAGCGTCTGAAAACGCGTATGCAGGAAATCGTGAAGGCAGACTTGCCGTTTCACCGCATCACTTGCCCGACGGAGGAGGCTATTGCGCGCTTCCGTACCGACGGCTTGGAAAGTAAGGCGCAGCTGCTTGAGGGTTTGGGCTCGCTTTACACCACGTACTACACGCTCGACAACGTGGCGGACTACTTCTATGGTTCGCTGCTGATTCAGACGTCGCAACTTTACTTGTTTGACTTGGTGAGCTACGGCGACGGACTGCTGCTGCGCATTCCTGACCCGAAAAACCCGAATGAACTGAAGCCGATGATTGATCAGCCGAAGATGTTTGAGGTGTTTCGCGAACAGCACCGCTGGAACGAAATTCTGGGAGTTACGACGATTGGCGAGTTTAACCATGCGTGCGACTTGGGTTTCACGAACCAGTTGGTGAACGTGAGCGAGGCGCTGCAGGAGAAGAAAATTTCGCGACTGGCTGACCGCATCGCGGCAAACCCGGACTATAAGGTGATTCTGATTGCGGGACCTTCGTCGAGCGGTAAGACGACGTTTTCGAAACGCTTGAGCGTGCAGCTGATTGCTTGCGGACTGAAACCGGTGCCTATTTCGACAGACGATTACTTCGTGGACCGCGAACATACGCCGCGCGACGAAAACGGGGAATACGACTTTGAACATATCGATGCCATGAACATTGACTTGCTGACCGCGCAACTCAATGCCATGGTGCAGGGCGAGGAGGTGGAACCGCCACGCTTTAACTTCGAAACGGGAAAACGAGAACCGAGCGGACGAAAACTGAAACTGGCTCCGAACGATATTCTGATTCTGGAAGGTATTCACGCGCTGAACCCGAAACTGACGGAGGGGGTGCCCGATAAGCATAAGTTTAAAATTTATGCTTCGGCACTGACGACCATCATGCTCGACGACCATAACTACATTCCAACTACCGACAACCGCTTGCTGCGCCGCATTGTGCGCGACCACAAATATCGGGCGCGTTCGGCGCAGGAAACGATTCGCCAATGGCCGTCGGTGCGAAGGGGCGAGGAACGGTGGATTTTCCCATTTCAGGAACAGGCTGACGAAATGGTGAACACGGCTTTGCTCTTTGAACTGGCTGCCTTGCGCGAACAGGCGTTGCCTTTGCTGGAACAGGTGCCTGAAAAGTCGGCCGAATATTCCGAGGCTTACCGCTTGCGCAAATTCCTGACTTATCTCAAACCGATTTCAACGCGTGGCCTTCCGCCAACTTCGCTGCTTCGCGAATTTTTGGGTGGCAGCACGTTTGAGTATTAGAACAATCACAAAGAAAGCATTTTGGGCTGATTTTAGACAAAAGAATGTTATGCGTTAAAAAAAACGACGATTGATACGCATTACAAGAAAAAAAAGTAATAAATTTGCATCCGATGATTTTATTTACTAATCTTAATTTATTACTACTATGTCAGACGAAATGAATAACATGAACAGCAATTATCAGAACCCGGAAATGCAAAAGGATTCAGCGGGTTGCATGGGGCTGGTTGTCTCATTCTTCATACCGATTGTCGGCATCATTTTGTATTTTGTGAAACGAAGCCCTATGTTCGATGCCCGAGGCTATCTTTATGCAGCTGCCGCAGGCTTTGCGCTTACTCTGATTGTGCAAGTTGTATCATCTGTATTGATGTCTTAGTTGCATTGATGCGCCCGGGAAAGGCATTCAATGCGCCCCAAAAAGGCATTCGAAAAAGCATTTATGCATGTTTTTCACCTCGTGAAAATATTTTATCTCACAAAAAAAACCTCCGTCACTTCGCTGATACGAAGCGCCGGAGGTTTTTTAGTGAAAGTTTACAGCATTATTTAGCGGGGAAATCGAACTGTTCGAGTTTCAATGCGCCGCATTCTTCGAGCTGGGCTACATACTGGATGAAGTGTGCGGTTTGCTTGTGGGCATCGAGGGCTTCCTGGCTTGCCCATGTTTCGCAAATCATGAACACGTCGGCGCGGGTGCCGCTTTCAAACACGTCGTACGAAACACAGCCTTCTTCCTTTTGCGAAGCGGCTACCAAAGCCAAAGCTGCATCGAGGGCTTCCTCGTAGCGACCTTCCTTGGCTTGGAAAAAACAATTTAATCTGAGCATAAGGTTTATGTAATTAAGCTGCACCGGATGCTTCACCTGCGGTGTAGCCCCGATGCAGCGGTTTGGTTCAGCGTAAGGGGCTTGGACGCTACGGTTGGAAGGGCTGCTGCGATGAGCACATTCCTTAAGTAGACGTTTCCCAAGCAAATGTTTCCCGGTTATGTTCAAGTAGATGTTCCCTAATATTTTTTAGAACATATAAGCTACTTGCACCTGGAAGCTGTTGGCGCGGTAACGCAGCTCGTAGTCGTTGGATTGACCGGCTTCGCCACCAAAGTTTTCGAAGATGTTTTTACCCGTGCGGCTCAAGGCAAAGTTGTAGCCTACACCGATTTCGAGGTGACGGAGCAAACGTACGCCGGCACCGATGTTCCACGTGGTGTTCATGTTGCTGCGATCGAAGTTGGCACCCGAACCGAGGTTGTTCCAACGCATGTTCTGCAGGGCAAAGCCAAACTGCGGACCGGTTGCGATGTAGATGCCGGCAGTTTTGCCCAGACCGATGTTGTAGCGCAGGTTGATGGGAATTTCGATGGTGCGGTACTTCGTAGACTCGCCTTCGATGTCTAAGTCGCGCTCAGAGTATTGAAGGGCTGCGTCAACGCCCAGGCCAATCACGGTGCTGAAGTTCATTTTCGGACCTACGTACCAGCCGCATTTGGCGTCGGAGTTCAAACGGTGGGCCGAACCGCCGTCACGGTCGTTACCGCTAAACTGGAGTTTCGTAAGGTTCATACCGGCTACAATACCAAAGTCGAACGATTGAGCCTGTGCAATGCCTAATGCCATGAGCAGTGACACGCAGAATGTCATGATTCTTTTCATAAACATGATGTGTTGTAAATTAGTAATTGAGTGATTAAGTGAACTATTAAAATCGTAGATAACGCAGGTGCGCCAACGCATCAGCGTTACGCACCCGCGTTTGGGTTTTCGGATTTCCTCTTTCTGTGTGGCAGAAGGGGAAAGGATTATTCAGCTTCCTCAGTCTGCTTGTCAGAAGGGGAAGAAAATGGGAATGGTCATAATGGCTACAATACCCATGATGATTTGCAAGGGCAAACCAACCTTTACGTAGTCCATAAAGTTATAATGTCCGGCATTCATCACCATGGCATTCGGCGGCGTACAAATCGGTGTGGCAAAGCAGGCACTGGCAGCCACGGCGGCTGTCATCATGAACGGCGTGGGCGAAACGCCAAGCTGCTCGGCTGCTGCCCAAGCTATCGGAGCAACCAGAATGGCTGTGGCAGAGTTGCTGATAAACGTCGACAGCGACGAGGTTACGATATACACACCTGCCATTGCGGCAATGGGACCAAAGTCGCGAAGGTTTTCAACGAGCGTAGTGGCAATCCATGCAGAAATACCCGTTTTCGACAAGGCAGTCGACATGGGCATCATGGCGGCAATCAGCACAATACTTTCCCAGCCTATCATTTTGTAGGCAGCGTCTACACTGCGCACGCAGCGCGTCAGCACCATGAGCAATCCGGCGATAATCACCGTGGCTACGGGCTTAACGCCGATTTGGTCGGCAAATACCATAAAGAACACCATGGCCACCATGATTCCGGCAGCCAGAGGGGCTTTGTGGTCGAGTGCCACGCTTTCGGCATCTTCGCTGGGCGAACCGATGACAATCCATTCGCGGTTCTTCTTGGCCATGCTTTCAATGCCTTTCCATGCGCCATGCACCAGAATCATATCGCCATTCTTGACGTTTGACTCCAGCACGTTGTCGAACATATACTTGCCCTGACGCTTGATGGCCAGGATGTTCACGCCAAAGCGTTCCTTGAAATTGGCCTTGATGAGCGGGCGGTTAATGAGTGCCGAATCGGGCGAAATGAGCACTTCGGCCAGACCTACTTCGTAAAAATCGAGTTTGCCTCTGCCTTCGCGTTCTTCGTCTTCGAACACCGAAAGGTGATTATCGGCTGCAAATTTATTCACTTTTTCTTGTTCGCCCAACACATAGAGCGTATCTCCTGCCTGAAACATGGTTTCGATGGTCACTGTTTCCTGAATGCTGGTGCTGAACATGGAACGGTTGGCGCGTCGCACTTCAAGAATCGTAACCCCATAGTTTCGGCGAATATCGAGTTCGCCTACGGTGCGTCCTTCGAGCAGCGAAGTGCCTTCGATGGCTTGCAGGCGGAACACGAGGTCGTTGATGTGATAATCATGCAGCAGCGTGGCCAGCGACTGGTCATTGCCTTGTTCCACCTGGTCTTTTTCCTTTTTGTTCAAGAAAAAGCGGCAGAGCGGATAAAGCAGCAACAGCCCTACGGCCATACAGATAAGGCCGATGGGAAAAAAGTCGAAAAAGCCAAAACCTTCGCGTCCGTTATCGCGCAAATAACCATCGACAATCAGGTTGGGCGGCGTACCGATGAGCGTAAATATACCACCCATCGAACTGGCAAAGGCCAGCGGCATCATGAGTTTGCTCGGGCTGGTTCCGGCCGTCTTGGCCATGGCCAGCACAATGGGGAGCAGCAGTGCCACTGTTCCTGTGTTGCTCACAAAGGCAGCTACCGTAGCCGTGACGAGCATCACCAGAAAGAAAAGTTTCTTTTCGCTCGTACCGGCCAGTTTCAGCAAACGTCCCGAAATGATTTTGGCCAAACCGGTTTGGAACACAGCTCCGCCCACGATAAATAGGCCAATCATCATGACTACGGCTGAATTGGAAAATCCCGCCAAAGCCTCGCCCGGGGTCAACACGTTAGTTACTAACAGCAACGCAAGCGAACACAGCGCCACGATGTCTGAACGCACTTTGTCGGCTATGAAAGCCATAATGGTTAGGGCAAAAGTGGCAACGACCACTACAATCTGCCCCGTGGGCGAAGCGATAAACTCCGCTGCATGATTAAACATTTCCATGGTTAGTATTAGTGTAAGAAGTTAGCAAAGGCGAAAATAAAGAATCCTTTCTGAATAGCCAAAGTTTTTTACCCCGAAATGTGCGAACCTTATTTTTAAAAAATTCAGCGCAACATCCTGAATGTCAAATTGATTCACAAAAAAGCGAAACCAACGCGATTACTTTGTTACAAATTCATGATGAAAAGTGAACTATATGAATAGCAACCACTGGTTACTGAAAAAATAATTGTATTTTTGCCATTCGGAAAATGAGCCGTTGGCTACCAAACTGTTTTCTGTCGGTTTGCCCCTGTTTGCCGCATTTGCCGGCGCACAAGCCCCGACGCGCTCCTTTTCATGCTACTACTTGAATTATTATCACTAAAAAATAACATTCTCCCCATTATGGAAAAGCTTAGCTACGCGCTCGGTATGGTAATCGGCCATAACTTGAAGAACATGTCGGTTAATGAAATCAACGCTGCTGATTTTGCAGCTGCTGTCAGTGATGTGCTGGCCGGCAACACCACGAAAATCGACGATGCCGAGGCACAGCAGATTGTAAACACTTTCCTCCAGAAGCAACAGGAAGAAATGGGCAAAGCTGTTCGCGAAGACGGCGAACGCTTCCTCGCTGAAAACGCCAAGAAGGAAGGCGTGACGGTACTTCCCAGCGGATTGCAGTACACGGTTATCAAGGAAGGCAATGGTGCCAAGCCCCTTGCTACCGACCGCGTAAAGTGTCACTACGAAGGCACGCTGCCCAACGGTACCATTTTCGATTCATCGTACAAGCGCGGTGAACCCGCCGTATTCCCTCTCAACGGTGTGATTGCCGGATGGACTGAAGGTGTGCAGCTCATGAACGAAGGTGCCAAGTATCGCTTCTTCATTCCTTACCACCTCGCTTACGGCGAACGCGGTGCCGGACAGGCTATTCCTCCCTACGCTGCATTGGTGTTCGACGTGGAACTCATCGAAGTGGTAAAATAAGTGGTCAACTGATATTGCCTAACAACAAACACAAACTATATCAATGAAAAAAATCGTGATGGCAACGTTCGTTGCCGCAACTGCGCTTTTCAGCGCGTGCAACGATGGTGCGCCCAAGGCTCACCTTCAAACCGAAGTTGATACCCTAAGCTACGAAATGGGTATTGTTATGTCGGCCGAACGCAGCAATTTCGAAGCCATGCTCGCACAGCAGGGCAGCGACTCGGCTTATGTCGATGAGTTCATCAAGGGCTACATAGCCGGTATGAAGTCGGGCGACGACAAGAAGAAAATGGCTTACTACATGGGTGTACAGGCCGGTATGCAAACCAAGATGCAGTTGCCCATGATTGAGCAGCAGGTGTTCCAGGGCGACTCTACCAAGAAGATTAGCCTCAAAAACTTCATCGCTGGTTTCACCAACTTCGCTACCGACAAAGTGGTATTGAAGAACGATTCAGGCAAGCCCCTCGACCGTGAATCGGCCAACAAGCACATCATGGAATACATGTTCGGCAAGCAAAAGAAGGAAAGCGCCGAATTCATGGCTGCCAAGGCTAAGGAAGCCGGTGTAAAGGAACTCACCGACGGTATTTACTACAAGGTGCTCACTCCCGGTTCGGGCGACAAGCGCTGCACCGTCAACGACAGCATCACCGTGAAGTACGAAGGTAAACTCCCCACCGGCAATGTGTTCGACACCTCTGAACGTCAGGCCAACGGCACCGTTACGATGCCTCTGGCCCGCACCATCGAAGGTTGGAAAAAAGCACTTCCGCAAATGCCTGTCGGCGCTACCTGGGAACTCTACATCCCCTACGAACTGGGCTACGGCGAAGCGGGTTCTGGTCCCATTCCTCCGTTCTCGGCTCTGATTTTCAAAATTACGCTCGTAGACATTAAGTAATTCATTCGCCGAATTTTTTTTCAGCAAATAAAGCAGAACCGTGCGACACGAACGAGCGTCGCGCGGTTCTTTTTTTTCTTTTTCAACAAAAACTATGCAATTCAAATCACTCCTTACCATTGCCCTGGCAGTAGCCGTTTGCGCTCCCGCCACCGCACAACGCAAAAAGAAAAGCAAAAAGCAAACCATCAAGGCCGAACTGCTGCAACCGGCTAAGCAGCTCAAGAGCGTCGACGGCAAGACCTTCAGCTACGCACTCGGTGTAGCTCAGGGCGAAAGCCTCCGTCATTACCTTACCCAGCAGCTCGGTGTGGATTCTGCCTATATAAAGTATGCCGTTGAAGGCATTCAGGCCAACCTTACCGAGGACGAGCGCAAACAGCGCGAAGCCTTTGCTGCCGGACTGAAAATTGCCGACATGAACCGTCGCAACATCAGCGTGTTCAACCAGCAGGCTACCGGCAAGGCCGACACCCTGTATATGGACAACAAGGAATTTGAGCGCGCCCTTGCCCAAGTTGTATTGGGTCAGCCCACGGCTTTCAAGTCCGACAGCGCTATGGTGCTGCTTGAATCGCAGTTCAAGTTCCAGAGCGAAAAGCACAAGCAGGCTAACCTCGCATGGTTGGAGCAGAACAAAAAGCTGAAAGGCATCAAGACGTTGCCCAGTGGCCTGCAGTATCGCGTACTCACCGAAGGCACCGGCCCCGTAGCCACCGACAGTTCTGAAGTAGAAGTTCACTACGAAGGTTCGCTCATCGACGGCACCGTGTTCGACTCGTCGTACAAGCGCAACCAGCCCGCCACTTTCCGTCCGAACCAAGTTATCAAGGGATGGCGCGAAGCCCTCACCATGATGCCCGAAGGCTCGGTATGGAATCTTTACATTCCCTCGGACCTCGGCTACGGCGAACGTGGTTCTGGCCAGCAAATTCCGGGCAACTCTACGCTGATTTTCAAAGTAGAATGCCTCAAGGTAAAGAATAACCCTGCCAAGAAGTAAACAAATACTGCCCCACCCCTGCTTTTGTGCGCAAAACGGGGTGTCGGCTCCATGCAAAAGGCTGTTCCGGCCTCTTACGCGCTGCCTCGCAAAGGCTAAACGTAAGACCGGAACAGCCTTTTTTTTATAGTATAGAAATGTGTTTCAGACAGGCCCACCAGCCTTTCTTTTGTAGCAAAATGTCAAAGAACGCTCAATGCTAATTACTCATCCATATGCAGCTTCTTTTTGTAATACGAGCGTGCCGTGTACAGTGCCGCAGCCGGGTTATGTCCTGTCACGCGGTCCTTCGTAACGAGCGTCGTCACGTAGGCCTCGGAATAGCGGTAGAACAGGCTGTCGTGCCCCACACACAGACCAATCACCACGTTCAGGTCCGTATGCGCCTCGTTCAGCAGCCGGGCTTGCAGAATGGGGTTACACATGGCTGCCCCGATGCCCTCGCAAGCAGCCGGAATGCCCACCGACGTCTTGGCCTTTCCGCCCACCTTGCAAATCACGGCATAGGGTTCAAACCCATTTTTCCGCAATATCTGCGCAAAGATGCGCGCCTCGTTAATCAGTCCGATGCAGTTGGCAATACCAATTTTCCGCGCCCCGATTTTGCGGGCAAAGGTCATGATTTCCTCCACGCGTGTCAACTGGCAATAGCCCTCGTACTCCACCTCTGCGCTCGCCACCATCACCTCGTGGTTGCGGTCGTCGTTGTAGCGTTCCATGGCCCAATCCAAATCGGCCTGATCCAAGTTCGTGGTCAGGCAAAATTCGGGATAAGTGCGATTTTTGAATTTACAGTTTTGCGTGCCGCAGTCCACGCAGCTGCGCAGTTGTTCTTTTTCGTTCATAAGTCAAAATGTTTTTTTTAAGTAGGTGCTCAAAATTATTTTTACATTTGAATTGCATTGTTGTGCCGCAGTTGTTTGTTCTGTGCGAATGTCAGTGCAAACCGAATGCAGAGCGACGAGAACTTGCTCTCAAGAGCTATGCTGAGGTGAAGCCTGACTTCGCGAAGCAAAGTAAAAATACTTCGATAGAATTATATAAATAATTTTGAACACCTACTTAAAAGGTTGCTTCTTTAAGGTTTTGACAAAGTTACAAACCTTTTTCAAAAATAGTTGTACTTTTGTAGATGAGTAAGTATTTGTTTTCTTGAAAATACCTGCCCAACGACCAAAAACATACAAGCATGCAGAAACTCGTAGTACTTACAGGTGCCGGCATGAGTGCCGAAAGCGGATTCAGCACCTTTCGCGATGCCGGCGGACTTTGGGAACAGTATCCCGTTGAACAAGTAGCCACCCCCGAAGGCTGGCAAGCCAACCCTAATCTGGTCACCGATTTTTACAACGGCCTGCGCGAACAGCTCGTAGCGGCGCGGCCCAACCGGGGACACGAATTGCTGGCCGAGCTCGAACAGCATTTCGACGTAACGGTTGTGACGCAAAATGTCGACGACCTTCACGAACGCGCCGGTTCGTCGCACGTCATTCACCTGCATGGTGAACTGATGAAGGTATGCTCCTCGGCCAACCCCGACAACCCGGCCTGCATCCGCACCCTGCCGCCCGACCATCTGCGCGTGGATCACGGTGAACTTGCCGCCGACGGTTCGCTGCTCCGTCCGTGGATTGTATGGTTTGGCGAAGCTGTGCCCAACCTCGTACCAGCGGCCGACATTACCGCTCAGGCCGACATTTTTGTCATCGTCGGTTCCTCGTTGCAAGTCTATCCTGCCGCCGGCCTCATCCGCTACACCCGCCCCGGCATACCCATTTACCTCATCGACCCACAGCCCGTGCAAGTGCCGGGCCACTACCACATCGAGGTCATCAGCCAAAAGGCCTCCGAAGGCATGACCACGCTCGTCAGCCGCCTTTTACCATCGGTCTGAGAGCCAAATGCAACAAAAACCCAAAACAGGAAGCCACCGTGGCTACGGGGCTTCCTGTTTTTTTTGCTTTCAGCAACAGCGCGTCGTACGGGCAAATAAAAAACGGGGTTTTTTCTTTGCTCGCCACTCGGCTTGCACTTTGGCTGAAGCCCAAGTTAGGCGGCGCCTCGGACAAGCAAATAAAAAACGGGGTTTTTTCTTTGCTCGCCACTCGGCTTGCACTAACTTTGCCAACGCTTTGAAACAATCAAGGGAAGCAACCCACAAACGGCAACTGCACAGCGCAGAATTTGCTACAAAAGACTACTTAAATGAAAATTATTCATACCGCTGACTGGCACCTGGGCAACGTGTTTCACGGACACACCCGATATGCCGAACATGAACATTTCCTGAAATGGCTGCTAAACACACTGCGCGAACAACAACCCGACGTGTTGCTGCTGACGGGCGATGTCTACGACTCGGCCAACCCTTCGGCACAGGCCGAAAAATTGCTCTATAACTTCCTGCTTCAAGCCACTTCGGCGGTACCCGGACTGCAAGTGGTACTGACCGCGGGTAATCACGACTCGGCCGGACGACTCGAAGCTCCGGCTGAACTGCTCAAACAACACAATATATATGTAAGGGGTACCATCCGCATGGATGACGAGGGTAAACCCGATTTCGACCACTACCTGCTGCCGCTTTCGTCGCGACAGAGTTCGGAGGCCGAATGTGTTTGCTTTGCCTTGCCTTACTTGCGCACCGGCGACTATCCTTCGGCACTGAGCCCGGAGGAGGGACTGAATTATTATTTCGAAAACCTGCACAAACGGCTGAAAAAATCGAACTTCAAGGGGCTACCCGTGGTTGTGGCGGCACACTTTTATGCGGCCGGAGCAGAAATCTGCGAAAACGAACATTCCGAACGCCTGGTGGTGGGCGGACAGGACTGCGTCAGCGCCGAAGTGGTGGGACGCGGTGTGAGCTACACGGCTCTGGGGCATATTCATAAATCACAACCCGTGCGCGGACAACAAAGCATTTTCTATGCGGGCAGCGCGCTGCCTATGTCGTTTTCGGAAATCAACTACTCGCATGGGGTGATGTGTATCGACCTCGACACAGACGGCAAAGCGTCGGTGCAGCGCCTCACCTACACGCCGCTGCGCACGCTGCGCTGCATTCCGGCCAATAAGCAGCAAAAGGCTACGGTGGCTGAGGTGATGGAGGAAATTGCTCAACTGCCCACGCGCAGCAAACACGATGAGGGACTGAACTGGCCGTACCTCGAAATAAACATTGAAGAAAAACAACCGGAACCTTCGCTCATGCACGATGTGATGGAGGCTTTGGCCGACAAGGCGGTGCTGTTCTGCCGCATGGTGCGTGTGCGCCAACAAACTGACGAGGCGCAAAACGCGGCTACCATGGGACTTTCGGCCGAGGCTATGCAAAGCATCAGTCCGCTGAAACTGGCGTGCGACCACTTCCGCGCACGCTACGGAGAGGATATGCCCGAACCGCTGATTGAACGATTCAAACAGGCTGAACACACGGCACTCAACGAAGAACAGAACAGCCGGAACTAACATTGAACGCGGAAGGCGGAGGACGCACGAATATGACCTCTGCCACCGATACCGAATCACGGGCGGACGGACAATGCTGTCGGACGCTCTTTTTTCTACGTTACACCTTTACGCACAATGAAAATAGAGAAAATCATTCTCAACAACCTCACCTCGATCGAGGGTGAACAAATCATTGACTTTACGGCTGAGCCGCTGCGCTCGGCAGGGCTTTTTGCCATTACGGGCGACACGGGTTCGGGCAAATCGACCATACTCGATGCCATTTGTCTGGCACTTTACAACAAGGCTCCGCGATTCGACAACGTGGAACGCATTCCGGCCGGCGACCTGGAACTGGTGAGCTGTGCCCAGCAAATGCAGGCGGGCAACGTGGCAGGCATTTTGCGCCGCGGACAAAAGGAGGGAGGAGCTACGGTGGTGTTTGCTACCAACGATGGCGAACGCTACGAGGCAGAATGGAGCATCAGACTGACGCGAAACGGCAACTACAAAACACCGGAACGCACCTTGAAACAGCTGGCTCCCAACAAACAAAAATTTGACAAAGCGGAAATTCAAGACCAAATTAACCTGGCGGTGGGGCTGACCTACGAGCAGTTTACGCGTACGGTTATCCTGGCGCAAAACAGCTTTTCGAACTTTCTGAAAGCTAAAACGGCTGATAAAGCGGTGCTGCTCGAAAAACTGACGGGCACGGAGGTGTATGGCGCAGTGTCGGAACAGATTTACCAGTTTACGAACGATGCGGGCATCCTGACGCGCGACCTCGAAAACCAGATTCAGGGCATGATGCACGACTGCCTGGAACCAGAACAACTGCAGCAGGAAACGGAGAAAAAACAGCTGCTGACGGCGCAAAAACTGACAACGGAACAAAAACTGCAAAACTTGCAGAAACAGTTGGAATGGCTGAAACGAAACGACGAGGCGGTGGCTGAGGTGAAACGCTGCGAAATGCAGTTTGCTGCGGCCAACAAGGCGTGTATGGAAACGCGAGCCGAGGAACTGAAACTGGAACGCTACGATGCGCTCATCGGTATGCAACCTCTCTTTCAGGAAATTACCATGCGCCGAACGGATTTGCAGCAAATCAAGGAGGAACAGCACAACACAACGAGGGCCATTGAACAATTTCGCCGACAGGCTGAAACGGAGGCGGCACAGCTCGACATGGCACACGAACGAAGTGCCGAGGCCGAAAAGCACCGCGAACTGAGAACGGCGGCTATTAACAAGGGCTATGCGCTGACGGGCGAAATCAGCGGAGCGGCTGAACAGCTGAAAAAGCACGACGTGCAGCTGAACGAAATTGGCAATGTGCTGACGAACCGGCAGAATGTGCTGAAAATTAAGCAGGACTTGCTGACAAAGGCTACGGCTGAAATCGACGTGAAGCAGCAGCACAAGCAGACGCTTTCGGTGCACCGCACCATGTTCGATAAGTTCGACCTGATTAAGGACAAACTGTCGATGCTTTACACCGAAACGCAGCGCAATGTCGACAATCATAAAAAGCAGAACAACCTGCAAAGAGACCGTGAGAACCTGCGCATTCAAAGCGAAAAGGCGGAGCAGGAACAGCACCAGACGCAGGCTAAACTGAATGCGCTGAAAAGCGACTTGCTCATTCACAAACAAACCAACCAGGACCTGGATTCGGCCAAACTGCAACGCGAGGCGGCCGACAACCGTAACCGACTGGCGGCGCTGCAAAGGGCGAACACGCTATGGCGCCACATTTCGGAGGGTTACAAACGCATTGCCGAAAAAAGAGCGGCGCAAAAACGCGAACAAACGGAGCTGGCGCAGAAGCAGGGCATGGTGAAGAAAATGGAAACCGAACTGGCGGCTACGGAGGAGGCTTTTGAGCTGATTAGCACGGCCTACACGCTGAGCCAGTCGGACAACATCGTGCAGCTGCGCAAACAGCTGAAGGAGGGTTCGGCTTGTCCGGTGTGCGGAGCTACGCACCACCCTTACCACACGGAAACGGAACGCGAACTGGGCGACTTGCTGACGAACCTGAGCAAGGACTACCGCACCATGCAGCAAAAAATGAATGCGCAGCGAACGGCACTCAACGAACTGCAACAGAACATTGCGGCCGACGCGGCGCGCATCGAGGCCGACGAAAAGGCACTACACGAGCTGGAGGAACGACAGGAGGCTGACGTGAACGAGTGGAAAATGTGTGAGAACCTTGACAAAACCTTTACCGACTGTTCGGCTACGGTGAACAGCGAGGCGCGCTTCATGATGATTCAGCTGCTCATCGACAATACGATGCGAGCGGCCGACGAGGCTGACCTGGCACTGAAGACTTACAACTTTCACCAACAGGAAATTAACCGACTGAACGAGGATATTTCAAAACTCGAAACGATGATGGCTGACACGCGGACGCACCTGGACGAAATTTCGACCAAGGCGAAAATTACGGCTGCGGCAGCCGAGGAACTGCAATACACCATCAACATTTCGGACAAGGCTTGCTCGGAAATTTACACTGACCTCGACGACATGATTACGCTGTCGGGATGGTTTACGGAATGGAAGAACAACCCGGACGGCATCCGTCTGCGACTGACAAACCTGAACCACGACTGGAACCAGACGTGCCACACGCTCGACGAGGCGGAACGGGCGGCCGACTTGCTGCGCGAGGAAATTAAAAATGCGTCGGCCAACGTCGACGAGGCGCAACGTGCGCTCAAAACTTGCCGCGAAAACCGAGACGCGGCACGCGAGGCGCTGAACCGCAAACAGGAGGAACTGACGCGACTGTTTGGCAACTCGTCGCCGCAGCAGGAGGCCGAAACGCTGCAAAGAAACATTGCGGCGGCTCGCGAAGCGGAAATGAAACTGCAAACGCTGCATAACCGCACGCTGGGCGAACAGAAACAGCTGGAGGGTACGCTGGTGAACTTGGAAAAGAGCCGAGTAACGAACCAGCAACTGCTGCAAAACCGCCAGCAGGAACTTGACCTGATGATGCTGCGCTTTAACGGTACGCACTCGCCGGTGCAGTTTTCGGAACTGGAGGCGCTGTTTAACGACAAGCGCGACTGGAAGGCGCTGCGCCTTAAACTGGAAAACCTGAAAGAACAGCAGCTGCTGAGCCGCAACCACCTGGAACGCGCACGACAGACGTTGCTCAACTTGCAGGCGGGCGCGGAAAGACCGGAGGGAGAACCTGAGGTGCTGAAACTGAAACTGAGCGAACAGCTGACGGAAACGCAACACGAACTGAACGAGGTGAGCGCGGCACTGAGCGTGACGATGTCGAAGCTGATTTCGCACGAGAACTGCTTGCTACGGGCAGGCAAGGTGGAGGAAGAACTGAAAAAGGCGCGCGAAAACCACAACGAGTGGACGCGCCTGTGCATGCTGTTTGGCTCGGCCGACGGAAAACGTTTCCGCACGCTGGCACAGAGCTACACCTTTGCTTACCTTGTGCAGCATGCCAACCTGCACTTACGACAGCTTTCGCCGCGCTACGAGCTGTGTAACATTCCGGGCACGCTGACGCTCGAAATCATTGACCGCAACATGTTCGATGAGCACCGCTATGTGTCGTCGCTTTCGGGCGGCGAAACCTTTGTAGTAAGTTTGGCACTGGCCTTGGGCTTGGCTTCAATGTCGGGTAAAAACCTGACCATCGGTTCGCTCTTTATCGACGAAGGCTTTGGCAACCTTGACAAGGACTCGCTCGACTTGGTGATGATGACACTTTCGAACCTCGAAAACGTGCAGGGACGTAAGGTGGGCGTAATCAGCCACACCACGCAGATTCGTTCGCAAATTTCGCCGCAAATCAGGCTGACACGCCTGCCCGGCGGTTCGCATTCGGTAATCGAGGTGCGCTAATTACGTCCGGCTCTGTCGGCAGACAAAATCGGTATTTCTGTTTTTTTCAAACCATTCCGCCTGAGTAATAGATGCTGGAACTTACTTTTCTTCATCTACTTACTCAGGCGGAACTTGAAATAGTACGGAGAACACCGACTCAACCCCCCAATATTTTTCAACACTTAGCAATAAGTAGGCGTTGAACCGCAAAAATAATTTTGAACACCTACTTATGTGAATAAAAAGGTGTAATTTTGTTGCACAAACAAAAACAACAGATTTCAATATCGCTATGTCAGAAAGAAAAGTACGCGTGCGTTTTGCACCCAGCCCCACGGGTCCATTACATATCGGCGGTGTGCGCACCGCGCTCTATAACTACCTTTTTGCCCGTCAGCATGGAGGCGAAATGGTGTTCCGCATTGAAGATACCGACTCGAACCGCTTTGTGCCGGGAGCCGAAGATTACATCATCGAATCGTTCAAATGGCTCGGCGTGGAATTCGACGAGGGCGTGAGCTTCGGCGGCGAACATGGTCCGTACCGCCAAAGCGAACGTCGCGACATTTACCGCAAATATGTGCACCAACTGCTCGAGGCTGGCAAGGCTTACGTGGCTTTCGATACGCCCGAAGAACTGAACGCTAAACGCGAAGCGGTGCAGAACTTTCAGTATGATGCCCGTACACGTATGGATATGCGCAACTCGCTCGTATTGGGCGACGAGGAAACGCAGCGCCTGATTGATGCCGGCGAACAGTATGTGGTACGCTTTAAGGTGGAACCCGGCGAAGAGGTGCTCGTGAACGACATCATTCGCGGCGAAGTGCGCATCATGAGCGAAATTCTCGACGATAAGGTGCTCTACAAAAGTGCCGACGACCTGCCTACTTACCACTTGGCTAACATCGTCGACGACCACTTGATGGAAATTACCCACGTTATCCGTGGCGAGGAATGGTTGCCTTCGGCGCCGCTCCATGTGCTGCTTTACCGTGCCTTCGGCTGGACGGACACCATGCCGGCCTTCGCTCACTTGCCCCTGTTGCTCAAACCCGACGGTAAGGGTAAACTCTCGAAGCGCGATGGCGACCGCTTGGGCTTCCCGGTATTCCCCCTCGAATGGCACGACCCGAAATCGGGCGAGGTGTCGTCGGGCTACCGCGAAAGTGGCTATTTGCCTGAGGCGGTAATCAACTTCCTGGCTTTGCTGGGATGGAACCCGGGTACCGACCAGGAAATCCTGTCAATGCAGGAACTTATCGAACAGTTCGACTTGACGAAATGCTCGAAGAGTGGTGCTAAGTTCGACTACGTGAAGGGTCAGTGGTTCAACCGCGAATATATCCAAATGACCGACAACGCCCGACTTGCTCCTACGTTCGACAAAATTTTGCGCGAAAACGGTATCGAAGCACCCATGGAACGTGTCGAAGCGGTGGTGGGCATGATGAAAATGAAGAAAATCAACTTTATCAAGGAGCTTTGGCCCTTGTGCGACTTCTTCTTCATCGCACCGACTTACAGCGCCGACGACAAGTTTACGCGCAAGAACTGGAAGGAAGGTGCTGCTGCCGAAATGCAGGAACTGGCTGCCGTGCTCGAATCGCTCGACGATTTCAGCATCGAATCGCAAAAGGCGGCTGTCGATGCCTGGGCCGAAGCTGGGGGCAAAAAGCCTTGGAACCCTTGGCGCGTGTGTCTGGTCGGCACTGGCAAGGGTCCCGACATGTACGAACTGGCTGCTTTCCTGGGCAAGGACGAAACCTTGAACCGCATGAAGGCTGCTATTGCGGCTTTGGGATAAGACGTTAGACGTTGAAACGGATTTTTTGTTTCCGTTCTGACTTTACTTTTCCTTTTTTCTCTACGATAACTATTCATCTGTCTGCACTCAAGTCTTTGCGCTTGCATGGCGCGCGCCCCGATGGGCTGTGCGCCTACGCATCGCCGACTTGTGTGCAGACATACCCTTACTTTACCAATATAAGCTAACAGACCGTGTACTCCATAGTAATATATCTGATGGTGCTGGGCTGTCACATTGCCGCCTTGTTCAGCGCAAAGGTGCGGAAAATGGTGCATGGCCATCACAACACGTGGAAAACGCTGCGCCGACTCAGCGGAAAGGACCGCTATGTGTGGTTTCATGCGGCTTCGCTCGGCGAATTTGAACAAGGCCGTCCGCTCATGGAACACTTGCGCCGCGAACACCCCGATAAAAAAATTCTGCTTACCTTTTTCTCGCCTTCGGGCTATGAGGTGCGCAAGAATTATGCGGGGGCTGACGTGGTGTGCTACCTGCCCTTCGATACTCCGCTGAATGCGCAGAAATTCGTGAAACTGGCACGCCCCGAAGCGGCTTATTTCATCAAATACGAATTTTGGCGCAATTACATCGAGGTGCTTCACCGAAATGGGGTGCCTACTTACAGCGTGTCGAGCATTTTCCGACCCAACCAGGTGTTTTTCCGCTGGTACGGACGGGGATATGCCCGAATGCTGCATAAACTCACGCACTTGTATGTGCAGAACGAAGAGTCGCGCCATCTGTTGCTGAAAATCGGGGTTAAGCAGGTTACAGTGGTGGGCGATACGCGATTCGACCGCGTTATCGACATTCGGAATGCGGCGAAACCTCTGCCGCTGGTTGAACGCTTTGCTGGATGCTGGAAAGTACTGGTGGCAGGTAGCTCGTGGCAACCTGATGAGGACATCATCATTCCGTATTTCAACGCACGAACGAACCTGAAACTAGTGCTCGCTCCGCATGTGGTGAGCGAGGAACATCTGCGACAAATCGAAGCAAAACTCAAACGCCCCTTTGTGCGCTATTCGGCGGCTACTCCGAAAAGTGTGGCCGAGGCCGACTGCTTGATTATTGACTGCTACGGACTGCTGTCAAGCATTTACCGCTATGCGGCGGTGGCTTACGTGGGTGGCGGTTTCGGTGTGGGCATTCACAATGTGCCTGAAGCTGCCGTTTACGGTGTGCCGGTGATTATCGGACCGAATAACCATAAGTTCCGCGAGGCGCGTGCGCTGATCGAAAACGGCGGATGCCGCGAAATCAAGGATGCTGACGACTTTAAACGTGTCATGGACCTTTTCCTGACGCACAAGGAACAACTGCAAGAGGCGGGACGCGCTGCAGGCAATTACATCAAAGAAAATGCCGGCGCTACCCTGCTGATTATGAATAAACGCTGAAATTCTGTTTCTTCAAATACACGTATGCAGGTGTTCAAAGCATAATTCATCTGACAGAATCATCTCAAAATATTTTTGAACACGGGCATGCAAACGGGAGAAGCACTTGCTTTTCCTTTTTCTACTGCCAAACCATTCACCATGAAAGTACTCCTCATCAATACTTCTGACCACACCGGCGGAGCTGCCATTGCGGCCCTGCGCCTGCTCAAAGCCTTGCGCAAGGCTGGTGTCGATGCCACCTTACTGTGTCGCGACCGCAGTTTGCCTGCCGAACGTACAGATGTGGTAAACCTTAAACCCACGCTGTGGCGGAAAGTGAAGTTTGCATTGGAGCGCTTCGACATATTTTGCCGCAACGGCTTTTCGCGCGAGGGACTGTTTGCTGTCGATACGGCACGCTTCGGCAACGACATTACCAAATTGCCCGAGTTTCGCGAAGCTGACGTCGTGCATTTACATTGGACGAACCAGGCTATGCTTTCGCTCGACAACTTGCAACGTATCCTAAAAAGCGGTAAACGGGTGGTATGGACCATGCACGATATGTGGCCCTTTACAGGGGTGTGTCACAATGCGGCCGACTGCGAACGCTGGAAACAGGGATGCGGTCTTTGTCCGCAACTGAAAAAACCGCAGCACAAGGACCTTTCGGCTTGTGTGTTTAACCGCAAACTAAGCACGTATGCGCACGGACGGTTCACCTTGGTGGGCTGTAGCCAATGGCTGGCAGGACTGGCTGCTCAGGCGCCTTTGCTCAAAGAACAGCAGGTGGTGAGCATTCCGAACCCCATCGACACTGACTTCTATGCGCCTGTGGGCACCGAAGAAATGCCGACCGACAAAGCGGAACTGCGCAAACAGCTAAACTTGCCGGCTGACAAGCGTTTGCTGCTTTTTACGGCATTCAAGGTGACTGACCCGAAAAAGGGCATAGACTACCTGATTGAAAGCATTTGTATGCTGTGCAACGAACGGCCGGAACTGCGTAATAAACTGGCCATCGTGCTGGCAGGCAAAGAGGCTGACAAACTGACCGGGGCTTTCCCGGTTGAAGCTGTTTCGATGGGCTATGTGGAGAGTGAGGAACAGATGCGACAACTCTATCAGGCGGCCGACTTGCTACTGATGCCGACGCTCATGGATAATTTGCCGAACACGATTGTCGAGGCTATGGCTTGTGGCGTGCCTTGCGTGGCCTTTGGCGTGGGCGGTGTGCCGCAGATGATTGACACGGGAGTCAACGGCTTTCTGGCTGAACCCCAAAATGCGCTCGACTTTGCACAGTGCATTCAGCGTGCGCTCGATTCACACAGCTACACGGCGCTTTGCCGCAACGCCCGCATCAAGGCTCTGACAGCTTACTCCGAAAAAACGGTGGCTGAAAGCTACCTCGAAATTTACCAAAATAAATAAATGGACGGGGGTTCCTGACGGCATGCCGCATGCTTGCATCTGACGGTGTGCCAGGAACTCTACCCTACAACAATTTAAAGCTAATCCCCCCTTAAACCTTTTTATTCATTAAATGCCTCCGCTTAAAATAACCGTCGCTACGGTAACCTATAATGCCGGGAAACTGATTAACCGCACCATACAAAGTGTCGAAGAACAGACGTACCCTCATGTGGAACACCTCATTGTCGACGGAAATTCACAGGACAATACCCTCGAAAACGTACATCATTATCAGGAACGTAACAGCATTGCGACTGTGCGTCACGAAATTGCGTGCATCAGTGAACCCGACAAGGGACTTTACGATGCTATGAACAAGGCCATCGACATGGCTACCGGACAATATATCCTTTTTCTGAACGCTGGCGACTGCCTGCATACGCCCGATACGCTGGAACGCATGGCTCAGGCGGCTCAGGACGAACTGAACCGCAAGAAGGCATTGCCTGCAGTGGTTTACGGCGATACGCACTTGGTCGACGATGAAGGACGATTTGTGCGCCGCCGCCGCTTGTCGCCGCCCGAACATTTGAATTGGCGTTCTTTTAAAAACGGTATGCTCGTTTGCCATCAGGCTTTCTTTGCGCGTACCGACTTGGCTAAACAGTTACATTACAACCGCAAATACCGCTTCTCGGCCGACTTCGACTGGTGCATTCGCATCATGCGCGAGGCTGCGCGTAAGCATTTGCCCATTACGAACTGCCGCGTTGTGGTGGCCAATTACCTGAACGAGGGTATGACCACGCGTAACCACAAGGCTTCGCTGCGCGAACGCTTCGACATCATGGTTAATCATTACGGGTGGTTACCTACGCTTTTCCGCCATGCGTGGTTCGTAGTGCGCAGTGTCATCAAAAAGTAGGATCCGACCATGACTAAAAAACCTGCCGACCTTTACCTTTGGGCTACGACTCAGTGCGCGGCACGCGAATGCTGCCCTTCTGACATTGCAGCGAAATTGCAACGCAAAGGGGCTACGCCTGACGAGGCTGAAGCCCTCGTTGCGCGACTTACCGACGAGAATTACCTGAACGAAGAACGCTATGCACGGGCTTTTGCCTCTGACAAATTTCGTTTCGACCATTGGGGGCGCATCAAAATTCGCTATGCCTTGCGTATGCAGCGTATTTCCGATAGTTGCATTGACGAGGCGCTGGCCGATATTCCTGAGGCTGATTACCGCGCGGTGTTGGCTGACTTTCTGACTGCCAAGGAGCGCACGACGAAGGCCAAAACCGACTACGAGCGTTACCAAAAACTGGTGCGCGCTGCGCTTAACCGCGGATTCGAACCTGACTGTGTGCGTCACGAACTGCAACGTCGGGCTGACGCGTGGCAAATGGATGAAGTGGACGACTTGGATAGTATGGATGAGTAAAACGTCGGGAAACTTACACAGCGGTAAACTTACTGTGTAACGGAATTGATTTCCCTTTTTAAAAAAAAGAGGTCGTCTGAACTTTTATGAAATTCAAGACTTGCCTTAATTTTTGAGGCGTTTTTGGGCCTTGAAGAAGGAGTGTAGCGAGCTACACGACTGATGAAAGGTCAAAAAACGGCCCAAAAGAAAGGTGAAGATTGAATTTAGAAGAGATAAATCTCCAAATCAAATCTTCGTCAGAAAAGTTTAGACAACTTCAAATACTACCTAAAAAAATCAGCAGGCCGGACACATCGTTCCAGCCTGCTGATTTTCATTGAAATGGTAATACAATAAGTTCCTACCATAAACTTAGATTCTGCCATAAACATTAAAAGCAGCCATACCTTGCCCAATGCAAACAAGGTATGGCTGCTTTTTTAGGAGTATACGGAGTTTAGCGGCTAAGCAGATGTGGTGCAAGCACACCAGGTGTTTACACCATCAGCCTTAGCATTGACTACACTTCTTCGCCTTGAAGCGTGGCGCTCGAAGCATCGGTAATGCGAACGCGTACGTACTCACCGGGACGGTGATTGCCACGGTCGAAAACAACGACCTTGTTTTGCTCCGTACGACCGAAAAGTTGTTCGCGCGAACGCTTGCTCACGCCTTCAACCAAAATTTCGTATTCGCGACCTACACATTGGCGGTTGCTCTCGGCACTGAGTTCGTTTTGCAAGGCAATGAGTTCCTCGAGTCGGCGAATTTTCGTTTCCTCGCTCACATCGTCGGCATAATGACGCGAAGCAAAGGTGCCGGGACGTTCGCTGTACTTAAACATGAAGGCTGAATCGTATCCGCATTCGCGCATCAGGCTAAGCGACATTTGGTGATCTTCCTCGGTTTCAGTGCAGTAACCGGCAAAGATATCGGTCGACAAACCACAGTCGGGCACAATGCGGCGAATGGCAGCTACGCGGTCAAGATACCACTCGCGGGTGTATTTGCGATTCATAAGCTCCAAAATGCGGCTCGAACCACTTTGTACGGGCAGGTGGATGTGACGGCACACATTGGGTTCTTCGGCAATGACGTGGAGTGTTTCGTCGCTCATGTCCTTGGGATGCGAGGTCGAGAAGCGAATGCGCATACCCGGCACAGCGCGTGCCACGGTGCGGAGCAGGGCGGCAAAGTTGAGTTCCTGCGCATCGGCATCGGCCTTCCAAAGATACGAGTTGACATTTTGTCCGAGCAGGGTCACTTCCTTGTAACCGCGCGCTTCGAGGTCGCGCACCTCGCGCAGGATACTTTCTACGTCGCGCGAACGTTCGCGGCCGCGGGTGTAAGGCACAATGCAGTAGTGGCAAAAGTTATTGCAACCACGCATAATGCTGACAAAACCCGAAATGCGACTTCCGCAATAGCGTGTCGGCACAATGTCGCGATAGGTTTCGGTGGTGCTGAGTTCAATGTCGATGGCCTTGTGTCCGGTTTCAGCCTGTGCAATGAGGTCGGGCAAGGAAAGGTAAGCATCGGGTCCAGCCACGAGGTCAGCCCCGTGTTTATTGAGCAATTCTTCCTTCACACGTTCTGCCATACAGCCGAGCACACCGATAATGATTCGGCGTCCTTTGCGTCGCATGGCTGTGAGCGCTTCAAGGCGATGAATAATTTTCTGCTCGGCATTGTCGCGCACAGAGCAGGTATTGAGGAATACGGCATCAGCCTGGTCAATGGTGTCGCAAGGCTCATAGCCGGCCAGTTTCATCACAGAGGCCACTACTTCGCTGTCGGCCACATTCATCTGGCAACCGTAAGTTTCGATATATAAATGCTTCATAAGTGCTATATAATGAGGTAAGTATTCACGTTAGGGTACAAAAAAAGGGATACCGCTGTATCCCAACCTTGTTAACCTTAAATCTAATACTATGAAAAACACGTTGCAAAGTTACGGTTTTCTGTCATAACTGCAAGGAATATCCCAAGTTTTTTTTCGAAAAATAGAATATTTTACAGCTAAGCATACTTTTTGCCATATAAATAGGGCATTTTCCAAGTATTTTGATTACATACAGGCTGTAAAAACCGTAATGATACAGAGGGCGTTTTGTCACAAAGATTCGATTTCTTCCTGCGACAGATGCGTGATTGCCGAAATCTGCGCTATAGGCACGCCGGCTAACTTCATCTGACGGGCTGACGACACGATAATGGTTTCTTGAGCCGCTAACTGCTGACCTTGTTCGGCTAACTGCTGACCTTGTTCAGCTAACTGCTGACCTTGTTCGGCTAACTGCTGACCTTGTTCGGCTAACTGCTGACCTTGTTCGGCTAACAATTCATTTTGTTGTTTCAGCATTTTATCGCGTTGCATAATAGCCGTGTCGCGGTCTTCAATCGCCTTGAAGAATTCATCTTCCACGTCCATTTTGTGTCTCACTTGTGCATCCGCAGCAGCGGCAACCAGACGGTTGATAATCAGCATCATATCCGAGTCATACTGATACTTGGTTTCGTCAATGTTCATAACCTGGCGGTTATCCTTGTTTTTGAGCGTTTGGTCGAACACGCTCAAAATTTCCTCCAACCTGTTATTGATTCGGCCGTGCAGACGCGGAATTTGCACAATAATGCCTTCATGTGTCAGGCTCTCAACAAACGGGTCGGGCAATCCCTTCGTCACCACGTTACCCTCGTAATCATAGGAATGATGTTTCACGTAAAGAACGGGTTCTTCTATATCGCCCACGCGGTGTCCCAACAAATAAACGGCTACCATCGGGATGCCACGACTCGACAACTGATCGTCCTTCAGCATGTTATCTGGATTGGCATATTGTGCGCCCAGATATTGGCGGAAGCGGAGCGTTTCGGTTTCGAGCCACGTCTTTTGTAATTCTATCAGCACCAAATGGACACTGCCATCGTCCTCGCGCACCTTGGCTCCAAAATCAATGCGAAACATCGAAATTTTGTCGCGCTGCACATTGGCATATTCATTTTTACGCATTTCCACCTCTACTACCGTTTTTTTGAGCAAGGCAGAAAGCAGAATTTTCACCACACGTTCGTCTTCAAGCAAATACTTGAACACCGTGTCATAAATAGGATTTGCAATATACAACATGGTTACCTCCTTTCATTATAGAAGTAGATGCATTTTTTATTACTGCCTACGAAAGTAACAAATAATTTCGTCATTTGTTTCTAATTGCGCAAAAATTTCAAGAATCAGCTACTTACACACAGCACAAAGCCACTAACGCCCTTGCTGCCTATTGATTCTCGACTTCATCAATGCACCCACCCGATTTGTATTCCCTAAGGATAAAATTTTTCAGATTTATGAGTTGTGCTATCAGTTATATTTGATTCTTGTTCCGCGCTTGTTTAGTTCGTATCTGTTTTAACAAAAATCCCAATAAAGCTAAAAATTAAAAGTTCGTTTCTACGTTTATCCCTGAGCGAAACTCATAGGCGAGAATCCGAATTTAGTGTACTTTCCAAAGTGCTGATTATCAATAGTTCCGAGATTACCAAAATTAGCTCGGAACTAAATTCAACAAGCTCGGAACTAATTCGAACAAACTCGGAACTAAATCCGACAATCGCGGAGCAAATTTGAAGCATCGGCCGATTTATGGTTTAAACCACTGAAAGCATAAGCGATTGATGGATTTGTTTTTTAATCAAAATTCACGCATTCAAACTCCCATTGTTTAACATTTACAACCAAAGTGAATACACAGCCTTCCAAGAAAGGGTGCGGAGCAGGCATTTGGCATCACTCCACTTTGTTGCTCAATGGCAATGAAACAGCTGATTCATCATACACGCTATTTGGGCGATACTAAAGCCGCTAACGCCCTTGCTGCCTATTGATTCAGATAACCGCCCACCATGCGGTCATTGCCAAACGCATCAGGGCGCACTTCGGTGCGAAGCAGGCCTTCGTCGGCAAACAGGCGGGCTGTTTCGGCCCCATAAGCACGATTGATTTCCACGAGCAAGACACCCCCTGGAAGCAAGGCACCCCCCGCAGCCGAACGAGCCAAGGCGCGATAAAATAGCAATGGGTCGGCATCGGGCACGAACAGAGCGCTGCCGGGTTCGTGAAGCAGCACATGCGCCTCCATTTCGGCACGTTCGCGCTGACAAATGTAGGGTGGATTGCTCACAACAAGGTGAAAAGCTGCCTCAGCGGGCCAAGGCATCAGCAAATCGTGCTGCACAAAATGCACTTCGGCTCCCAAGCAACGGGCGTTTTCCGAAGCAATGTGCAAAGCCTCAGCCGACAGGTCCCAAGCCTCAACTTCTACGTCGGGACAAGCCAGTTTCAGGCTCACGGCAATGCAGCCCGAACCGGTTCCGGCATCGAGCACGCGCAACACGGTGCCGGCTGGCAATTCTGCGCGGAGCCGTGTCACCTCATCGACCGCCCAAGCCACCAGTTCTTCGGTTTCGGGCCGCGGAATAAGCACGCCCGGAGCTACGCCGAAGCGGTGTCCGCAAAAGTCGGCACTGCCCAACACATACTGCACGGGCTCGCCCTGTTGCAGGCGTTGGCATATATTCACATACTGCTGCCGTTCATCTAACGAAAATTGCCTAACTTTGTCGGCATAAATATCGGTGCGGCTGATGCCGAAGGCCTCGTCGAACACCAAAAAGGCGATAGCACGGGCTTCGCCTTCGGCATAATGTGCCGAAAGCACATGGCGCAACCGTAAAAAATCTTCATTCATATTTATATATTACTGGATTAGTGTAAAATAATTCGGTAGCAATATCTACTATACTACTGACTTTTGTTCAGATAAAAAACTGCATGACACTTCACGAAACCTATATGCAACGCTGCATCGAGCTGGCTCGCAACGGCCGGATGCACGCGGCTCCCAACCCCATGGTCGGTGCCGTAATTGTTCACAACGACCGCATTATTGGCGAGGGCTACCATGCTTGCTGCGGCAAGGCTCACGCCGAGGTCAACGCCATCAACAGCGTTCGGCCGGCCGACCGTGCATTGCTGAAAGACAGCACGCTTTACGTCAGTCTCGAACCCTGTGCTCATTTTGGCCGCACTCCGCCTTGTGCGCTGCTCATTGTCAAAACGGGCATACCGCGCGTCGTGGTGGGTTGTGTCGACCCTTTTGCCAAGGTACAGGGCCGCGGCATCAGCCTCATGCGCGAAGCGGGCATTGAGGTTACCGTGGGAGTGCTTGAAGAGGAATGCCAGCGTTTGAACTGCCGTTTCATCACCGCTCAAACCCTGCGCCGACCTTACATCACGCTGAAATGGGCGCGTTCGGCCGACGGATTTATCGACCGTTGGCGCGAAAATGCCGATGAGGAACCGGCGCACATTTCAACCGAGCATTCGCTCATGCACGTTCATCGCCTCCGCGCCGAAAATCAGGCCATTCTGGTGGGGCACCGCACCCTGTCGCTCGACCATCCGACGCTCACCGTGCGCCATTGGGCGGGCAACAACCCACTACGCGTGGTATTGGGCCGCATTGCCGAAGGCGAGTTGCCGGCAGGGTTCCAGGCTTTTGCCGACAAAAGCACCATGCTCTCCGAACTTTACCGCCAGGGCATACAAACGTTGCTCATTGAGGGCGGACAGCAAACGCTGCAAAGCTTTATCGACGAAGGGCTTTGGGACGAGGCTTACGTCGAAGTGGGACAAACGGTGCTGGGAAGCGGTGTACCCGAACCACGCATGCCGGTTGGCGTTACGCTCACGCCTCGCCAAGTGTTCGGTGCCACGGTTTGGCATTATGTCAACAACGAGGAAGTCCCCGAGACCGACGACGACTTGGGCGAAGCATCTTTTGCTGGCAGCGAAAGCTAACCGGGCTACCCCCCACCCGCTCCTAAGCGGGCTGAAAGGCAAAATTAAAAAAAACGTATGGCGTTCAATCGCTTAACCAAGCTATTTTTTCACTCCCTTTTTATGTTAAACATACCTCCTATTACGCGCAACCTACTGATTATCAACGTAATCTGCTATCTTTTGCAGGAAGTTTTGAAAACACAGGGCATTGACCTCACGCAGTGGTTAGGTCTGCACTTCATACTGGCCGACGACTTCAACATTTTTCAGTTGGTCACCTACATGTTTCTACACGGCAGTTTCACCCACCTGTTTTTCAATATGTTTTCGCTTTGGATGTTTGGCGGCCTCATTGAGCGCACGCTGGGCTTCAAGCGTTTCCTCACCTATTTCTTTGTGTGCGGCATCGGTGCCGGACTTTGTCAGGAAGTGTGGCAAACGGCCGAGTACTTTATTCAAGGCATGCAAAACTACGAAATGGTCAATACCGGAAAGGGTGCTCTCATTCCCATGAAGCAATTCCTGAACTTCTGGACCACCATCGGTGCCTCGGGTGCCTGCTACGGTGTGCTGCTGGCCTTCGGTATGCTCTACCCCAACGAACGCATCATGCTGCTCATTCCGCCTATTCCGATGAAGGCCAAATACTTTGTGGTTGGTTATGCTGCCATTGAGTTGATTTCGGCCTACACCTCGACCGACAATGTGGCCCACTTTGCTCACCTTGGCGGTATGCTCTTCGGCTGGCTGCTGCTACGCTATTGGCGGAGCAAGTCGCGCAACCCCTACACGCCCGGAGGCTGGCAACGCTGGGAAGACGTGCGCCAAAAGCCTTCGATGACCGAACGCCTGCGCAACGCTGTGGGCCGTAAGCACACTGAGGAAACGGGCAATGCCCATCACACCGCCACCCGGCAGAACGACTACGAGTACAACATGAAGCGCAAGGAGGAGGAAGCGCGCATGGACGAAATTCTTGATAAAATTCGCGCTTCGGGCTACGACAGCCTTACGCCCGAGGAAAAACGCGAACTCTTCCGCATCAGCCGCCGATAACTGAGACACACACAGAATGAATAAAATATTTGCCGTTATCAACTGGCTCGCCGTATTAGTCATGTGGAGCAGTGCTGCCAGTGTTTACCTCAACCCCAATACCTTCAGCCGTTTCACCGCCCTGTTAGGTTTGGGTTTTCCCGTCATTGTAGCCGCCGTGTTGCTCCTTTTGCTGCTGAGTGCCCTGCTCAAGCTGCGCGCCGGCTTCATTCCTCTGTTCGGCCTCATTGCCTGCATCGGGTCGCTGCGCGACTATTGCCCCGTCAATTTCAGTTCGCCCCCGCCCAAGGGCTGCTTGAAAGTAATGTCATATAACTGTATGGCCTACAACAACTGGGCCCTTACCCCCGACGAAAAAGAGTTTGAGTGCATGCGCTTCATGTGTTCACAGGAGTGTCACGTCGTAGCCATACAAGAAGCCACCACGCGCAATGCAAAGGACGTTGAAATCCGCGATGCCTCCATCAAACGCTATGGCTATCATTACGACGACATGCTCATCGGTGCGGGCGTAGTCGGGGTGCTGTCGCGTTTTCCCATTGTCAAAAAGCAGCTCATCAGCCACTCTGAGTGCAACGGGCTTGCTGCATTCTATCTGGAAATGCCCAAGAACGACACGCTCATCGTGGTCAATGTTCACCTTGAATCGCAGCGACTTTCGACCGACGACCGCAGCCTCTACAGCCACATTTCGCGCCACCCCGAGGAGATGGACGATATGAAAGGCGGGGTACGCACCCTTTTGTCGAAGCTTTCGGTGTCGAGCATTGAGCGTGCCAAGCAAACTGATGCACTGACGCACTTTATCGACAGCGTCAAAGGGCACAAAATCCTTGTTATGGGCGACTTCAACGACACGCCCATTTCCTACGCGCACCATGCTGTGTGCAGCCGCCTCACCGACACTTTCCGTGCCACGGGCAACGGCATTGGCCGCTCGTTTGCCAAAGACCGCATTTATGTGCGCATCGACCACGTGTTCTGCTCCGACCATTGGCGTCCCTTTGCAGCCAACATCGATAGTGGCGTACACTTTTCCGACCACTACCCCTTCACCGTCTGGCTCAAACCGCAGTAACAGCCTTCCCCAAACAGGCAATCCCCGAAATTCAGTAACACCTGAGTTTCGGGGATTTTTTTATGTTTTTAAAAAAAGAGGTATCACGGAAGAAGGAATACCACAGCTGTACCCATTACATCAGCAGCAAATCGAGAGCCTTGCGCAGGGCAGCACTTTCGTTCTGGTTGAAATAGCTGTCGTACGTTTCGTCAACACGCACATCGGGCAACAAGCCGCGTCCTACAAAATCATCGCCACCGGGTGCTTTGTCGTATTTGGTGCAGATGTTCGCCGCCACACCGTCCATCAGCGAAATGTATACCCCATTGCCCGTGCTGCCACCCGTGGGCATACCCACCAGCTTCGCCTGACGGTTACCCTGCAAAAGGGCTGCAAAGTCCTCGGCCGCGCTAAAGGTGCCGCGATTCACCAGCACAATGATAGGTTTGCCATACGGTTCCATATTTTTGTTGTGCATCAAGGGTTGTTCAGCAACCTGGTAATCGTCGAGTTTCGTGCCCCACGAGGCGTATGCTGGAATGTATTTTGGACTGCTCCAAGCCCCCCTCATCAGCGTATCAGCCACCAGGCTACTGGCCAAAAAGTCGCCGTTGCCCGAATTGCCGCCTCCGTTATTGCGTATGTCGATAATGAGCGCACGGGTTTTGAGCAAGTCGGGATACACCTTTTGGAACTCGCCCATCAGGTGATAACCATTGAACGTACGAATGCGCAGATAGCCCACGTTCGTATCCAGCACCCGAAACGCCACATCGGGTTCCTTATAGGCCAAATCGGCCTTGTAGGCTCCCAGTTTGCAAGTGATGCGTAACACCTTTTCGCCTTCGGCAAACTGCAATTTCAGTTTTTCGCCCGGTTTACCCATCGTCAGTTGCGAACCGTCGTAGGCTTCGTGCTCGGTCCACTGCGCAGTCGACGAAGAGATGTAGGGCATCACCCGGCTTTTGGCCCACTCCTTCACGGGCATGCCGTTGATGTGCGTCAGTTCCATGCCCCGTCGCACACCTTCATTCTGCAGCGACGAACTGAATACGCGGCCTTCAATCAGCACTGTCGTAAAGGGAAGCGACCGTTCACTGCCGCGTTTCTGCTGAAAAACATAGGTGTGACCGTCGTTTAGCCGGGCAGCCATGCGTTGCAGCAGGCGGGCGGCCTCATCATCGGTCTTGACTCGTTCCATTTCGGGAATCATGGCTGCGTAAAGGCTGTCCCAGTTCACCGCGGTGCGGTTCATAAACACGAAGTTGCGCTTCACGCCCTCCCACAGTTGGCTCAAGGCCACCAGGCGTTTCTGTCGCGGTGCAAGGTTGGCAAAGTAGGCCGTGCGCCGTGACTCGGCCGATGGGTGGTAATAATAGTTGCGTGTGGGCCAGTCGGAGGGAATGCATACCTCGTTTTCGGCCACAGCCGTAAGCATACAGAATGTGCTGTCGGGCTGAAGGCTGAAGGCGTAGAAAGTGGATGAAGGATCGAAGTAAGTGGTGCCTTTTCCGTGTTTGGCGTAAATATTTACCTGCTGCACATTGGCCAACTCGTTGCGTAAGCGTTCGAACAGCCGACAAAGGCTGTCGAGCAATTCACGCTCGATGCGCGGCAACGTAATGCGCATTCCGTGGGTCCATCCGCGCCCCTCGCCGCGGTGCCAATCAAAACCGGCTATTTCGGCCGACATTGTGCCCGAATACTTCACCTCAGTTTTCATCACCCCGCGCTGTTTGCTCAGTTTTTTGAAAATACTTTTCACCGCTTTTTCCTGGTCCGGGGTCTGCGCCCGCATACAATGTGGTGTGATAACGCTGAAACAGCCTAACAGCAAGAGGAATTTCAGCAGCATGTTTTTCTTCATGAATTTATATATTAGAGGTAACAATTTGGATGTCCGGCATTGTTGACCGGACATCCAATTCAGGTTATGCGTAAATGCATCCGTAGCTCGTTTACTTGTAGCGTTTCGCCTTTCCGCGGCCTTTGTTACGACCTTTTTTCTTGCTTTTTTCCACCACCGGTTTGGCAGCCTTGGGCGGTGCAATGTGTTTGGCCGACACCTCAGCCTCGTCCGACACAAGGGCAAAGTCGAGTTGGCGTCGTTCCAGGTTGGCACGTTCCACGCGAATACGCACCTTGTCGCCCAATCCGTAGCGTTTGCGGAAGCGGCGACCCACCAGGCAGAAGTTGCGTTCGTCGAACTCGTAGTAATCGTCGAGCAGCATGCGCAGCGGAATCATGCCCTCGCACTTGCTCTCGTCCACTTCGACATACAGGCCAAACTCTGTCACACCGCTCACCGTGCCGTCAAATTCCTGTCCGATGCGGTCGGCCATGAACTCCACCTGCTTGTATTTAATGCTGGCGCGTTCGGCCGTAGCTGCCAGTTGCTCCATGTTCGAAGCGTGTTCGCACAGTTCCTCGTATTTCGTAGCATTCACCGAGCGTCCGCCCTGTTCGTAGCGCGTGAGCAGTCGGTGAACCAGCGTATCGGGGTAGCGGCGAATGGGCGAAGTGAAGTGGGTGTAATACTGGAACATCAATCCGTAGTGGCCAATGTTGTGAATGCTGTAGCGCGCCTTCATCATGGCACGCAGCGCCACCATTTCGACCACGTTTTCTTCCTTCTTTCCCTTCACATCGCTGAGCAAGCGGTTCAGGCTCTTCGACACTTCGGTCTTCGTGCCTTCCGTGCGTATTTTGTAGCCGAAGCGAGCAATGAAGGCACTGAGTTTCTCCATTTTTTCGGGGTCGGGCACATCGTGAATACGGTAAGGAAATACCTTCGGCTTGCGTCCCTTGGGCACAATGGCTATTTTGGCTGCCACGCTGCGGTTGGCCAGCAGCATAAACTCTTCGATGAGTTTGTTGGCATCCTTAGCCACTTTGACGTAGGTCGAAACGGGGTGTCCCTTTTCGTCCACCTCAAAGCGCACCTCGGCGCGGTCAAAGGCCACCGATCCGTTTTTGAAACGCTGTGCGCGCAGAGTCTTGGCAATGCGGTTCAGCACGATGAGTTCGGCGGCATAGTCGCCTTCGGGTGCCGTGCCTTCGGGCAATGCTTCGGGATGGTCGCCGGGCAATGCCAAATCCTCCTCCGATGCCTCGCCATTGCGTTCCAGAATGTACTGCACCTCTTCGTAAGTGAAGCGGCGGTTCGAGCGTATCACCGTGTGGGCCAGGTGCCACGAAAGCACTTCGCCCTTTTCGTTCATGCGGAAAATAGCCGAATAGGCCAGCTTTTCTTCGTCGGGGCGGAGTGAGCAGATAAAGTTACACAGGCGTTCGGGCAACATGGGTATGGTGCGGTCAACCAGGTAAACGCTTGTGGCGCGGCGTTCGGCTTCCTTGTCGATGATGTCGCCTTCCTTCACATAGTGGCTCACGTCGGCAATGTGCACACCGATTTCCCACACCGTCTTGTCAATTTGACGGATAGACAGGGCATCGTCAAAGTCCTTGGCGTCGTGCGGGTCGATGGTAAAGGTGGTTACGTCGCGGAAGTCCTCGCGTCGGGCAATTTCCTCGGGGGTGATGTCGGGCGAGAGTGCTTCGGCTGCTTTTTCCACCTTTTCGGGATATTTATAGGGCAGTCCGTACTGTGCCAGTATGGCGTGCATTTCGGCATTGTTTTCGCCTTGTTTGCCCAGAATGTCTACAACCTTGCCGATGGGGCTTTTCGAATCGGTGGGCCATTCTGTAATTTTCACCACCACTTTGTCGCCATTTTCGGCTCCTTTAAGTTTATCTTTCGGAATAAAGATGTCAGTGGCCAGCGAGCGGCTTTCGGTAATGAGGAAACCATAGCCTCGCTCCACCTGTAGCTGTCCGACAAAGATGTCGTTGGCGCGGCTCAGAATTTCGGTTACTTCGGCCTCGCGGGTATGTCCCGAGCGTCGTGCCAGCATGGTCACGCGCACGCGGTCGCCATCGAGTGCATGGAGCGAATTGCGTTCGCACACCAGGATGCTCTTTCCGCCATCGTCGGGCAGGAAGGAGTTTCGTCCGTTACGTTTACGCACAAAGGTTCCCTCCATCACGTTCGAGCGCACGGCGTTGCGGTAATTGCCGTTGCCGTCGGTCGACAGGTAATCGTCGAGCGTCAGGTCGGTCAAGCTGTCGAGCACCACCATTTTGGCGGGGTGTGTGGTGGCGTGAAATTGCTGGAATATATCGGTTACGTTCAGTTCGCGTTCAGGCTCGGCATTAAACAGGTCCATGAGTTTTTGCATCACGGCTTTTTTCTTCAAGCGTCCGCCTGCCTTGTTTTTTTCTTTTCGTCCCATTGTCATTGTTGGGTTTATAGGGTTAGCTTCCGAGGCTTCCTTGCAGGGTATGAATGCTTTGCAAGGTGTTAATCTGCCTCTACTTTCATACAAAGTAACGGCTTTTTTCGGAGATTTGGGAGGCAATTAATATATAATAACGCACGCAACCTACATTTTCTTTGTACTTTTGACCCGTTTAATTAGCCGTTTCTTTGGCAAAATTCCGGCAAGCTATTCATTTACGGGCCGGTATTCTTGTTTTTTTCATACTTATCCGAATTATGTTCAGAACCTATATCGTTTGGCTTTTCATGCTCATGGCCTTGCCACTTGCTGCGCAAAAACCGGAGGCCAAGGCCGACTCGGCGCAGGTCGAGGACACCGAAGTGCCCATCATGATGCAGGTGGGCGAAACTAAGTACCACGGACAAACCATTCCGCACATTCTTTTCCCCACATTGCCCAAATATGCGCCGATGCAGTTTAAAAACGAGCGCGAACAGCAACGCTACAATCGCTTGGTCTACAACGTGAAAAAGGTGCTTCCCTGGGCGAAACTCGCCAAACTGACACTGGTCGAAACGCACGACTATCTGGAAACACTGCCCGACAAAAAGGCGCGCGATGCGCACATGCGGATGGTCGAGGCGGGACTGAAAAAGCAATATGGGCCGGCTATGAAAAAGCTGACGCGTTCGCAGGGCAAACTGCTGCTGAAACTCATCGACCGCGAATGTAACCAAACGGGCTACCACATTGCCAAGGCATTTATGGGGTCATTCAAGGCCAACTTGTATCAGGGCATCGCGGTGCTCTTTGGCAACAGCCTCAACAAGAAATACGACCCTGAGGGCGACGACCGCTACACCGAACGGGTGGTGCGTATGGTCGAAGCGGGTATCATTTAACATCCAAGGAGTAGGTTCACAGCCTACTCTTTTTTTTGCCTTTTTTCGTCTGCATTTCGCCTTTCACTATCTTTTAATAGGATAGGAGGCGGCTCGGCAATGGCCACCGGAAACTTACGTTTCAGCCGCGTGCGCTCGCCTTTCACTATCTTTTAATAAGATAGGAGGCGGCTCGGCAATGGCCACCGAAAACTTACGTTTTCGCTTGCCAGTGCGCTCGCCTTTCACTATCTTTGCACCCGAATTGCGGTTCGGCCTCCACCCAAAAACGAGGCTGCTAAGAGGGAAGGCCGTGTAAATCGGCCGCAGTACCCGCTGCTGTAAGCCCAATTTTTGCTTAATCTGTTCATGCCACTGACTCATTCGCTCATAGTTGGGAAGGCTGATTAAGCTGGGCGAGCCAGAATACCTGCCGCATAGCCGACTGCTTGCGCATTGCTCCCGGGAACTTTGGGGCTTTCACAAGCCATGAGAATAATTTAATCTGTAAATCTTTATTCAAAGTCGAGCTTCAACAAACCTACCGACGAAAACCGTTCAGAGCTACATCAAGTCGGTTTTCTTTACTTTACGAAAACTATTTTACTTTCCAAAACTAAGAATGTGAGATAACGCCAGTACGTTTGCTGCATTCACCGGATGCCGGTAAAAACCGGGGGCACTGATTTTGTCCCTCAACTTGTTGCGCCCTTTTACGCAAAACACTTCGCAACAAACTTACGACATACAAGATATATATAACCATTTACACTTATGATTACTGCAAACTTCAACATCACCAAACGCGACGGATCTACCGAACGCTTTTCTATCGAGAAAATTAAGAATGCCTTGGGCAAGGCTTTCCGCTCGCAACATGTCAACATCGATGCCGAGGGCATGAACAATCTGGTTAAACGCCTGAACATCAGCGAGGGCATGACGGTTGAAGAAATTCAGAATCAAGTGGAAGTGGCACTGATGGCCGAACAGTACTTCAGCGTGGCCAAGGCCTTCATGCTTTACCGCAAAGAGCACGAGACCGACCGCGAAACAGCCGACAAGCTGCGTTTCCTCATCAATTACTGCAATTCGGCCAATCCGGCCAGTGGTTCGAAGTACGATGCCAACGCCAATGTCGAAAACAAAAACATTGCCACACTCATCGGCGAACTGCCCAAACAGGGATTCATACGCCTGAACCGCCGACTGCTCTGCGACCGCATCAAGAATATGTATGGCAAACAGCTGGCCGACCGCTACCTGTACTTGCTCAACAATCACTACATTTACAAGAACGATGAAACTTCGCTGGCCAACTACTGTGCTTCGATTACCATGTACCCTTGGTTGCTCAACGGCACCAAGGAAATTGGCGGAAACTCTACGGCACCGACAAACCTGAAATCGTTCTGCGGCGGATTCGTCAACATGGTGTTCATGGTGTCGTCCATGCTTTCAGGTGCTTGCGCCACGCCCGAATTCCTGATGTACATGAGCCACTTCATCGAATCGGAATACGGCCAAGACTACTACACGCACCCCGAACGCGTAGTCGACCTTTCGTCGCGTCAGCGCACCATCGACAAGGTAATTACCGACTGCTTCGAACAAATCGTCTACTCCATCAACCAGCCCACGGGCGCACGCAACTTCCAGTCAGTGTTCTGGAACATTTCGTACTACGATAAGTTCTACTTCGACAGCATTTTCGGCGAATTCCGTTTCCCCGACGGTTCGCGTCCGTCATGGCCTGCGCTCGACTGGCTGCAACGTCGCTTTATGCGTTGGTTCAACCAGGAGCGCACCAAGGCCGTGCTCACCTTCCCGGTTGAAACCATGGCACTGCTTTCGAAAGACGGCGATGTGCTCGACAAGGAATATGCCGACTTCACGGCACAGATGTATGCCGAGGGTCACAGTTTCTTCACCTACATGAGCGACAACGCCGACTCGCTGGCTTCGTGCTGCCGCCTGCGCAACGAAATTCAGGACAACGGCTTCAGCTACACGCTCGGTGCAGGCGGTGTGTCGACGGGCTCAAAGTCGGTGCTCACGGTCAACCTGAACCGCTGCGTACAGCAGGCCACGCGCGAAGGACGCCCCTATACCGACTTCCTGGCCGAAATCATCGACCTCATGCACAAGGTGCAGCTAGCCTACAACGAAAACCTGAAAGATATGCTCAACAAGGGCATGCTTCCGCTCTTCGATGCCGGCTACATCAACATCAAGCGTCAGTATCTCACCATCGGTGTGAACGGCATGGTCGAAGCGGCCGAGAGTCTGGGAATCACCATCAGCGACAATACGGAGTACGAACAGTTTGTCGGCAACATCCTGGGCCTCATCGAACACTACAACCGCCAGTACCGCACGAAGGAGGTGATGTTCAACTGCGAAATGATTCCGGCCGAAAACGTGGGTGTGAAGCACGCACGCTGGGACCGCGAGGATGGCTACTACGTGCCGCGCGACTGCTACAACTCGTACTTCTATGTGGTCGAGGACGAGCAAACCGACATCATCGAAAAGTTCCGCCTGCACGGACGTCGCTTCATTGAGCACCTCACGGGTGGTTCGGCACTGCACATGAACCTCGACGAACACCTTTCGGCTCCGCAATACCGACAACTGCTCCGCGTGGCGGCCAAGGAGGGATGCAACTACTTTACGTTCAACATTCCGAACACGCTGTGCAACGACTGCGGCCACATCGACAAGCACCACTTGCGCGAATGTCCGCATTGCCACTCAACGAATCTCGACTACCTGACGCGCATCATCGGCTACCTGAAGCGTGTGTCGAACTTCTCGCTCGACCGCCAGAAGGAGGCTTCGCGCCGTTACTATCAAAAGGTGGATGCCTAACGGGCTATTCCTTTCCACCTGCTTACCACACACTCTAAAAATCAAGGCTGATTATGCTTAAATACGTAAACCACGACATCGTGTTTCAGGAATTTCCCGACGAAGTGACGCTGGCCATCAACCTCTCGTGCTGTCCGAATGGCTGCACAGGTTGCCACAGTGCCTATCTGCGCGGCGATGTGGGCGAGGAACTGACCCTGCAAAGGCTTGAGGCGCTCATCGAATCGTATGCCGGCGAAATTACCTGCGTGGCGCTCATGGGGGGCGACAACGACCCGCAAACCGTGGCATCGCACCTGCAGTATGTGCGCCGACACTTCGACCGCCGCTACAAAACGGGCTGGTACTCGGGACGCACGCAGCTACCCGAATCTGCTGTGTTGCAATCGGCCTTTAATTATGTAAAGTTGGGCCCCTACCGTCCGCAATGCGGGCCGCTCAGTTCGCCCGACACGAACCAGCGCTTTTACAAAGTGCTCCCCGACGGTTCGCTCGACGACCTTACCTTCCGCTTTCAAAAGCGCCGGTAAACCTTCCGTACTTTACTTTTCAATATTAAAAAAAGCCTGCCTTCCCGGTACTGCCCGGGATGGCAGGCTTTTTTGTGCATCAATGCACATGGAGCAAGTTCCTATAACAAATATCATTTTACATCATCAAACATTCTATTTTAAAACAGATTGTTATGCTTTACAACATAAATAAATACATTTGATACAATTATATTTGCATTTCGCCAAAAATGATAATATATTTGCAACTGAAAAACATTTACTTGCTTCCCAAAAACCTTACAGCATGAAAAGAAAATTACAACCATTGCGAATATACTTATCATTACCTTTTAATAAGTCTGCACCATGAGTTTCAGAGATTTCTTATTCTACTTTGTCCTAAATCCTTTGATTGTAGGAATTCTTGCTCCTCCTTTAGCCAAACGGCTGAACCGACTCTTAGATCGCATCATCAGTAAAAAAAGGCATAAAGTACAAGAGTAAAACGTGACCCAAACAAGAAGTGAATATACGCGAAATTCCTAAGCGTATTCAACAATGGGCAGTTGATGAAAATCAAACTACCTAAAAATCTTCCTTACTCAAAGTTCCGTATCCGCCCTATATTCCGTCAATACAGCAAAGGCTTTAACTGATTATACGAGTCAGCTAAAGCCTTTTGCTTGTAAAGCTGTTGTTCGGAAATCTCTTTTTACATTTGAATGGCAGGATTGTACCGCAGTTGTTTGTGCTGTGCCCATATCTGTGCAAGCCCAATGCTGAGCCATTCCAAATTACTTTCACCACTTGAACCCGGATATCACCGACATTCGCCATTGCGAAGCAACGCTGTGATGCGTGCGCGGCAGTCTTAAAATTCGTCATTGTGGGGCAATAAACGCAAAACAAACGGATTGGCCGGTTGGGCGGAGAGCGGACGAAACTGCGAGCCGTAGTTCTTCGTTTTCGAATTTTTCTGAAAGTGCTGATTTTCAGCAATTCCGAGATTCTCAGAAATAATTCAAAGATTTTGCAAACTAGCACGGAACTAATTTCAACAAGCTCGGAACTAATTCGAACTAGCACGGAACTAATTTCAACAAGCGCGGCATTATTGGGACAAAGGGGGCTGAATGGGACTGAAAGGCACCGATAAGGACTGCGAAAAAGGCTTTGAGAATTAACCATATTTTACCTTTCTGGAGAAGTATGCATTACACCTGCACACAAGGTGTTTGGAGGGCAAACAGCTGTTGGAATGATTGAAAACCGAACATATTGTTTTGACTGCCTGCCGAAATGATATACCTTTGCACCGTCTAAACTATTGCCACGTATGAAACTCTATTATGCCGTACAGCATTTCCTCACCGGAAAGTTTGTACACTACTTTGTGCTGTTTTTCATCACCCTATCCATAGCAGCCGTCATGGGCACCTCGTTCGAAAGTCTGGCCCCGTTCCGCGTCGAATTGTTCACCATCACCTACATATCGTCGTTTGTATTTTTGCTTGAATTTGCCGCGCGCATTTTTGCCGCCCCTTCGCTTCACCCCACCCTGCGCAAGGGCAAGGCCCGGCTGAAGTATCTGTTTTCGTTCTACGGCTTTGTCGACTTTGTAGCCATACTTCCCTGCGTACTTTCGTACTTTTACTGGAACACGCCGACGGTTCACATCATTGTTTTGCCCTACATTTTCATCATTTTCAAGCTCATTCGCCACTCCCAGTCGTTTCAGCTCATTGGGCGTGCCCTGTCGTCGGTTCGCGACGAACTCACCACGGCCTACACCGCCTGCTTCATCATGGTGTGCTTTTCGGCCATACTGATGTACTACATTGAGCGCGACGCACAGCCCGACGTGTTCAAAAATGTGGGCGACAGCCTTTGGTGGGCCATCGTGGCCTTTACGACGGTGGGCTACGGCGACATTTACCCCATTACGCCGCTTGGCAAACTGCTCAGTTGCATCATCAGCCTCATCGGCATTGCCATGATTGCCATTCCCACGGGTATCATCAGTTCGGCCTTTATCAACATTATTCAGAAAAAGGAAAAAGCCGCCGAGGACAAGCGAAACAAAGCGGAACAACAAATGGCGGCAAATGAACTCTCGAAAAAAACGGATGGCAAAGCAAATTGACAAAATTTAGATGCTGAATATTTCATTTTTTCGCTAATTTGTTTGACCTTTGCCAAATATGCAGGTGCTGACCCTTGTGTTCAGCATTCACCTGAAAGTTATTTTAAATGAAGTCGTCTAAACTTTTCTGACGAAGATTTGATTTGGAGATTCATCTCTTCTAAATTCAATCTTCACCTTTCTTTTTGGCCATTCTTTAACCTTTCATCAGTCGTGTAGCTCGCTACACTCCTTCTTCAAGGCCCAAAAACGCCTCAAAAATTAAGGCAAATCTTGAATTTCATAAAAGTTCAGACGACTTCAATTTTCAAACAGTTTCTCAAAATCAGACCCTTACTAAAATCAGCCCCGACACACACATGATGAACTGGCAACAACTCATATCTTCCAAACGATTGGGCAAGGAAAACAAGCCCGCACGGCTCGAAGAACGACGCACGGAGTTTCAACGCGACTTCGACCGACTGATATTTTCGGCCCCGTTCCGCCGTTTGCAAAACAAAACCCAGGTGTTTCCGCTGCCCGGCAGCGTGTTCGTGCATAACCGACTGACACACAGCCTCGAAGTGTCGAGCGTGGGGCGTTCGCTCGGAACAGACGTGAGCCGCGAACTCATTGCCCGACACCCCGAACTGGAACATACCGAAATGACGAGCATGGGGGCCATTGTCAGTGCGGCCTGCCTGGCTCACGACATGGGGAATCCGCCCTTCGGACACTCGGGCGAAAAGGCCATACGCACGTATTTCAGCGAAGGTAAGGGCCGAAGGCTGCGCGAACTCGTTACGCCCGACGGCAAAGAACTGTCGGAGGCTGAATGGATGGACATGACGCGCTTCGACGGTAACGCCAATACCTTCCGCCTGCTCACGCACCAGTTTAACGCAAGGCGGCGCGGCGGATTTGTGATGACTTATGCCACACTGGCCTCGATTGTGAAATATCCCTACGGCTCCGACCGCGCCCTGCGCAAACCGAAATTCGGCTATTTCGAGGCTGAACGGCTTACTTACCTGCACATTGCCGAGAGTTTGGGCATTGCCTGCCTTGACGAAAGCCCCGATGGCTCCATGCGCCATGCGCGCCATCCGCTGGTTTACCTGGTGGAAGCGGCCGACGACATTTGCTACGAGGTAATGGACATTGAAGATGCACACAAACTCCGCATCCTCAGCGACGAACAGACGATGGACCTTTTTCTGGCCTTTTTCGACGAGGAGGAACGCCGGCGGCTGCGCAACCTTTACCAGGCTGACACCGACATCGACGACCAGATTATTTACTACCGTTCCTGCGTAATCAATGCCCTTGAGCGTGCTTGCGTCAGGGTGTTTGTCGACAATGAGGAGGCCATTCTTGAGGGCACTTTCCGCGGTTCGCTCATCGACCATCTGCCTTCGCTGCTGCGCGATGCTTACAGGCGCTGTGTGGATGTGGCGCAAAACCACATTTACCGCTGCAAAGAGGTGACTAACGTCGATTTGGCCGGTTACCACATCATCTACACCCTGCTCGAACTCATGACCGATGCCGTGATGGAGCCCGAAAAGGCTTATTCGGGTTTGCTACTGGCGCAAGTGCCCAGCCAGTACGAGGTGCGCGACCCGCGCATAGGCACCCGCCTCATGGCTGTACTCGACTACCTTTCGGGCATGACAGACGTTTATGCCCTCGACCTTTACCGCAAAATCAACGGACACTCGCTGCCTAGCGTGTAGCCACGCAGAATGTCGACTTGATGGACTTTAAAAAGAATAATGATTTGAAGAATATAAAATAAATTATGTATCTAGGAAAACGTAAAATACACAATTTGGCGGAATATGAGGAGCGACGGAAGGAGTGCATCGCGTACAAATCGGATGCGACATTTACCGCATTTAGCGAGTTGGAAGATATTATCAACAAATCGCAATTATCGAAGCAGTACTTCAACAAATCGCAAAGTTGGTTTTCGCAACGCTTGCATGGGTGTCAGGTGTTGAACAAATCAATGTCGTTTAAACCATCAGAATATCATCAGCTTGCCGAAGCATTTCGGGATATTGCAAGACGTTTGGAAGCTCATGCCGATGAAATTGATTCAGCAAAAGATGAAGATATATAATGATGTGACCCGTAAAAACCTAATAGTCGAAAATACAAATGGGCATCGACTTAGTCACTTTACTTGGTCACAAATGAGTGACTAAGTTGATATTGCAGAGTATGAATAATTTGTCGCGCGATAATTAAACCAACAGCATACTACCATAGCACCATCTATAATGCGCTCTCGAAGATAGATAAGAAGATTTCGCATTTGAGTTGCCAATTTGGTGCTTAAACACCCTTTTTCACATATAAATCACCCGATTTTCTTTGCCTTTCGCATAGGTTGCAGTAATTTTGCACCTATAAATAGGTATTAGAAGCAATGCAGGTGACAACAAACAGCGCCTGCTACAAGATTATTTTTTTTATGCAAGACATTCGTAACATTGCCATCATTGCTCACGTTGACCACGGAAAAACGACGCTCGTCGACAAAATGCTGCTGGCAGGAAATTTGTTCCGCAAAAACCAAAACGCTGGTGAACTTATTCTGGATAACAACGATTTGGAGCGCGAGCGCGGCATAACCATCCTTTCAAAAAACGTATCCATTCGCTATAAAGATGTGAAAATCAACGTCATCGACACGCCGGGACACTCCGACTTCGGTGGCGAGGTGGAACGTGTGCTCAACATGGCCGATGGCTGCATTCTGCTCGTCGATGCTTTTGAGGGCCCCATGCCCCAAACGCGCTTTGTCTTGCAAAAAGCACTCGAAATCGGACTGAAACCCATCGTGGTGGTGAACAAGGTGGATAAACCGAACTGCCGCCCCGAAGAGGTATACGAAATGGTGTTCGACCTGATGTGCGACCTCAATGCTACCGAGGATCAGCTCGACTTCCCGGTGGTGTATGGTTCGGCCAAGAATAACTGGATGGGCGAGGACTACAACACGCCTACCGACAATATTAACTACCTGCTCGACAAAATTATCGAGGTGATTCCGGCTCCCAAACAGCTGGAGGGTACGCCGCAGATGCTCATCACTTCGCTCGACTATTCAAACTACACCGGACGTATCGCTGTGGGCCGCGTTCACCGTGGCACCATTACCGAGGGCATGAAGTGTACGATTGCTCACCGCGATGGTACGTTCGAAAAAACGCAAATCAAGGAGGTACACACTTTCGAGGGTATGGGCCGTCAGAAGACTCAGTCTGTGTCGTCGGGCGACATCTGTGCGGTGGTAGGTCTTGATAACTTTGAAATCGGCGATACTATCTGCGATTTCGAAAACCCCGAACCGCTGCCCACCATTGCCATTGACGAACCGACCATGTCGATGCTCTTTGCCATCAACGATTCGCCGTTCTTCGGCAAGGAAGGTAAGTTCTGCACTTCGCGCCACATCAACGACCGACTCGAAAAGGAACTCGAAAAGGACTTGGCACTGCGCGTGAAGCGTAACGACACGGGCGATAGCTGGATTGTGAGCGGACGTGGTGTGCTGCACCTGTCAATCCTTGTCGAAACCATGCGCCGCGAGGGCTACGAACTGCAAGTGGGACAGCCGCAGGTTATCTACAAAGAAATCGACGGACAAAAGTGCGAACCCATTGAGGAACTGACCATCAACGTGCCCGAAGAATTTGCTTCGAAAATGATTGACATGGTAACGCGACGCAAGGGCGAAATGACTTCGATGCAGAACCTTGGTGAACGTATCGACATTGAATTCGACATTCCTTCGCGCGGTATCATCGGTTTGCGTACGAATGTGCTCACGGCTTCGCAGGGCGAGGCTATCATGGCACACCGCTTCAAGGATTACCAGCCTTACAAGGGCGACATTCAGCGCCGTCTGAATGGTTCGATGATTTCGCTCGAATCGGGCACGGCTTTTGCCTATGCCATCGACCACTTGCAGGATCGCGGTCGCTTCTTCATCAATCCGCAGGACGAAGTGTATGCCGGACAGGTGGTGGGCGAACATGTTCACGACAATGACCTCGTGGTGAACGTAACGAAGGCCAAACAGCTGACGAACATGCGTGCCTCGGGTGCCGACGACAAAGCTCGCATCATTCCGCCTGTTATCTTCTCGCTCGAAGAGGCGCTCGAATATATCAAGGAGGATGAATACGTGGAGGTAACGCCCAAGTCAATGCGTATGCGTAAAATCATTCTCGACCACTTGGCTCGTAAGCGTGCCGGTCGCGATTAACCCTTAGAAGAAGGGTGGTTCTCCAAAAAACGCTGATGGTTAGAACCACGCTCACACATACAAAAATCCCCGAAGTTACGGTTTTGAAGCCGGACTTCGGGGATTTTTGTATCCAAAATTCGTGATTTGTTACAGGAAACGGCGGCTGAGGTATTTCACCGGATACCACACGCTGAACATACCCACCACGACTACGGTGACAAACACCAGGGCTACGTCGGCAAAATGTATGCTCACGGGGTAGGCATCGACAATGAAACTGCCGGCCGAACCGCCCAGCTTGATTAAGCCGAACTGCTGCTGAAGCACGCACAAACCGACACCGAGCAGGGTGCCAAGCAGGGCGCCAAGCAGGGCTATGAAGCGTCCTTCAAACAGGAAGATGCGGAATATCAGATGGTCGGAGGCGCCAAGGTGACGCAGTGTCTGCACGTCGTCGCGCTTGTCGATAATGAGCATCGACACAGACCCTACAATGTTGAAGCAGGCTATGATGAGGATGAAGGTGAGAAAAAGATAGGCTATGATTTTCTCAATGTTCATGACCTTAAACATTTCGGGCTGCTGCTCCAACTGGTCGAGCACGCGGAAGTCGGGGCCGAGCTTTTGCTGCAACTCTTGCTTTACCTGCTGCACGTCGGCTTCGGGTTTGAGCTTCAATTCGAGCGAGGTGATGCGACCGGGCTGCTCAAAGAGCGACTGGGCAAAGCTGAGCGATGATAGCATGTAGTTTTCGTCGTATTTGCGCTGGTTCACGTCGAAGCAGACATTGGGCGCAGTGAGGTCGCCCGTTTGTATGCTTTCGGTGGGACGCGCCAGGTTCAGCCTTTCGCCTTTGCGCGGGGCGCAAATTTGCAGCGTACCGTAATTGATGCCGCCCATTGATGCCGCCAGGCCGATGCCGGGTATGCCGTAGTCGACGCCCGAATTGTGCAGGCGGTAGGAACCGTTGCCGTAAAGGATGGAGCGTATGCCGGTGACTTCGGCATAATGGTCGTCAACTCCTTTCAGGGTGATGACAACGGGGCGGCCGGTGTAAAGTATCATGGCGTTGTCTTCAAGACAGAATGAGGCTGCGGCTACGCCGGGATGCAGGCGTACGGTGCGCAGGCGTTCGTCGGACTCGGAGGCAAACTTGTCGTGTGCCGGCACAATTTCGATTTGCGGGTCGAAGGCGGTGTAGAGCGAACCGATGAGGTCGCGGAAACCGCTGAACACAGCCAACGTACACAGCAGGGCTGCTGTGCCGAAGGCTACACCCAGCACCGATATGGCCGACACAATGTTGATGGCACCCACCTTTTTCTTTGAAAACAGGTAGCGCCCGGCCATAAAGAACGGCAAACGGTAGAGCTTACTCATTGCCCTCGGGAGTTTCGGCCGACGAAGTGGTGCCTTTCAGGAGCTGGTCGATGTGGTCGAGATAGTCGAGCGAATCGTCGAGGAAGAACTTTAAATCGGGAATAATGCGCAACTGGTGACGTACGCGCGTGCCGAGTTCATAACGAATTTGGCGGGCGTTGTCGTTGATGTTTTTCAGAATTTCAGCAGCACGTTCCGAAGGGAATACGCTCAAATAACCTCGGGCAATGCTGAGGTCGGGGCTGATGCGCACGGCACTTACCGAAACAAGTACGCCGTGAGTGCCTTGGGTTTGTTTCTGAAAAATGTCGCTCAGTTCTTTCTGAATGAGGCGCGATATTTTTTGTTGTCTGGTTGTTTCCATAAATAATTAAAATAAAAAGTAGGAGATAAAAAAATAAGAGTTTACTATTGAAGCGGAGCTGTGGCAGCTTCAAGCCATTGGCGCGTGTCGGCCGAGGGAATCAGGGGCATCAGCACGCTGCGCACTCGTTCGTGGTAGGCATTGATTTGCGCCACTTCGACGGGCGTGAGCATTTCGCGACAAACGGGGCGCAGGTCGTAAGGACAGAGCGTCAGCGTTTCGAAAGCGCAAAATTCGCCAAAGGCGGTGGTGCGGCTCGGCACGCAGGCCAGCACGTTTTCGATGCGCACACCGAAACGTCCTTCGACGTAGACGCCCGGTTCGTTCGTGACAACCATGCCGGGACGGAAGGGAATCAGGGTGCAATCGCGCAGGTTTTTGCGAATTTGGTGCGGCCCTTCGTGTACGCAAAGGTGCGAACCTACACCGTGACCGGTGCCGTGACCAAAGTCGTAGCCTTCGGCCCAGATGTCGGCACGAGCGGCTGTGTCGAGCTGCAAACCGGTGGTGCCAAGGGGGAATTGCAGGCGCGACAGGGCCAGGTGACCCTTCAGCACGGCGGTGTAGACGCGGCGTTCCTCGTCGGTAAGAGGACCAAGGGCAATGGTGCGCGTAATGTCGGTGGTTCCGCAGTTGTATTGCGCGCCACTGTCGAGCAGCAGCAGGCCGCGCGGTTCCAGGCGGGCAGCCGTTTCGGGCGTGGCTTCGTAGTGAACGATGGCGCCGTGAGGGCCGTAGCCGGCAATGGTGGCGAAACTGAGTTCGCTGTAACCGGGCTGAGCGGCGCGGAAGGCGGTGAGGCGTTCGTCGACGGTGACTTCGGTTACCGCCTCATCGTGCTGCATGGCCTCATCGAGCCAGTGCAGGAATTGCACCATAGCCACACCGTCTTGCGTCATGGCATCGCGAAAACCTTGCAGCTCGGCCTCGTTCTTTTCGGCACGCATGGCAGCCACGGGCGAGGGGGTGTGTACATCGCCTTTGGCACGCAGCAGGCAGGGCGCGGTGTTGAAGTCGTAGTGTTTGGGGCGGTCAATCAGGGCAAGCGGCGAACCGTAGAGCACGCAGCTTACGCCGGCTTCTGCCAAAAGGGCGCGAGCGGCCGGGGTGATGGTTTCGAGGTGCGTCATGAGCACAAAACGACGCGATTCGGCAAAGTAGACGAGGTAGGCCACGAACACGGGGTTGTAAGGCACATCGCTGCCGCGCAAATTCAGCAGCCAGGCTATTTCGCCCAGGTCGTTGAATATGTAATCGCGGTGTTGCGCCTCGGGGCCTAGCAGTTCGAGCACACGGCTGAGTTTTTCGCTCACGCTCAGTCCCACATAGCGTTCGTCCTGCACGTCGATAATGCCCATGGGCAGTGCGGGGCGGTCGGTCCAAAGGTCGTTGAAGGCATCGCCGTTCGTATCGACCTTCAGGCCCAGTCCGGTCAGTTCGTCGGCCATGCCCACGGTGAGCATATCGGCCGGACATCCCACCACTTCGTTATCGCGGAGTTTGGCCTGGAGCCACTGTCCGGGTGCGGGCACGCCGTCCTCGCCTTCGCGCATCAGCGCAAAGGGTGTGCCGCTCAGTTCGTCGGCAGCTTGCAAAAAGTAGCGCGAATCGGTCCAAAGGGCCGCTTCGGTTTGCGTCACCACAGCCAAACCGGCCGAACCGGTGAATCCCGTGAGCCATTCACGGCAGTTCCAGTGGGCAGGAATGTATTCGTCGTTGTGAGGATCGGCGGTGGGAATGAGGTAAGCACTGATGCCGCGGCTGCGCATCCACCGACGCAGGGCGGCCACACGTTCGTTGATATTCATGGTGGGAAAGTGTTTAAAAACAACAAAGCAGGCGCGACCATTCTGCACGAATGCCTAACGGTTGCACCTGTGTGTGTGTTTAGGGAATCGGAGGTGGTTGATAAGTAGCAGCTTCTTAGTGTGCCTCCTTATTTGCTGAGTTCGAGCATGCGTTCAATCGGCTTGATAGCAGCCTTGGCCACTTCCTCGGGCACTTCGATGGTAGGCCACTCGTTGAGGAGCGTGTTGTAAACCTTTTGCAGCGTACACAAGCGCATGAAGTTGCACTCGTTGCAAGCGCAGGTGCTGTCTTCGGGAGGCACGGGAATAAATTCCTTGTCGGGGCAGCTTTTGCGCATTTCGTGCAGAATACCGCTTTCAGTAGCTACCAGGAAGGTACTCGTTTCGGCTTGGCGCGCATAGTTGAGCAGCGCAGCGGTTGAACCCACGACGTCGGCCAGCTTCACCACAGCACCGCGACATTCGGGGTGAACCAGCACCTTGGCATCGGGATATTGGCGTTTCAGTTCCACGATTTTTTCAACCGAGAAACGTTCGTGAACATGGCACGCACCGTCCCACAGCAGCATTTCGCGTCCGGTTACGCTGTTCAGGTAGCTGCCCAGATTACGGTCGGGACCGAAAATGAGTTTGGCATCGGCCGGAAAACTGTCTACGATTTTGCGGGCATTTCCCGAAGTTACCACCACATCGGTCAAAGCCTTGACGGCGGCCGAGGTGTTGACGTAGGAAATCACCGTGTGGTCGGGATGGCTTTCGACAAAAGCCTTGAACGCATCGGCCTGGCAACTTTCGGCCAGCGAGCAGGTGGCGTTGAGGTCGGGCACCAGCACCTTTTTGTCGGGGCAAAGAATTTTGTTCGTTTCGCCCATGAAATGCACGCCGCACATCACGATGATGTCGGCATCGGTTTTGGCAGCTTGCTGTGCCAGTCCGAGGCTATCGCCCACATAGTCGGCAATGTCCTGAATTTCGCCTTCGGTGTAGTAATGCGCCAGAATGATGGCATTTTTTTCTTGGCAAAGGCGTCGGATTTCGGCCTTCACATCTATATGGGCAGGTAAGGGCTCGTCGACGTAGCCCTTCTCCTTCCACGTTTGTTTCACTTCTGTCATAAACGTTGCTTTTGTTGCTATCGCAAAAGTAGGAAAAAAACGCGAATTGTCGGGCTATTTCGCCCGAAAATGGGCGCATTGACGAGCGGTAACGCGCTTGCCGGGGTTTAGTGCGCGTTGCGCGGCAGGTGTTCGAGTATTTGCTGACGCAGAAAGGAGCGGTCGATATGGGTGTAAAGTTGGGTAGTGGCAATGCTTTCGTGCCCCAGCATGGCCTGTATGGCGCGCAGGTTGGCCCCGCCTTCGAGCAAGTGGGTGGCAAAGGTGTGGCGCAGGGTGTGTGGCGAAATTTTTTTGTTGATGCCGGCGCGTTCGGCATACACTTGCAAATTGTGGAACACGGTGATGCGCGACAAATGTTTTCCGCGACGGTGCGACACGAACACGTAGTCCTCCTCGCCGGGCTTTGCCTCGATATGGCAGCGGTCGGCAAACCAGAGTTCCAGCTCGGTAATGGCCTGCGGCGAAACGGGCACAAAACGCTGTTTCGAACCCTTGCCCGTGACACGCATAAAGCCCTCGTCGAGAAACAAGTCGCTGATTTTCAGCGCGCAGAGTTCGCTCACCCGCAGTCCGCAGCTGTAAAGCACCTCGATGATGGCGCGGTCGCGCTGCCCCTCGGCTTGCGACAGGTCGATAGCCGCTTTCAGGCGTTCCACTTCGTCGAGCGTCAGCACCTCGGGCAAATGTTCGGGTTTGCGCGGTGACTCGAGCAGCTCGGTGGGGTCGTCCTCGATGTAGCCTTCGTTGAGCAGAAAATCGTAATACGAGCGCACCCCCGACAAGATGCGTGCAATGGAGGTAACGGCGATGCCCAAATCGTAGAGCGAGGCCGCAAAACCGTGTAAATCGGCCAGTGTAACGCGACACGGATCAATGTGTTCGTCGGTCAGATATTGCAACAATTTGCTCACGTCCTGCACGTATGCAGCGCAGGTATTGGCCGAAAGTCCTTTTTCAAGCAGCAGATAACTGCGATATTTGTTGATGGTCAAGGTGGTGGAATGATAAATATTGAGTAAATTTGCGGTCGTAATACTTCACTTTGCCGCTTTAAGTAGATATTCTATAATTGGCGAAGCCATACAAGCACCTACTTTTGCCCTGTTTGCCTTTGTGGCAGGCAAGATTCTGCAAAGTTAAAACTATTGCGCCAATGGTTCGACACCAAACGCGCCGAAAGCATTGTTTCGCCCCGACGTTCTCCTCTTTTTTGAACCTCACCAACCAGTTTCTTACTTTCTTTCCGGTATGAAATTTTTGATTGTCAATGGGCCGAGCCTCAATTTACTCGGCCAACGTGAACCCGATATTTACGGCAGTAACAGCATGGAACACTGCCTTAAAATGTTGCGACAGCATTTTCCTGACGACGAAATACTTTACTATCAAAGCAACGTCGAAGGATTCCTCATCGACCGCTTGCAGCAAGCCCTGACCGAAGGCATCGACGGGGTGGCGCTCAATGCCGGAGCTTATACGCACACGAGCATTGCCCTGCACGACTGTATCCGTTCGCTGCATTTCCCTGTGGTCGAAGTGCACTTGTCGAACGTACACCGTCGCGAAGAGTTCCGCCATCATTCTTTCATTTCGGCCGCCTGCAAAGGCGTGATTGCCGGTTTCGGTCTCAACTCTTACCGACTGGCCATCGAGGCGCTGAAAGCTGGCGAATAACCCCACAGCTGTTTCGGAACATTCTTCCTCTATAATCATTTACTGCATTACCCCAACAAGAACATTGGCTTTCAGTGCTGATTCACGGTGCTGAAGGATGCTCCCTTCATTTTTGAACCCCATACTTAACTAAACGATATGTACAAGAAAACCAAGATTGTTGCCACCATTTCTGATATACGTTGCGATGTAGGACTCATCCAGCGTCTGTATGACGCCGGTATGAACGTTGTCCGCCTGAACACGGCACACCAGGATGCAGCCGGCATGAAACGTGTGATTGACAACGTGCGCGAGGTATCGAGCCATTTGGCCATTCTCGTCGACACGAAAGGCCCCGAAGTTCGAACCACTGCCACCGACGCCCCTATTGAGTATCACAAGGGCGATATAGTCAGCATTGTGGGCAACCCCGAACTCAAAACCATTCGCGAAACCATTGCCGTGACCTACAAGGACTTTGTGAAAGACGTTCAAGTGGGTTCACACATCCTGATTGACGATGGCGACCTTGGTTTGATTGTCGACGACAACGACGGACAAACGCTTACCTGCCACGTCGAAAACGATGCCACCCTGGGTTCGCGCAAAAGTGTGAACGTGCCGGGCGTACGCATCAACCTGCCGGCACTCACCGAAAAAGACCGCCGCAACATTGAATTTGCCATTGACTACGACGTGGCCTTCATTGCCCACAGCTTTGTGCGTTCAAAGGAAGATGTGTACGAAGTGCGCAGAATTCTTGACGAACACAACAGCGACATCCGCATCATTGCCAAAATCGAGAACCAGGAAGGTGTGGACAACATCGACGAAATTCTTGAAGCTGCCGACGGCATCATGATTGCCCGCGGCGACTTGGGCATCGAAGTGGCTCAGGAACTCATTCCCGGCATCCAGCGTCGCCTGGTCGACAAGGCCATCCGTGCCCACAAGCCCGTTATCGTGGCCACGCAGATGCTCCAAAGCATGATTCACAATCCGCGCCCCACGCGTACCGAAGTTACCGACATTGCCAATGCCGTGTACTCACGTGCCGACGCCCTGATGCTTTCGGGCGAAACGGCCTATGGCGACTATCCCGAAGAGGCGGTCAAGGTCATGGCTACCGTGGCATGGCAGGCCGAAAAGGACTTGTTCAAGGAATTTGGCGGCGTAGACATTCCGCTGTCCGACAATCCCGACGTCACCGAGTTCTTCTCGAAAGAAGCCGTGATGGCCACGAAGCGCATGAAGCTGCGTGCCATTATCATGGACTCGTACACCGGACGCACCGCACGCTACGTGTCGTCGTTCCGCGGACAATGCACCATTCTTGCCATCTGCTACAAGGCCAAAACGGTGCGCCACCTTGCCCTTTCGTATGGCGTATATGCCATTTACATGCCGATGAAGAGCTACGGACACGAGTTCCTGCTCGCTGCCCTGCGCAAACTCCTCTCTGACAATATGCTCTGCCCCGAAGACCGCATTTGCTACCTCGGTTCGCAGCGTAAGGAGCAGCGCACTTCGTTCATGGAAATGAACATTGTGAAAAATCTGTTCGAGAGCGAAGGCGAGGAAACTTACCCCAACTAATTCCCGACACATGGGGGCGGCCCACCCTACCCCCAAGTGCAGCAAACAGCCCCTCCTGTTTTGAATACATACCGGTGCATCCGGATGCTTCAATATCACACCGGCCTACGGTTCGCCTGGCGATGCCGTAGGCTTTTTTTTTATTTTACCCCACCCCGGCTGCTGCCGGTTAGGCTTTGCCGAAAATACAACGACTTTCCATGAACGATTTGCTAAACGATTACATACTGGAACATACCACACCGCCCGACGATTACCTGAAACGCCTGTATCGTGCCACCCACCTGCACCTGCTCCGGCCGCGCATGGCCTCAGGACATTTGCAAGGCCAGCTGCTGAAAATGCTGATGCAAATGCACCAACCGCAAACGGTGGTTGAGATAGGCACCTATTCGGGCTATTCGGCCCTGGCCATGGCTTCGGGAATGCCTCCCGGCGCACGTGTGCTGACGTTCGAAATCAACGATGAGCAGGAATGCTTTACGCGCCCCTGGCTCGAAGGTGCGCCCTACGAGGCCCGCGTCGAAATGTTTGTGGGCAATGTGTTCGAACTGCTGCCGCCCATGCAGTTGCGCATTGATGCGGCTTTTATTGATGCCAACAAGCGCGAATACGTGGAATACTACAACCTGCTCATGCCCTTCATGCACAGCGGTTCGCTGATTTTGGCGGACAACACGCTGTGGGACGGTCATGTAGTCGACCCTGCCTACGACCGCGATGCCCAAACCGTGGCCATTCGCCGATTCAACGATATGGTGGCAGCCGACGACCGCGTCGAACAGCTCATACTGCCCGAACGCGATGGGCTGAGCGTGATTCGGGTGAAATAATGGCAACGTGCACCTACGCCTTTGCGACACGTGCTTGCGCAATGCCTTGGGCTTGCAATTGGTTCAACGCTTGTTGCGTTCATTTGGGTTTTAACAAAAACACTAATAAAGGCAAAAACCGCAAATTGGTTTCGGCGTGCTTTTCAAGGCGAACTCTGTGTACGGAAAACCGGCTTTCGCGTATTTTTCAAAGTGCTGATTCTCAGCAGTTCCGAATTTGTCAAAACTAGCTCGGAACTAATTCGAACTAGCTCGGAACTAATTTCAACTGGCTCGGAACTAATTCGGACAATCGCGGCGTAAATTGCATGACTGGCTCGCTGCATTGCTCAGACAGCTGCAAGCGTGCCTGATGGATGGGCTTATTTTTCCATTTAATTTCACGTATGCAAGCGTTCGCTGTTTAAGACATGCTGCAAAGATGGGCATAGTTCCGCCCAACACTGGGGGCGGCGAAAGCGGAAGGTACTTCCTTTGTTGGGCTATTCGGCTACGCTGAAGGGTGGTTCTGAAAATTCGGTTTCACCCTGCGCGCCAATTTGTGCCGGACAAAAGTGATGAAGCAGGGAGCTTACCGGGCTGAATTTGTGAATGGGCTTTTTCTTGCCAAAATCAGGACACCACAAACTAAAAACGTGTGCCATAAGGACTTTTCCACGCGAAATAAACGACTATGTGCGGTGAATTGAGTAAATTTGCGACATACTTGCCCGCAACTTCCGCCCATTTCGGCTGCGGTGTGTGCACACTTCGGCTCTGCCGGACAGCGGGCAACCTGAACTAAGAAACTGAAACTTGACAACTGATGGTAAAAATTAAAATACGCAACCGCTCGCGCCACGAAATGCCGGCTTATGCCACTCCGCTGAGTGCCGGACTCGACTTGCGCGCCAATATCGACGAACCGCTTACCTTGCAACCCCTGCAACGGGCACTTGTGCCCACAGGACTGAGCATGGCTCTGCCTGCCGGCTACGAAGCTCAGGTGCGTCCGCGTTCGGGATTGGCACTGAAACATGGCATCACCGTGCTCAACACGCCGGGTACCATCGATGCTGACTACCGTGGCGAGGTGGGAATTATTTTAATCAACCTGTCGGCCGAACCGTTTACCATTCACGATGGCGACCGCATTGCCCAAATGGTGGTGGCGCGCTGCGAACAAGCTGAATGTGTCGGCGTAGAATCGCTCGACGATACGGAGCGCGGCTCCGGTGGTTTCGGCCATTCGGGCGTATAGCCCCTGTGTGTTGCCTTTTTTCCTTGCTTCCATTCACTGCATTCTGAGTTATACCTTTCAATGATTCGTTACTTATTCTTACTTTTACTATTGGCCGGCTTCGTCACTGCCTGCCACCACCCCGATTCGCAAGGCCGGACGGGGCTTGTGGCCTTTGAACCCGGAGTGGCCGAAACGCTCAACGGCACTGCGCCGGTGAGAATAAGCTACGAACGCAGCCGGCGATTCAACGAACTCTTTCTGGAATCGCTGCGGCAAAAATACCAGAACCGCATCGACGCGCAGTACGAACTGCTGGACAAGGCGCTGCAAATCAACCCGGAGGCGTCGGAGGCCATTTTTGAAATGGGGATGCTCAAAACGGCTTACGCCTCGTACTCCGACACGCTGACGCGCGCCGAAGGCGACTCGCTGCTGCACCGCGCGGTGAAACTGGAACCGAACAACCTGACGTACAAGGAGTTTCTGGCCATTTACTATGCCAACAAGGCTAAGTATCGCGAGGCTATCAGGCTGTATGAGGAAATTGCTGAAGCGGAACTGACCAACGAAACGCTGGCTACGCTGATTTGGCTGTATCGCACAAGCGGTGACTTTGCGGGGGCCATTCGCACCATCGAGCGGCTGGAACGCATTGACGGACGCAGCGAACAGCTGAGTATGGAAAAATTCCAAACGTTCGTGCTCATGAACGACTACGAACATGCCTTCCAGGCCATCGAGGACCTCTGCGCTGAATTTCCGCTCGACTTGCGCTACCGCGTACTGATGGGCGACTTGTACGACCAGCACGGCTACCACGAACAGGCACTCACCATTTATCGCGATGTGCTGACGGCTGAACCCGAAAACAGCTTTGCGCAAATCTCGTTGCTGGCCTACTACAAGGCGGCTGGGGCCGATTCGCTGTATCACAACTTTCTGCACAAGGTGGTGATGAACCGCCACACGCAACCGGGGGCGCGCAACGAGGCGCTGACGGCTTACGCGGTGGACAACCTGAGGCAGAAGGCGGATGCGAAACCGGTGGTGCAACTGTTTCACGAGGCTTTCGCGGCTTTTCCCGACAATGCGGAACTGCCGCGCATCTATGCCGACTATGTGAGCGAAAAGGGCATGGGCGAGGATTCGGTGCTTTCGGCCGTGAACCGCGTGCTCACCATCGAACCCGACCAAACGAAAGCGCGGTTGCTGGCCTTGCAAATCATGATTGACAAAGACAGCATGGAGCAGGTGGCGCGGCTGTGTCGCGAGGGTTTGCTCTATGAACCGTCGGAGGTGATGTTCTATTACTACGAGGGCATGGCTTACTTTATGCTGCAGCGCAATGCCGATGCCATACGGGTGCTGCAAAAGGGCGCGGAACGCATTGCCGAAACCACCGATAAGGAACTGGCGTCGGACTTGCTGGCCACGCTTGGCGATGTGCTCTACGACACCAAACTCTCGGAAGAGGCTTTTCTGGCTTACGACAGGGCGCTCGAATACAATGCCAACAACGTGGTTTGCCTGAATAATTATGCCTACTACCTTTCGGTACTGGGCAAAAAACTGGACAAGGCTGAGGAAATGAGTAAAAAAACAGTCGACATCAAAGGCGACGACCCCATTTACCTCGACACTTACGCTTGGATTCTGTTTCTGCAGGGACAGTTCGAACAGGCGCGCATCTATATGAACGAGGCGTTGCGCTACGTCGAAGAGACACCTGAAAATGCAATGTTCTTTGACCATGCAGGCGATATTTATTTCCGCTGTGGCGACAAAGCCAAGGCCATGACTTACTGGAAAACGGCACTGAAACTTTATCCTGAAAAGGCAAACCGGCAAAAGGTGCAGCGCAAAATCTGGCGCAAGCGCATCTGATGCAACGCGAGTTTAGGCCCACGGCTGTCCACCTCATCAAATCCATTTTTCTTCATGAAGCATTTACTTTTTATTCTCATAGCAACGGTATGCCTCACGGCTTGCCGTTCTGCTAAAAATGCGTCGAAATCACCTGCCCCCGACGCCTCTGAAAATGCCGGTACACAGCATACACTGAATCCTTCAAAGGGCACAACGGCCACTGCCTACGTACAGCAGGTGATTCAGCAATGCAACAGCCACGCCAAACCGTGTGTCACGGCCAACGTGAAGGTGGCGCTGCGCGGACTGGGCAAGGAACTTTCGGTCAACGGAGCACTGCGCATGAAGCGCGACGACGTGATTCGCCTTTCACTCCGCTTCCTTGGAATGGAGGTGGGCATCATGGAATTTACGCCGCAGGATGTGCTGTTGGTCGACCGCTTCCACAAGCAGTATGTACGGGCTAGCTATCACGAGGTGAGTTTCCTGAAACAGGCTAACCTCGACTTTTACGCCTTGCAGTCGCTCTTCTGGAACGAACTCTTCGTGCCGGGCACCCGCGACGTGAAAAGCTGCATGAACCGTTTCAACTTGTTCAAGGCAAACGGCTACACCATTCTCTCGCCTACGAACACGCCGAAACTCACCTACTCGTTCTTGACGCATGCCAACCGCGCACTGATTGAACAGGTGCGTGTGCAGGGACGTAAGGCCACCGATAAGGGTGAGTTTTGCTGGACGTATGCCAACTTCAGCGCATTCGGCACCCGACAGTTTCCGCACAGCATGGAAATGAACGTGACGGGAACGGGACGCGACATCAAACTTTCGTTGGACCTCTCGGCCCTGAGCGCCGATAGCAACTGGAACACGCGTACCACCATCTCGTCGAAATACCAGCGACGAACGGTCGACGAGGTATTGAGCGGACTTAAACTCTAAGGCTGCTGACCGGACCGCAAACACGGGCGGCACATTGAAGTCGTCAAAACTTTTCTGACGAAGATTTGATTTGGAGATTTATCTATTCTAAATTCAATCTTCACCTTTCTTTTGGGCCGTTTTCTGACCTTTTATCAGTCGTGTAGCTCGCTACACTCCTTCTTCAAGATCCAAAAACACCTCAAAAATTAAGGCAAATCTTGAATTTCATAAAAGTTCAGACAACTTCATTTTGAAAGCGAAAACATAAAGCGAAATATACTATTCCATTTTTCCCATGAACGTATTACGTTATCTGTTTGTAATGATGCTGGTATGCTGCACGGCTGTGCCGACGCTGGCGCAGACGAACAAAAGCATCAAATCGCTGCAACGCGAACAGAAAACGCTGAAAAAGGATATTGCCGAACAGGAAAAAATGCTGCGCTCCACGAAAAAAGACGTTACTTCGCAGCTTGCCAACCTGCAAGTAATCAGCGCACAAATCGAAGGACAGCAAAAATATGTCGACGGCATTCATTCCGAAATTACAGCCTTGAGCGGTAACATCCGCAACATCGAACAGCAACTGAATTTGCTCGAAAAGGATTTGTACGAGTGTAAACGCAAATACCGGCACGCCGTTACCTACATGTTTCGGAACCGTATGCGCTTTGCACAGTGGCAGTTCATTCTTTCGGCCAAAAACTTCCGCCAAATGTATCGCCGACTGCGCTACGTCAACGAGTTTTCGAAATTCCAAATGGCGCAGGGACGCATCATCGAACAAAAGGAGGCTAAGGTGAGGGCCGTTCGCAACGACTTGCTGAACAAAAAGACTGAAAAGAACCGACTGTTCGAGGCCGGTAAGGCTGAAAAACTGAAACTGCAGGGACAGCATCAGGAAAGGCAAAAGGTGGTCGACGAACTGAACCAGAAACAAAAGCAGCTGCAGGCTTCGATTGCCAAACAGCGCAAGCAATATGCACGACTCAACGAACGTATCGACAAACTCATTCAGGCTGAAATCGAAGCGGCTGAACGTCGCCGAAAAGCCGAGGCCGAACGTCGCAGAAAGGCGGAACTGGCACGCCAGAAACGCCTGAAAGCGCAACGCGAAAAGGCGGCACGCGAGGCGGCGCGACGTAAGGGTAAGTCGACGTCGAAATCAAAATCGACCAAAAAGAAAACGCAACGCGACGACGAGGACGAAAGCACGGCTACGCCTAATTTCACGCTGGCCAACGACGTTGACCGCATTCTTTCAAACAACTTTGCGGCAAACCGTGGCCGACTGCCCATGCCCATCACGGGTTCGTATGCCATCACTACGCACTACGGACAGTACAACGTGCCCGGACTGCGCGGCGTAAGGCTCGACAGCAAGGGCATCAGCATCACCGGACATCCGGGTGCACAGGCTCGTGCGGTGTTCAAGGGCGAAGTAACCATGGTATTTACCGATGCGGGCATGTATCACGTCATTGTGCGCCACGGCTCGTACCTTTCGGTTTACTGCAACCTTTCGTCTACCTCGGTGCGTCAGGGGCAGCAAGTCAGTACCCGCCAAATTCTGGGCAATGTGGCCACCGATGCTTCGGGCAACTGCACCCTGCACTTCCAGCTGCGCAAGGAAACCTCGAAGTTGAACCCCGAAAGCTGGCTGGCTCGCTAACATTGGCCGCAAGGCGTCACGCTCTTCTTTATTTTCACCCAAAAAGTTCACTATGACTCTGACCGAAAAATTGGGCGCGAAAGCATTGCGCGCGCTCTCGCACCTGCCGTTGTGGTGGCTTTACCGCATTTCCGACCTTCTTTTTCCGCTCCTTTACCATGTGGTGCGCTACCGGCGGAAAGTGGTGCGGCAAAACCTGACGCAATCGTTCCCTGACTATTCGCCGAAGGAAATAAAGCGCATCGAACGCCGCTTCTTCCGCTTTTTTTGCGACTATGCTGTCGAAACCATCAAGTTCATGACCATCAGCCGCAAGGAAATTATGCGACGCATGCGCATCGTCGGCATGGACGTGATGGACACCGAACTCGAAAAACAGCCCTTCTGCTTTCTGATGCTCGGACATTTCGGCAACTGGGAGTGGATTTCGAGCACCGCGCTGTGGAGCAAACGGCCCTGTGCCCAACTCTACACACCGCTACATAACAAGGCTTTCGACCAAGTGTTTTACAAAATGCGCTGCCGCTTTGGCAACGAAAACATTTCGAAATACGATGCGCTGCGCCGCATTCTGACGCTCAAACGCCTGGGTACGCCCACACACATCGGCTTTATTTCCGACCAAAGTCCGCGCCCCAACAGCATTCACGACTGGATGACGTTTCTGAACCAGGACACGCCGCTATTTACCGGGGCCGAACGCATCGGCAAACGGGTGGGAGCTGCGGCTTACTTTGCCAGTGTCACTCGCCCGCGCCGGGGCTACTACGAGTGCCGCCTTGAACGCATCACCTCGGACATGAGCGAATATCCTGACTACAAACTGACGGAACGCTACATGCAAATGCTCGAAGCGGAAATTAAGCGCAACCCGCACCTGTGGCTCTGGACGCACCGACGATGGAAGCATACCCGGGCCGAAGTCGAAAAAATACAGGGCAACAAAGAATAACCGAAACGCCCGTTGAATCAGATAAATCAAAAAAAAGATATACATGAAAATCGAACAACAACTTCAACAAGCGGCTATCGAAGCCGTGAAGGCACTCTATGGTGCCGACGTTACGGCAGAACAGATTACGCTGCAAAAAACCAAAAAGGAATTCGAAGGTCACCTCACACTGGTGGTGTTCCCGTTGCTCAAAATTTCGCGCAAAAAGCCGGCTGACACTGCTGCCGAAATCGGACAGTGGCTCTGCGACAACACGAAGCTCATCTCGGCCTACAACGCTGTGGCTGGTTTCTTGAACCTGGTCATCGCTCCGGCTCAGTGGGTAGCCCTGCTTGAAGAAATCAATGCCAACGAGCACTACGGCATTCAGCACCCCACCGACGAAAGTCCGCTGGTAATGATTGAATACTCGTCGCCCAACACCAACAAGCCTCTTCACCTGGGCCACGTGCGCAACAACCTGCTCGGTTGGGCCTTGGCCAATGTGGTCGAAGCTAACGGCAACCGCGTGGTTAAAACGAACATTGTGAACGACCGTGGTATCCACATTTGCAAATCAATGCTCGCTTGGCTGAAGTTCGGCAATGGCGAAACTCCCCAGTCGTCGGGCAAGAAGGGCGACCACCTGATTGGCGACTACTATGTGGCTTTCGACAAGCATTACCGCGCCGAAGTGGCCGAACTCAAGGCTAAATATGTGGCTGAAGGCAAGGGCGAAGAAGAGGCTGAAGAAATGGCCAAAAAGAATTCGCCCCTCATGCAGGAAGCGCACGATATGCTCGTGAAATGGGAGGCCAACGACCCCGAAGTGCGTGCATTGTGGCGCAAAATGAACGAATGGGTGTATGCCGGATTCGACGAAACTTACAAGGCATTGGGCGTGAGCTTCGACAAAATTTACTACGAAAGCGACACCTACCTTGAAGGTAAGGAAAAGGTGGAGGAAGGCCTCAGCAAGGGCATTTTCTTCCGCAAAGAAGATGGTTCGGTATGGGCTGACCTCACTGCCGAAGGACTCGACGAAAAATTGCTGCTCCGCGCTGACGGCACTAGCGTGTACATGACGCAGGACATCGGTACGGCGAAACTCCGCTTCCAGGACTTCCCCATCAACAAAATGATTTATGTGGTGGGCAACGAGCAAAACTACCACTTCCAGGTACTTTCCATCCTGCTCGACAAACTGGGCTTTGAATGGGGCAAGAGCCTCGTTCACTTCTCGTACGGCATGGTGGAACTGCCTAACGGCAAAATGAAGAGCCGCGAGGGTACGGTGGTCGACGCCGACGACCTCGTTGCCGGCATGATTGCCCAGGCTCGCCAAACGGTTGAAGCTGCCGGCAAGTTCGACGACATGACTGAGGACGAAAAGGCCGAAGTTGCCCGCATCGTGGGTATGGGTGCGCTCAAGTACTTCCTGCTCAAGGTCGATGCACGCAAAAACATGCTCTTCAACCCCGAAGAAAGTATCGACTTCAACGGCAACACGGGTCCGTTCATTCAGTACACCTATGCCCGTATCCGCTCTATCCTGCGCAAGGCGGCCGATGCCGGCATCCAACTGCCCGCCCAACTGCCTACCGACGTGGAACTCTCGACCAAGGAAGAGGAAATCGTGCAGCACATTGCCGACTTTGCAGCCGTTATCCGTCAGGCCGGTTCGGAATACCAGCCCGCTGCCGTGGCTAACTACTGCTATGAATTGGTGAAGGAATACAACCAGTTCTACCACGATTTCAGCATTCTGCGCGAAACCGATGCCAAGAAGCAGGCATTCCGCCTGGTGCTTTCGCTCAACGTAGCCAAGGTGGTACGTCTGGGCATGGGCTTGCTCGGCATCGAAATGCCCGAACGTATGTAATGCCCAAGGTCTATCCATAACCAGTTTGCAGCACGCTGACGCTGCATCTGCCTGCACTTTATGCCGGCAAGTCAGCGTGCTGCAAATGCCTAACCGGAGAATACAGGTGCGCCAACTTTCAGCAAAGCCGCACCTGCATTCTCTGTTTTTTTTGCAACTTACTCTATGGCTAAAAGTAAATTCTATGTGGTGTGGCAAGGTCTGGAACCGGGCATCTACCTCAGTTGGGAAGAATGCCGGCAACAGGTTAACGGCGTGAAAGGGGCACGCTACAAATCATTTGGCAGCCGCGCCGAGGCCGAACGAGCCTTTGCCGAACAGCCGGTTTGCCGCGTCGATGCCTCGGCAGCCACTTCCTCAAAAAGAGCAGCCAAGGCACGAAAGCCGCGACCGCAAGCTGCATCGCTGCAAAATCCGCCCGACTACCGCCACGACACCGTACTCCCCCTTCCGCCCGAAGTCTGCGCCGACGCATTAGCCGTCGATGCTGCCTGCTCGGGCAATCCCGGCCCGATGGAATACCGCGGTGTAGACCTCACTACCGGGGCCGAAGTGTTCCACTACGGTCCGGTGCGTGGCACGAACAACATCGGCGAATTTCTGGCCATTGTTCACGCCCTGGCGCTATTCGAACAGCAAGGCATAAAGCGCACCATCTATTCTGACAGCCGCAATGCCATGCTGTGGGTCAAGGCTCGCAAATGCCGCACCACCCTGACGCGCAATGCCCGCACTGAACAGCTGTACCAACTCATCGAACGTGCCGAAAACTGGCTCCGCACCCACGACTATGCCGACATTCCCATTCTGAAATGGGACACGCCGCGCTGGGGCGAAATACCGGCCGACTTCGGACGAAAGTAACCCCAATGCCCGAAAACGGCACACCGGCATGCTGGAAAATCTGCACACAAAAAAAGCACACATCAACCTAAGGTTTTACCTTTTGGTCAGTGTGTGCTTTTTTTTAGCTCACAAGGCGCGAGCGTACAATATCAGAAAGTTGTTTAGCGGCACAGTTCAATCAACTGCTCTACGCTAACCGTTTGCTGTTCGCCCTTTTGCATATCCTTGAGCGTTACCACGCCCTGTTCCATTTCGCTTTCGCCTACCAGTGCTACGAAAGGCACTTGCTGCGCATTGGCATAGCTCATTTGCTTCTTCATTTTCACGGCATCGGGGTAAACCTCCGTAGCAATGCCGGCCTTGCGAAGGCGAGCCGCCAGTGTCAGGCAGTGAGCCGCCTCTTTGTCGCCAAAGTTCATGAACAGCACACGAGCGCCCGAAGCCGTTTCCGAAGGATAAAGATCGAGCTGCGTCAACACGTCGTAAATGCGGTCGGCACCAAACGAAATGCCCACACCGCTCAAGCCCGGCAAACCGAAAATACCCGTCAGGTTATCGTAACGACCACCGCCCGTAATCGAACCGATTTGCACGTCGAGTGCCTTTACTTCGAAAATGCAACCCGTGTAATAGTTCAGTCCGCGCGCCAGCGTCAGGTCCAGCTCAATGGCATTGTGCAATTCGCTGTTTTTAAGCGTTTCGAGCACAAAAGCCACCTCGTCGATACCCTTCAGCCCCGTTTCGCTCTCGGCCAAAGCCTGTCGCATGGTTTCGAGTTTTTCTTCGTTGCTGCCCGACAGCGAAATGATAGGCTGCAATTTTTCAACAGCCTCAGGCGTCAGCCCCACTGCGAGCAATTCTTCGTTCACCTTGTCAAGCCCGATTTTGTCGAGTTTGTCGATGGCTACGGTAATGTCAACAATCTTGTCGGCCTCGCCAATGATTTCAGCGATACCCGTCAGGATTTTGCGGTTATTGATTTTAATGCAAACACGAATGCCGAAGCGCGTGAACACCTCGTCAACAATTTGCATCAGTTCCACCTCGTTGAGCAACGAGTCGGAACCCACCACATCGGCATCACACTGGTAGAACTCGCGGTAACGTCCCTTTTGCGGACGATCGGCACGCCACACAGGCTGAATCTGATAGCGTTTGAACGGCATTTGGAGTTCATCGCGGTGCTGCACCACATAGCGTGCAAAAGGCACAGTCAAGTCGTAGCGCAAGCCCTTTTCGCAGAAGCGTGCAGCCAGATGCGCTGCCGAAGCCTCAGCATATTCCTCAGCCGAAGTTTTGAGTTTGAAATCGCCCGAATTCAGAATTTTGAACAGCAGTTTATCGCCCTCTTCGCCATACTTACCCATCAGCGTCGAAAGGTTCTCCATAGCCGGTGTTTCAATTTGTCGGAATCCATAGAGTGCATACACCTCGCGGATGGTATTGAAAATATAGTTGCGACGCGCCATTTCGACAGCGCCGAAATCGCGGGTTCCCTTAGGAATACTTGGTTTTTGTGCCATATATTTAATTATTTTTTATATCAAAACAGGAAACGGAGCCTTTCGCTTGCAATCAAGCTCCTTTCTATGCAAAATTACGACAAATATACGAAAGAAACCACCATAGAAAGAAAAAGTGAACAAACAATCCCCCGTTTTTTTGTTTATTCCAACAGAAATCCTTACTTTTGCAGTCAGAATGGTAGCCGACGCCCCACAAAGTCGTCACCCGCCACCTTCATCGGACTTGTAGCTCAGTTGGTTAGAGCAACAGACTCATAATCTGGAGGTCCCTGGTTCAAGCCCAGGCTGGTCCACTTTCAAAATCAAGGAGTTACGAAATTCGTAACTCCTTTTTTCTTACCCTTGCGTAAACAATGCGTAAACAAACTGTTTGAGTTGGCCGTGTTTAACACATAGAATTTCTATGATGCTCCATGTTATCCTGTAATACCTTTACCCGAAATTTTGTTAGTGTGACGACACTTTACGATTAAATAAACTCAAATATACTCCATTTGTATATTGATTTACAGAATAATGTTGTAACTTTGCAAATGCAATGCATTTATGGCGAGCCATGACCAAGAGGTGCTCTTTCCTAATAAGGAAAAGTGGGTTTGTCTAACCTTCGTGGGAGGGTCATCCCATTCCGATGAATCGAAGCGTAGAGGGAGTATTAGTCGGAGAATACTCTATTTCAAACAATACGTGAGAGTTGCTTCAGGGGTTGAGACCGATTAGCAGAAGCCCGGTTACCAGTCAGCGACAGAAGACAACGAGATTGCACCGCTGCATATAACGACAATGTTTTTATCTGTCAAAGGATAGGGACTCAGTGGTTATATGCAGCGTTTTGTATATGTACGCCTCACATTGCAAAGCGGCTGTATTCAGAGGTTATGTTGAACATAAACAATGAATGCAATGGAAAAATTAACCAAGTCATTGTCTCTTTTCAAAGAGCGTAACTGTTCTGTCTCTATCGTGTTGGATTCACGTACCCGCAGAAAGAATGCGTGTGAGTTTCCATTATCTCTTCGTTTCACGATTGACCGCAAGTTCTTCTACTTTACAGTTGGAAGTTCTTTTACTGAGAAAAAGTTCTCGGACGTCTGCAATGCGATGAAATGTAAAAGCGAGAACTACAAACTTCAGAAAGAGTGGAAAGATACCATTGCCCCCAAGTACAAAGAAATCTTGATGAATCTGAACAAAGGCGGCATCCTGACATTTGAGATGGTACGTCAATGTATCATGGGTGAAGAAGTGGTGCTATCCAAAGAGAACACAACCCAATCACAATCCTTTATTAGTATATGGGAGCAAGTCATTCACGAATTGCGTACAGAAGATGGAGGAGTACGTTTCACCACCGCAGAAAGTTATGAGTGTGCGCTCAAATCATTCAGAAAGATTCTTGGAGAAAATGCAATCAAGGGCTTTTGCATCTGTGCGGCAGAACTACAGAAATGGAAGGATGGTATGCACAATGGAGTTAAAGACGAAAATGGTGCGATTGTCGGAAAAATCAGTGATACCACAGCCGGCATCTACTTGCGCTGTTGTCGTGCCGTATGGAACAGGTGTGTGCATGAGGGCTACCTCAAAAATGTTCCCTATCCTTTTTCCAACAAAAAAGAGAAAGGGCTTGTGAGCATTCCCAAGAGTGCAAAACGCAAGCAGAGCTTCTTGAACGTAAGTCAGATGACAGAACTCTACAATCTTTTTGTTTCAAAGAAATATCCTGAACATTGGTCGGAAGAATATGTGCAACGTGCGCATTATTCATTGGGATTATTTCTTGCCCAATATCTTTGCAACGGTTTCAATATGGCTGATGCTGGCCGCTTGACCTATAATAGTTATTATTATCAGACAAATGGCAAAGCTTTCCGCTTCAATCGAAAGAAAACATCCCGACGGAGTGCTGACGGTTCAGAGGTGATAGTCCCTATAATCCCTCCCTTACGATATATCTTGGACGAGATAGCTGCACCTCCGACTCGGGACGGTTTTGTGTTCCCCGATATATTAAAAGGAGCGGAAACGGAAGAGCTACGCCGCAAATACACTATGCAAGAGAACTCAAACGTGAAAGACCGCGTCATTAAGATTTGCTATGAGGCATTGAATTGGGATAAGTCCATCTGTCCGTCCGGCACATGGTGCCGACATTCGTTTGCCACTAATCTGCATAATGCCGGAGTGGATATGGATTATATCTCTGAAAGCATGGGGCATTCCACTTCTGATCATGCCATTACTCAAATCTACATTGAGCATTATCCTCTTGATATACAGATGCAGAATAATTCAAAACTACTAAACTTGGAGAATTCTTCTGAAAGGGATGCTCTGTTGGCGAAGCTGGCAAGCATGTCCACAGAAGAACTGCTTAAATTATTCAGACAACCTTAATCCGTAATGCTGATGATAAATTTCATAGAAAGGGTAAAATCCTATTCCAAAAGGAAGGATGCGGCTGATATGGCTATCCGTGCATGGAAATCAGCTAACGAAGAAGTGTATGCTGACTTTTGTAAGCGCATCGATGCTGTGGCTAAAGGCGATATGTCTGTTTTAATGGATATGTATCTGATGATGCGTGACTGCGTTCCACCCGAAGCCCTGATGATGTATAATTGGCTCTCTGATTTTGTGAACGGCAAGGATGTGTCAGACATTGCAAACCAACAATGGGCTGGCCAATATACCGAGATCATCGCCAGATGTATCACAAACAAACGATTGTGGATAGGTATCAATGTGAAAACAGGCACGGTAGAACTGCTTACTTCTCCAAAGTCAGGGCTACTGATGGTTCATTCTGAAACGCCTATTGAAATATGGAATCATCTGCCACAGGAGTTAAAATCCTATTTGTCCGAACAATTAGATAAACTCATGAGAAACAGCAAAGGATGTTATTTGTTGAGTAAGCTGGAAAGGAAAATGGTTTATCAGTTCCTGACCTATATCTCTCAAATTATTTTCCTCTCTCATACAGTATTCATTGGTGGGTTCATGACTAACCTGTATGACCGCATGATTGAAAAGAAAGAGGACTTGGCTTATTGCATGTGTTATTTCGTGGTATTTGACCATGGTCTGTCCCGTATGACAAAGTTGCTTAATCGTCTGCTGAACAGTGAAGAAGTTGACCATGGCGATATGCTTCTTGTAAAGTCATGCGTTACCCTGCTTGTCAATAGAAGTATAGAGATGGGCGCAGAAACCAAAGCGGATTGGGAAAACACCGTTGAGAGGTGTAATCCAGAAATCTGGAAAGAGGTAATGTTTGCCTTGCGAAAAATAAAAGGCAAGCGTGGAAACAAAAAGGTGATTCAGTCATTGGATGATATTCTTATAGGCGACAAGGAACGTATCAAGCAGGGTGTCCTTTTGTTTCTTGAAGAGAATACAGAGGACATAAGTCTTGCCTATCTGTTGAAATCATTGGTAAAGTCTGGCAAGATAAAAGCGTCCACAAGATACATGACATTCCACCGTGCCATCGAACAGTTATCCCAACGGCATTATGGGCATGACATTCCGCAGAAGCGATACGGGGAAATCAAGGAACTTACTTTGAACTCACCCCAAAGAGGAAGCAGTTACACCAAAGCAAAACGGATAATAGACCGATGGACGGACTATTTTGCCAATAACGGGTAGTTGGGAAATCCAGCTATCCGTATTTACTTTGCAAACATCTGTTGTAATTCGGTCGGCAAAATTAAGGTATAAATAAACCGACCAATACACAGAGTTTCACACACTACCTTTGCTTGCGAAATCGGTTTCACAGAGTTGAACCGATACTTAAAGTATTTAATCATCAAACAAGTAAAGGTATGGAAGAAAAACTCAATCTCAACCAATTACTCCAAAAGCCTATCGCCATGATGACGGGCGAAGAACTTTGCTTTCTCATCACCAAGAGCGTGGAAAACACAGAAACGGTTACTCCCCAAGTGGCATCCAAAGGCAACTACTATGGCATAGAGGGAATCGCCCGTGTGTTCGGATGCAGTGTACCCACGGCAAACCGCATTAAGAAAAGCGGTATCATAGATAAGGCTATCACACAGATAGGACGAAAAATCGTAGTGGATGCAGACCTCGCACTGTCTTTGGCAAAGGAAGCAGGTGGCATCCATATCAAAGAATAGCGGTATGGATGATAATTGGAAAAAGAATCTGGCAACAGACAGTTACGGGAATCCGGTTCGTTCCATCAGCAATCTCCGGCTTATTTTCACACTGGATGAGAATCTTAGTCAGATAAGGTACGATACCTTCTGTCAGGACGATGTATGTTTCTGCCCTTTGTTCCGCAATGTCAACGGAAACAAGATAGATGAAGAGTCGGCAGGAAAGATACAGGATTATTTGGAAAGGACATACAGAATACGCCTGACGCAGAACAAGGTATTTGAGATACTGAAGACCACTTCTTCTGAACGGAGTTTTAATCCTGTACAGGAATTCATTACACAAGAGACATGGGACGGACAACCTCGTATAGCCACAACCATCATAGATTATCTTGGAGCAGAGGACACTCCGCTTGTCAGGGAACAGACAAAACTTTGGTTCGTGGCGGCTGTAACCAGAGTATTCAATCCAGGTTGCAAGTTTGACAACGTACTGACCTTGCCCGGTCCCCAAGGTATTGGTAAAAGCACCTTCTTCAAAGCCATCAGTGGGAGATGGTTCAACGATTCATTCTCTTTCGCCAGTGGTGACAAGGAGAAAGTGGAAACCATAACCAATGGCTGGATTATTGAAATCAGCGAGTTGAACGGTTTGAAACGTGCGAATGATGCGGAAGCTGCCAAGGCTTTCCTGAGCCGATGCAGCGACTATATGCGTCCTGCATACGGGCATAAGGTGGTGGAGTTCATGCGGCACAATGTTTTTGCGGCTACCACCAATGAGGCAAACTTCCTGCAAGGAGATAATGGAAACCGCCGATGGTGGATTATCCCTGTCAAAGGCAACGGTCATGTGTCAGATTGGTTGGATGATTTGCAGTGTTCCGTTTCTCAACTTTGGGCAGAGGCATATACATATTATAAGCAAGGTATGAAACTCTATTTGTCGCCGGACATGGAGAATGAGGCCAACGAAGTGCAGATGCAACATTCCAACATTCTTGTTGACCCCATTATGGAAGATATTGAAATGTATCTGGAACGTGAGGTTCCAATCCAATATGCAAGCTGGATGATTCCGACACGACTGGCTTATCAGAAAGGGGCATACTCAGAGCCAAATTCCACAATGACCTCACTCAATATGGTTTGTGCCCGGCAGATTATAGAGGAACTGCCCAATGATTTGGTCAGACGAAATCCGTCCAAATACACTTCGCAATACATCAATCGCCTAATGTCCATGATTCCAAATTGGAAACGGAGTGAACAGGAGAAGGTCAAGGGGCTGCATCCAGCCTACTGCGATAAGACGGGACGGACGAAATATCCATGGGTGAGGGTGGACGCTCCAAGTGAAGAGTCCTGCGCAACACTGCCAAGTGAGCTGGAATTACCATTCTAATTTCAAAATAAGGGAAAAGAAAAAACTAATGTCCCCTTGTCCCCCTTTTGCCCTCGAAAAAGAATAAAAACAGGAAGTAAGCAAAATAGAAAGTTATAAAAATGCTTGGGACACGGGGCAATATAAACCAACAATATGATGAAAGAAGAACTTATCAAACAGCTACAAGAACGTGACCCGTTGTTGGCAAATGCGGTCAGCCACATGGTTACGTATGTTCAAGACCGTTATCCCTCCACCTTTCCAAGCAAGGAACAGACCGAGGCGGTGAACAATTACCTGCGAAGTGTCCATGCCGATGGAGACGGAAGTACATCAGAACGGAATTGTGAACACCGTCGTATCGCTTCACAGAACATTACCATTGCCGCCATCCGTGTATTGGACAGCCAACAATTGGACAGGCTGCAAAACGTACTTGACCACATCGCATACGACAAGGAGTATTATATGCCGGAGAGAGGTTACGGTATGCACCGCTGACTTTCTCTTTTGGCTGCACCATTTATAAACCATCTCAAATTATACAGACGATGAAAACAGATTTGAACTATTGTATAGTGCTTTCGTCAGAGCAACTTGCATATCTGGCAGGGAGCAAGTATGGCATTGACCGCATGAAAATTCTGCACCAACTTATCGAAGCGGCAGTGCTGGAAGAAAACAATTATGCCATAAAAGGATTTTCCACAACCTTACAAGTGGGGCAAGCCATCCTTTCGGAAGTGGATTTATCCTGCAAGTTAGGCTATGACAAGAAGACCATATCCCGTGTACTTGACAAGATGAACCAGTTGGGATTTGTCGCATCCACACAGGGTAACCGAACAAGCGTCCACACGCTGAAATGTGTATCGGCATGGATGTTGGACGGCAACCGAATAGACAATCCTTTCTATGTCCGAATCAAAAACCGACAAGACGAAAAGAAGAACGCACCAGCAATGTCCGATGATACCGTACCCGTTTTGTCAATGGCTCCATTGGAGGATTCGGATAGCTGTATGAAGGAAAACTTACCCAACTCAAATGATTGTAAGCAAATAGAAGCGACGAATGAGGTCTGTGCTTCTGACACTGATTTTTCCTTAGTAGACAAAGAGCCTGTTATATCAGACGAGGGCGAACAGCTTACCCCTTCATCTTTTCCTTCTGTTCCGAATTCTCTACAGCCTGTGGCAGAGGAAGAAACCAACGAGGATATTTCAGCAGATAGTCAGAAATAGTCATACTGGATATAACGGTGATGCCTATATTTTTGTGTGGGGTCTTGCAAGAAGTTCCTATGTCGCACAAATTCGCTACGCTCATCCGTACCACATAGGCATATTCCGGCAGTCGCAAGCTCCCACCGTGCTGTCCATTTTTAGATTGATGTCTCACCCATAACATAACAAAACATGAAGAAGAAAAAGATTACCAACAAAGATGTTGATGAAGAGAACGACAAGAAAGTTATGAGGCGTACCTTGCGACTTGAAGCCAGAGTAACGGAGCAGGAATACACCCAAGCGAAAGAACTTGCCAAAACCTGCGGTTTGTCCATGAGCAACTATGTGCGCCGCACAGCTTTAGGGCAGCATCCACGGCAACGGCTGACAGAGCGTGAAGTAGAAGCCTTGTGCAGCCTGTCGGATGCAAGGGGTGACCTTATCCGTATTGTGGCAGCCGTGAAATCTATCCAAGCGGACAAACGAGCCTTGTATTTCAGTGATACCCGGTTTGTGGAACAATGGATGAGAGCTGCCACGCAACTAATCAACCGCTGGAGCCAGATAGAGAATTATCTTACCGAATAAATTTCCTTACCCGTTATGATAGCAAAAGCCAGTACCATACCGCATGGCGCAAATGCCATAAGATATTCCGTCAATAAAGACAGAGCGGATATAGTCAAAGCCAACCTGCTGCCCGATGACATTTCACCGGAAGCAATGTACGGTCGGATGATGCTCGTACAGAAGATGTTTGCCGAGAAAATCAATAAGGGCAAACCTCTTGGCAGGAATGTGATAAGAATTGAAATTTCCCCATCCGAGGAAGAGAGCCGAAACTGGACAATGGATGACTGGACGCGTTTGGCAGATGACTTCATCCGGGTATTCGATCCATAGACCTTTCCGAGAAGACCAAACGAGCATCCTCAAAACGAACCAATCTCAAAGGTTCGCAGTACATCGTTGCCTTGCATCGTGATTCTAAAAGTGGCATTCTACACCTGCACATTGATGCCAACCGTGTGGATATGAATGGAAAAATAAATGATAGCCATAAGATTGGTGAGAGGGCTGTCATGGCTGCGAACATCATCAACGAGAGACGTGGCTGGGTGCAGTCTGAAGAAATAGGTATACGGCACAGGCAGGAAATCTCAAACTGTTGTATGGAGATACTTCGTACGATGGACAAATTCAGTTGGCGACAATACAAAATAGAACTGACAAAACGGGGGTACAAAGTACATATACAAGAAAATGATAAGGGAAAAGTTTATGGTTATTCAGTCAAACGGGATAACTCAAATTATAAATCATCCGTGTTGGGTATCGGGAGAAATCTGACTCCATCAAAGATAGAGGCTACTTGGGCAAAACTGCATCAGCAGGAAAGGAAATCCGAGCCAACAAAATCTATTTCTCAACAAACACAGACAGCCAACGCTGATTCTGTTGTACAACCCGAGATGGCTCCACAGCCTGTTATAAGGTACTATGATATAGCGACAGACGAATATCACAGCTACCATGTGGAGATACCCGAAGCCGCTAACAATATCATCCGACAGGAGTGTTCTTTGGAGGAAGCCCATCCGTTAGCAAAGATTGAAGAGATACAGCACACGGCTCTTTTACTCTTTACCGGGTATTTGGATGCTGCCACAAGCATGGCGGTTTCAAGTGGTGGTGGCGGCTCTGACATAGGAGGCTGGGGAAGAGACAAGGACGAGGATAAACTTGAATGGGCACGCCGTTGCGCACGAATGGCAAACAGCATGTGCAAACGCAGGAGATGGCTGCACAGATAATTCACTTTTTATAAATACAAGAACATGGGTATAGGAAAATCAAGAGGCACATCGCCTATAAATGTCAATGACATGTTGGAGAACATCGAAATGAACCAACAAATTGAGTCAGAAAAACAAGAAATTGATAAACTTCTCATAGAAATAAGAGAAGCAAAAGAAACGTTGATAAAGTTCAATGAGGATTTGGAGAAAGCTATCGCTGCCGAATGTCACATTGAAGGTGCGCTCAAAACGGCAGCTGGTAGTTGTGAGAATATTGTCAACGGCATCTGCAATGCAATTGTAAAAGCAGAACGAGACACGAAATTCAAGACAACAATTACCCCAGATCAACTTACAAAGCTTAGGCAACTTATAGACCATTCTATTGAAAATTGGATTTCGGTATTGGCTAATCACCGCGTCGAACAAACGAAACTTATCACCGAGCATGAATCCAATATGCGCAAAATCCTCAGACGGAATGAAGGCGTTTGGTACTCCGATTTCTGGATGAAAGTCTTGGTGATATTCTTGCTCGTTTATACGGGAGTATTAGGATTGGTTGTATATTGTGCCACTTGAAACTAAGAGGTGTGTTTTCCACTTTTCCATAGTGAGTGACAGATTGATCGGAATTGATAATAGAGGTAGGAACAGAGTTGGGGCTCTTGATTGTAATCCTGCAGAGGCACTATCAGTATCATATTCAGGTTTTAGCTTTACAAAACTCAACCATACGGAGGTGCTTTGTACCACGGCTTTCCCCAAAAAGAATCAAAGAGCAACTCCAAAGCGGTGCTGCTCTTTGGTTTAATATATTTATCATTATCCTATTTGTGAATAATGACCCAATGCCCGGCACTAGTGTTACCTTCCCGTACCAAAATACCCATCTTCTGCATGGCTGAAAGGTCACGTTGAATTGTACGATGAACTACTGACAAAGCTACAGACATTTCTTGTGCTGATATAAATGAGTTCTCTTTTATAAGATTTACAATTTTATGCTGTCTGTCAGTCAACTGAACTTGCGACAAACTTACGACATCGCTTACGACATCACTTGCGACATTTGTCATTTGCATAAATTTTGTTCGCCCAATAGTAACCCGTACACCGCCACAGAAATTTTCCACCTTAGGCATTGGTATACCTGCCTTTTCAAATCCTTCACGTATTTTTCTGAAACCGCGTCCCCATGTGTCTATGAAGCCTGCTTTGAACATTGTATTGGCAATATTTCTGTTTCGCGGCTTAGATGAATGTTTTCCATACAACACAGCTTCATCATAACCACCTGGCAGTTCGCCATCGTTCCAGATTTCAATGTAATCGTTATATACATGCATTTGAATATCTGACCCCGTATAGTCCTTATGTGCAATGGCATTATATAGAATTTCACGCATAGCTTCCTTGGGAATTTCCAGTGTCTCATAGCGCTGCATCCCTTCAAAGCGTACTGGTGATACGAGGTATTTGGCCTGTAAAGCCTCCATCACACTGTCTGCCATCTGAATAATATTGCCCTCAATGACATCCTGAAACATCAAATCGGCTTCGTCCTTTCCAAACCTGCCAATCTTAAACACTACACTTGGAAAGAATCTTTGTGGCTTCTTGCCAAACAGGAGTATAGCTGCATTCTTTAGATTGTTGTTGTCATCAAGCAGACCAAGACTTTCAATTACATCTTTCGTGGAAGCGTCTCGCTCACTCTCTGGAATACGTTGTGCTTCTATTCCTTTCTTCAAGAAATAGTCTATAGCCTTGCGGTCTATATCATCCAATGTGGCACGTTCGTTTGTAATGTCATCCCATGAACGTCCCATCTTCTTCAGCAAAAACTGCTGTAAGGATATACCATTAAGTTCCTGCATGGTGCTACCACTACGGTAATAATACTTACCCTTATAGCTGATGGCGACATTGCTCGGTTCAACAACCAATTCAATGTAATCAAAACCATCCTGTTCATAAAGGTTAACGTCAACGACCAGTCCCATGTAGTTGACCACTTTGTTTGGAATATCCTCTAATAGTTTCTTACTTTCTTTTAGACCACATACTTCATGGTCGTCATCTACACCGAAATACATGACGGCACCTTGTGCATTTGCAAAACCACAAATCCACTTCAAGTATTCATCTTTCCAAATACGTTTAAACTCAACATCTTGACATTCTTTTGGTTTTATCTTGCTCATATATTAACAATTTCAATACTATAGTTCGATCACATCATTTATTTTATTACCAATAATGGTTAGAATTATCTTATCACCATTTTTAAGATGTCTAATCTTTGCAAATAGTTTATTAGGGAGAGGTACACTATTTCCTCTCAATAAAACATAACAAGCACTGGGCAAAATTGATTTTATTTCAGATTTTATCTTTTCTTCCTTATCTGGATTTTTTAGCTTATTCTCTACTGCATTAACAAATTTGATAAGATCTATCCTAACATAATTAAATGTTTTGGATTTGAAGAATTTATACAAGTTGTTACCTTCATCTTTTTCTTGTCTAATGATGTCGCATCTATGCTCTCCTTCATTCCTAACTTGCCTAAGAGTACCAATAGACCATTTCAAAGATTGATCTTCTGGCAAATTTGCATTGAAAAAGGCGTTAAGTTTATGAGCTACGGGAATACTACCTACATTCTGTTCCTTTCCTGTACGTCTGAATTTGAAATCATTTTTTTCATTTTGTGTGGAATCTTCTATTTCCTTCAATAATGATTCAATTTCAGGGAAGGTTGTGTGGTAAAAATAATTTATGATATTCTCGACTTGATAAAAAGCATTGACACAGAACACATAGAAACGGTCTGCTTCCGGATCCTGTAAATTTAAAGCAGCGTTTTCCATCCTAAGGTTATCAATGATGAGTTGGTCACGAAGCCTTTGATTTTTGACAAAGCTATATGTTATACTAGCATTCCCTCTTATTTCCAAGGCAGATCGAATAGCTGTAATATCAGCAGAGATGTTCGAACTCATATTAACATCAGATGCGGAATCCGCTTTTCCAAACAGTTTCCGCATTTCCTGTGAGAACTCTGAATTTTGTTCTGCAAGAAGTCTTATCTTATGAATCGTGGCTTTTATTTTTTCATCCATGTCATGTGCTTAATAGTAAGTCTAAATCATTATTTAATTCGTCTATATCGACAGGCTCCGGCTTGAACGTTGTTACTTTATCAAGTGAATGTATGAGCCAAAACATTTCACCATTAGAATTCCTACAGTTAGAAATGGCCAAATTCTCTTTTACCTCCTCTGTCTTTACAACGGACATGATTGTCGCATATTGTTTTTTCTCGCCAAGAATAAATTCAGCGTGGCGTTTACCTCCTTCATCGTGAACAAAAACAACTATCGTCCCATTAGTATGCTCAAATTTTAAGATTGGTGTAGTCTCCACATAAGAAATACCATAGGTATTAGTCTTATCCAGAGATGTATCTCGATTTACGAGTGATTGAAATTTTGTGTATAATTTGATGTATACAGAATCTTCTTCACCTTTAATCATCTTCAGATACATGAGTTTCCCATCGATAACATTCTGCAAGTCTGGGTTCCCCTTTTTGACGTGACCTTTAGCAGCCTTGTATTTAGGAAGGAACTTAGCTATTGCAGCAGTGTATCCATATCTGTCCCAAATATAAAGTATATTGCGGATATCCCTAACATACTTTTTCGTAACATTAAGCTTTTTGCTAACGATGATTCCGGTTACCTCTTGACGTGCACCAACCTTTTGAAGACGTGTTTTGTCCTCATTAAGAGTAAAGCCCTGGTCTGAAATTATACGGCACAATTCAGTGCGGAATTTGCCATTAGGTGCATACACATAGTGCATTGAACTGAAGGTTATGTCATCGGCATATCGGGAATAACAAAGTCCAAATCTATGTGCTAGTCCAGCCAAACGTCTGTCCAACGTATCACATATCATATTTGTAATGATTGGTGACACAGGGGAACCTTGCGGTAAAACATATTTGTACCTCTTATCATTTTTATGCTCTTTTGTCTCGTCAATAATTTCTCTTGTTTGACGCATAGAGCAAAGACCAGCAATTATATTTGCTATTTGCTTCGGAAAGTTGAAAGGCTTTAATTGAAGTCTTTTCCATACACGGAATTGTTCTACACTTGGAAAAAAATCTTTCAGGTCGATATTGAAAACATAGTTTTGCCCTTTATGGATAGTAGCATTGGAAACAACAGACCTGCCTTCGGTAAAGCCCATAGCATAATCTGAAGGCGTGTATATCGCTTTCAAAATTTCATTTACAGCTTGTAATATCATCATAAAGCTGCGATTTCTTGGAGCTGTGATTATTCTTGTACCACCAGATTTTTTCTTGATATGAAACTGGCGATATCGGTGGAATACATTATTAGGGTTGCAATAATAATTTATGTGGCGCATTGTGAATGGGTGAAACTTAGAGGCATCAAAGCCCATCTCCTCAATTTCGTCTCTTTTGATACGATTGAGGAGATTCAGCAAATCTTCTTTCGAATTGAGCTGAGATGCCTGTTTGACTATTTGTTTCTTATCCATCCTTGTTTTCAATTTAAATAAAAGCAGTCTTTGAGGCTTGATTTACCAAAACGTCTTTTCTTTATGTAAAAACTACAATACTATAAATACTATAAATTCAAATAATATAAATAATAGAAAATACAGTGTTATCACGTTAACGTACTAACATTGCCGTCCCCTCGGCAAGCGAGGAGATATCCAGCGAATCTACTCTCTTTCAAGAGTAGGGTTTGCACCACGCCGAACAAAAGTTCAAATGATGTTTCAGTTTACCAAACTTATCAAAGACCGCTATTTCTTCTGCAAAGGTACTAAATATAGACGAAGCCTATGTTCGTTCTGCTCCTTTATTTATGATTTTGAGATAAAACACCCTAAAAAGTCCAGTCCTTTTTCATTTTTTGTCATAAATTCATGAATCAGGAATAGAGTTTCAGCCAACTGTATTGCTCTGCTGTCCGACAGATTAATTTCAATTTTTTGTATCTTTTGTAGAAAATTCTTGTATAGTTGAGCGCATTTGTCCGAAAAATATTCATCTGTAATATTCGCCATGTTATATCCTTTAATAAGGTCTCTAATCTTATTTGCAGCGAAAAGAGTAACAAGATACTCGTTATTCCAAATTGTTGCATTTTCCTTATCGAATGTAGTTTTAATTAGAATTTCCTTTTTATTTAGGATGTTATTGATTTCCTCAACGTAAGATAATGCAGATGAAGTACATTGGTTGGAATTAAATCCTTTTGATATAGAGATGATTTTATTAAATAGTTCTTCCCATTCGTAAGGCTTCACACTTAATGTCGTGACGCTACAATGGTTAAGAATGTACATTTTGGATTTATCAAAATCCAGCAATCTTTGTCCATTTCTCTCAATGATAGCTCTCATATATGTCCGAATTCCATAGCCGAAATTCGTTTCAACTTGAATTGTCAGATTCTCCTTAGTTAGCGAAACTTGTTTTTTCCAAAAACCATTATGGTTATGAGAGAGAAATAGCACATCCTCCTTAGGAGCAAGAGGAACTCTTGCCACATACAATCCTTTTGCTTCTGAATAACACAGACAATGATTGTGTTCAAATTTGTTATTCTCCCAGATGGCTGTATTTACTCTATCCATAATATCTCACGCAAAATTTTATAATCAATTATACCTTAAAATAACATTTGTTCATTAGACGTGGTGACCAATCGAAGAACCGCTTCAGACATGTTGGTAGAATCTATGCGAATAACATTCCTATCTTCTGCAAGTATTTGTCTGTTTAAGTCATACATCGCTATATTACAGTGCTTACTATCATTATAGATAACCCCCCTCTTTATACCATATACTTTTGCTTTTTCCATTGCATGTCTTGACCCGCAGTCGTTACCTAAATTATTGGGAGCGTAACTGGCGGCAAGTAGCACTGCATCTGAAAATAAGGCTTGAAGCCTATCTCTTACAACAAATCTACTTATCATGTCGTTTCGACTTTTGGGCGTTTCGTAATACTCGCTAATAAGTAGGCCGCCATTTTCAACGATTTTCTCTGCCAATTCGACATTCTCTTTAGGTAAAATGTTGTCAAGCGGACTTGGCAGGATAGCAATTGTTTTACCACTTCTTTCCAATGATGTTTTATGAGCAATCGAATCACAACCAAGAGCGAGACCGCTAATAATGGTTGCGTTATGTTTTAGAATTTCAGTTGTTACCATCCGTTCTGTCAGTTCTATTTTATCATCGGGATTAAGAACACCAATTACAGCGACATTCAGATTGTCTTTGTTGAGTAAACTTATATCTCCCTTATAGAAAAGAGCAAAAGGTTTGTCTACGGGTTTTACAGTTCCTCGTATATGAGGAAAATCTGCATCCCCAATGGCAACAAGACCATCAATGCTATTTCCAAGTTGATTGATGGCAGATTCTATCCTATCTCTTTTCTTCAAGAACTCGTATTCATTAGTTTCCAAGAGTTTATACAAAACAGACAAGTTTTCGTTGCCATGTAAATTCTTATCTATCCATGCTGGCCCTTTTTGAGGAAAAGAACGAACAGTTAGAATGTTTAATGCGTTTTCAGAACACTTCATGTCAATGGCTTTAAGTTTAATATCTTGATAAAGTTTTGCCTATAGAATAAAAGGTAACACTTCTCGCTCCTTTGTCCAGTAGGGCTTGTATACAATCCTCATCAATATTAACGGTCTTAGTATAAAGATCGTCAATTAGCAATATATCTTGCCCGATTACATCGTCCGAAATATTACACGTATCTTTTGTTATACCAACATAAGGCAATTCACCTGCTCCCCCATGACCACTACGAGCCAAATGCGTTGTGGTGGTATCAGTGTGTCTAATAATATCATGTGTACCATCTATAAAGCCATTCAATTGTTGTGTCACTAATTGGATTGTGGTTCTTAAGTATAGTTGATTACAGCGATACGAATTTTCTCGTTTTGATCTAGGAATGACACAAACACGAAGATTTTGTTTCCCACTAAGACGCAGGATCTCAGGCAAGTCGACTTTCAAAATTTGAGTAAGTTTGTTTATTGCATTATTCAGAGTTTGCTGTGGATATGTCGTGATATCATTCTTAAAAGTGCAGATCAGATTTTCAATGGTACCAGGCACGCGCCAGTTACCACCACCTTGGTAATCACCATGATAAAAAGCGATTATATCTTGCTTGAGAGTTTTTTCGACACCACCTTCTCTTTTACGACAAAGGCTGGTTCTTGACTGAATTACAAACTGTTCCATACTGATCAAAATTCTACTTTGATGATTTTATCTATATTGATTCCATTAGTAACTGCCTCTGAGGCAGAAGTCTCTTCGTTTTCATATAAAACGACGTTTTGTAAGTCGTATCCTAGAGATTTAAGAAGAGTGTATTTGTTGCCAAGACAATCTTCGTAAAAAAAACGCCGAACAAAATACTTCGTAAGATTGTAGAAGTTACATAGATTTATTGCCCTTTTAGAATGACAATTAGTCAATAGAATTGTATGATGTCCTTCTCGATGGAGGCGTTTTAGGAGACTGAATAAGCTATTGTTCAACTCTGTCTCACTGAGGTATGATTCAAAGCACTTTTCTTTACGATCAATTATTTCATCAATTTGGGTTTGTGTCAATTGGGGAAATAACTCCTTTAGTTCGTCCCTTGTAAATCTCTTACCATTTTCAATGTTACAGTTTACACCCAGTACTGAACTTATTGCCTCAGAATAGGCAAGGCTGTTAGCTTTATCCGTTTTGATTAATGTATTGTCCATATCGAAAACAAAAACATTGTTGGGGTTCTGAGTGTTCATAATGCTTGTCTTTTAATTTCTGTAGCAAAGGTAAATGCATATTGCGAACTCTATATTCGTACTACAGAATAACTATCAAGCATTGATTTAATACGGTTAAAAATATCGTCTTGGATGGATGAAGGCGACAACACGATAAGTTCTTTACCAAAAGAACAAAGTTCACGGATTAACTCATAGTTCGGAATGCAATCTATAGAGAAAAATGCACCCTCATCAAGAGAGGGGTATTGTCTACGAAATTCTTCATCTTTCTCATTTTTATATTGGCATTGTGACCCGTGAATAGGCTTAGTTCCAACATAATCCTTAGAATGATTGCTCACCCAAAAAAGGATGTGTTCAACATCCCGGTTTTCATATAAAGTTACTCCAATAATATCTTCGAAACGCTCAGCTAAATCTTCGTTACATGGTTTGTATTTCATTTCAGGGAGGGCAGTCACGACATCAATTCTGTCAAGAGCAAAATTGAGGATTTTTCCATCAGCATCAGCCGCACCAATCAAGTACCACCTATTATTATATTGCTTAAGCAAATAGGGATGGAAAATAATGTCCCTAGTTTCTTTATCCGTGAAAGTGTGATACTCCAATTTAGTGACAACTTGATTTGATATATTGTCGAATAATACGCCTAACAAGTTGGAATTCTGTAGGTATGGATTATTGCTAAAGCTGATGATTCGAGGACGTTTCTTCAGACCAAGTCCGATTTTGAAACGGTCAAGCCATTCAAAATGAGCCAAGCCATCGAATTGTCCTATTGTATTAAGCACCTCCAATATCAGGTTGCTTTCTTCCTCACTCAGTTCCTTTCTGAAGATAGTAAAAGAAGGGTTCTTATACCTTATACACCGATGACCATTAACCCTATAGCGTTCTATTTCAGCATAGAATGGATCGTATTCCAAATAGTTTATGTCCTTTTCAATGCAACGCTGAGATACTTCAGGGAATCCTGCATCAATAAGTTTCTCATTGCATTTTTCTGTAAGGTCATGAATATCATAGAAATGATGCCTGTCAGACAGCATTTCATCAAGATACTTATACCTTGTCAAAGCATTCTTATTCGTTGGCATATCTTAATATTTTTGCAAAAGTGTCTTTTCCTGATTTAGCTAGACAGTTTTTTCTTTTATAACCGTTATCAGTAGACAGTTCTTTACCCGTTGGCGGAATTAAATCAAGTAAATTAATACAATAAGAGGTTGTATATATCGCTGATTTTCAATAACTTAGCAATGACCAAAAAGTTAAGTTATCATCAGTATATGTACAACCTCTACACAAAATTCATCAAAATTCTTGAGATATGCAAGCAGTTTTCTCAAAATCTCGTCAATGAAGCTGGTAATATTCCTCGTCGAGGCCCTGTTCCTAAATTTTCGGATTTAGAGGTTGTTGCGTTATCGCTGGCAGCCGAAACAGAAAGTATCGACAGCGAAAAATGGCTGTTTGATTATAGGTTGCAAGAATATAAGAATAACATTCCCAATCTTATCTCGCGCAGACAGTTCAATGACCGTCGTAAAAAGACTGCCGACTTGTGCGAAAAAATACGCAAGAGGATTGCCATGAAGATGGATGGTGCAGAAGAACAATTCTTTATTGATTCCAAACCGATTGAAGTGTGTCGTGTAGCAAGAGGTAAGCGTTGCAAAATGGGACGTACCGGTGAATTCTCTAAAGCTCCTGATTTTGGTTTTTGTGCTTCTCAAAACGCTTATTATTATGGCTATAAACTGCACGCAATCTGTGGATACAATGGGGTAATCCATTCGTATGACCTTTCAAAGGCAAGCGTTGCTGACATCAACTATGTGAAGGACGTAAAACTGCAATATTACGATTGTAGTATCTATGGAGATAAGGGATATATTGGAGCCGATATACAATTGGATCTATTTGAGACTGCGCATATTAAACTTGAATGCCCATACAGATTCAATCAAAAAGCATGGAAACCGACATTCATTCCATTTGCAAAGGCAAGAAAGAGGATTGAAACGCTCTTCTCACAACTGACAGAGCTGTTCTTAATCATCAGAAACTATGCAAAGATTACAAACGGTTTGTTTGCCAGAATCATTGGCAAAATTAGTGCACTTACCGTTTTGCAATACGCAAACTTTATAAACAATAAGCCCATCGGCAGAATTAAGTATGCACTAAATTAATTCCGCCAACGGGTTTAACAAGAGTTGTACATGATGCTTTGCGCGAAAAAAGTGGCAATATTGCATAAAAATCCGTGCTAAGCGTATTTGCCGTACGCTTTATTTGATTATCACCAAAATTGAATATTACGCAAAGTACTTTGTTAGATATTCCTACTTTTGCTGCTATTTATTCAAATATCTCACTTCGATATTGTATCTTTGCAGAAATTATTAGTCTTATGGAAGATAAAGATTTCAATCGTATAAAGGTTGTTCTCGTTGAGCACAAGAGAACAGCCCGATGGCTATCAGAAGCATTAGGCAAAGATCCTGCAACTGTCAGCAAGTGGTGTACCAACACTACACAACCATCACTTGAAACCCTATTCAAGATTTCAGAACTATTGCAAGTACCTGTACTGGAACTTATCAAGAAACAGAATATATAGAATATGACCGAACAAGAATTACAACAATATCTGCTTTCCAAATATCCAAAGGAAAACGAAGAGTGTGAATGGAAAGAATTCAAGAACATGAAGAATGACTTCAACGGCAAAGAAAAGGATGATGTCATTTCTTATGTTTCCGCCTTGTCGAATATGGAAGGCGGACATTTGGTTATCGGTGTTGCTGACAATACTTTGGAGATTGTCGGTACTAACACATACAACTACGACAGACAAAAAGCAAAGCTCAGAATGACAGATTTGTGCGCCAACTTACCATCTGAAGGATTGCTGGTTGAAGAATTCATCACGGACGACTCGCATAAGACGGTATGGGTAATTCATATTCCAAAACACATGAAGCGTCGTCCTGTATATGCACATAGCAAGGCATGGCAGAGATTGGATGATTCTTTGGTGGAATTGACAGACTCACGCCTTAATGTAATACTTGACGAGCAAGATTCCGCATACGATTGGACAGCGCAAGCCATCACTGATGCTACAATAGACGATCTTGACCCAGATGCTATCATGCTTGCTCGTGAAGGCTATAAGCAACGCTACCCAAAGTTTGCAAAGGATTGTAATTCTTGGAGTGACAAAGTTTTTCTTGACAAGGCGTGCCTAACGATTGACGGAAAGATTACAAAGACCACACTGTTGCTTGTAGGCAAAGAAGAAAAAGCACATAAGCTCAATCACATTGCGCAGATTGTTTGGAAATGCTTTCAAGACGGACAAACCTTTGGCGACATCTACACTATACCTTTCATACGAACCACGAGTGAGTTGCTGAACAGAATAAGGAATTATCGCTTCAAGATTTACCCGAAGAACTCGCTTATTCCTGCCGAGGTGTGGAAATATGATACGGAGAGCATTCTTGAAGGCCTTCATAATTCAATAGCTCATCAAAGGTACGAAAGCGACGCACGAATCATTGTTACGGAAGACAAGGACAAACTGACGTTCCTAAATGACGGTTACTTCTTTGAAGGAAACTATAGCCAATATATAACTGGTGAGAAAACACCAAGGCACTATCGCAACCCTGCATTGGTAAAAGCTATGGTGAACATCAAGATGATTGATACTCAGGGCTATGGAATTCATAAGATGTTTGTGAGCCAAAAGGAACGCTATCTGCCAATGCCTGATTATGACAAATCCACAGCAACAGAAGTTGTCTTGACCTTACCTGGTACCGTCATTGATGAAAACTACAGCCTCTTACTGTTAGAAAACAGAAATATGTCTCTTACAGATGCAGTTCTGTTAGACTCTGTACAGAAAGGCAAGCGCATATCGCCAGAAGCTATTGCCATGCTCCGCAAGCGCAAACTGATAGAAGGTCGTTTACCACATATCTTCATAGCAAAGGATATTGCCCAAGTAACAGACCAGAAGATAGAATATTCCAAGCACAAGGGATTGGACGACAAGAAATGCGAGGCATTGTTGCTTGACTCTTTGAAGGATCATGGTTCGTTGACGAAACCTGAAATAGTGCGTTTGCTTTGGGACGTGTTGCCTGACCAGTTGGACGACAAACAGAAGAACAATAAATTGGATTATTTGCTTAAACGATTAAGGAAAGCAGGAATAATATGGACTGAAAGAAAGGAAATTACTTCCGTATGGCACCTCACGGAAAAATAGTCAAATTCCGTGAGGTTACAAGCACTTTTCCGTGAGGTATAAGCCAAGTCTACATATGTAATATGTCTTTGTGCTGACAATCAGTCTGTTACAGTCACTGGTGAGCTTGCGGAAAAATTTTTATTTCAGAAAAATTCCGTGAGGTTTCCGCACATAAACCCTCAAAAAAGACTCTTATTATGGAAGATATTCAAGAGAAATACAACCATCTTCTCCAGCAGAATGAGGCTCTTCGTCAGGAAAACGAAGAGTTGAAATTGCTTCTACATGCGCACGGCATTGAATATAAACCCAAGCATGCAGAAGAGAAGAATGCTGTATATTCACCCTTTACCTTCCCATCTGTCAATCTTTCCATAGAGGAACGTGTTGCCATTTTTCATTCCTTGTTCAAGGGCAGAGAAGATGTGTTTGCGCGAAGATGGTTCAGCAAAACAACTGGCAAGAGCGGTTACCAACCTGTCTGTATCAATGAATGGAGGCGAGGCGTATGCGACAAAAAGAAATACAAATGTGCAGATTGTCCTAACAGACATTTTGCGCCACTCACTTATCAAGACCTCTATCGTCATTTGGAGGGCAAGGACGAGAACTGTTGTGATGTTGTCGGACTGTATGCTATAATGCCCGACAACAACTGTACCTTTCTTTGTACCGATTTCGATGACAAGAGCTGTAAGTATGGCTATAAAAACGATGTTCTTGCATTTGTTGGAGTATGCAAAGATTGGAATATTCCTTATGCCATTGAACGCTCGCGCTCAGGTAACGGTGCCCATGTATGGATTTTCTTTGAGGAGCCAATACCAGCTTTCAAGGCAAGACGATTAGGGAATGCCATCCTTACAGAGGCTATGCAACATAATGGTCGTATGTCCTTCAACTCATACGACAGATTTTTCCCAAACCAAGACAGAATGCCCGAAGGAGGCTTTGGCAACTTGGTTGCTTTGCCATTGCAGGGACAGGCTCGCAAAAGACGGAATAGTGTTTTCGTAGATGACGATTTCATGGTGTACAAAGACCAGTGGGCTTTCCTTTATAACATCAACAAGATAAAGAATAAAGAAGTAAACATGCTACTAAATCTACATGTCTGTGAAGAACTTGGAGCACTCACCACTTCAAGTGAAAGCAAGCCTTGGGTTACTCCTATAACACAAGATATTTCCAAGAGTGATTTTTATTCCGAAATAAAAATCACCAAAGCCGATAAGATTTATATTCCGCTAAAGGCTGTTTCGGCAAAAGTTCTGAATCACCTTAAAAGAATAGCATCATTCAAGAACCCAGAGTTTTATAGCAAGCAGGCACTGCGACTTTCCACATATTCCACACCTCGCATTATCTCATGTTTTGACATCACTGAAGACTATCTCGCCATGCCTCGCGGTTGCGAAGATGCAATTCTTTCTTTCCTCAATGAGAATGGAGTAAAGTATAATATTGTTGACGAGACCAACCACAGTACGCCTATATCTGTTTCTTTTCAAGGTAAAGAACGAGAAGAACAACTGGCAGCTATCAACGCATTGCTAATGCACAGTAATGGCGTGCTTCACGCTACTACGGCATTTGGAAAAACAGTTACAGCGGCCGCAATCATTGCACGAAAAAAGGTGAGTACACTTATTCTTGTTCATTCGAAGGCATTGCTTGCCCAATGGCATGAACGCTTGACGGAGTTCTTGAGTTTTGACTATGTAGAACCACCTGTGCCGAAGAAGCGTGGTCGCCATAAGAAATTCTCCCCAATAGGCTGTCTCGACTCTACAGACAACTCGCTTCATGGCATTGTTGATATCGCACTCATCCAATCATGTCTTGATGGCGATAGCGTAAAGCCTTTTGTAGGAAACTACGGAATGGTAATAGTTGATGAATGTCACCACGTGTCTTCTATAACATTCGAGAATGTACTAAAGAGCGTAAAGGCACATTCCATTTATGGTCTAACGGCAACCCCTATCCGAAAAGATGGACATCAGCCTATCATTTTCATGCAATGTGGTCCCATTCGTTTCTCTGCCGATGCAAAAAGTCAGATAACGAAACAATCATTTGAGAGGTATCTCATTCCTCGATTCACATCATACCGTTCCATTACTGATGACAAACAGTCTATAACGACATTGTATCAGTTGCTTTCAGAAGACGAGATACGCAATACGCTCATAGTAGAAGATGTGTGTGAGCTACCCACGCCTAAAGGCATGAGCTTCGGAGACTGATGTATCCTCTCTTTTCCTGCTTCTTCCTGCCACGGTTTTTTAGGACACGAGGTCGGTCA